>Ga0114940_10001130_pt1 | contig 10276 bp, 5 predicted proteins | sample ColdCreekSource_FD_87195 | JGI IMG/M metagenome (GOLD analysis project Ga0114940, IMG submission 87195) | Groundwater microbial communities from Cold Creek, Nevada to study Microbial Dark Matter (Phase II) - Cold Creek Source | ecosystem: Environmental > Aquatic > Deep subsurface > Groundwater ...
GGCCCCGTCTCGGTGGGCGCGATTTGGAGCCGCTTCGGCGCGCCGGCCTCGGCCTCTCGCCGCCTGTTCAACTTCTCGTTCTACGGCGCGCAGACGTTCATCACGCTGTGCTCGCTCTGGATCGCCCGCATCGATCGCACGTCGGTGATGATGCCGGTGTTGGCGACGTCCGGCTGGCTGCTCACGGCTGGCTTTGCTTGGGGCGTCAGCGCCTGGCTGAAGCATCCGCGAGAGCGCCGCGGCGCGTTCATCGCCACGATGAGCCAGAGCAACAACGGCTTTACGCTGCTCGGTTTCGTGGCGCTGGTGTTGTTTGGCGAAGCCGGGCTGGCGCAAGCGACGTATTCGCAGGCCTTCAGCGCGCCGTTCCTGCTGCTGTTCAGCTTCCCAGTCGCGCGCAGCTTTTCGAGCGCTGGCAGCGCCTCTGGGAAATCGTTCAGGCGCGTCTTGCTCGACAACGTGCTGGATCCGCGCGTGTTCTTGCCGCTGGCCACCATCAGCTGTGGGCTCGCGCTCAATCTGCTGGGCGTGCTGCGACCACCCGTGATTGGCAGCGTGGTGCGGCGGCTGATTTACGTCGGCACCGCGACCTCGGGCTGCGCCGTCGGGCTCTTGTACCGCGGCGCTCAGCTGAGCCGCTTCTGGCGCGAAAATGTGGTTTCGTTCGCCTACCGCTCGACGCTGTACCCGCTATTTTACGCGGGGCTGGCGCTGCTGTTCGGGCTCGGTCCACTCGACGCGCGCATCCTCATTCTGTACGGCCTCGTGCCCAGCGCGCTCTTGGCGAACTACCTGGCAGTCTTGTTCGAGCTCGACACCGACCTGACCAGCTCGGTCTTCGTGGTCAGCACGGTGGCCTTCATGGTTTCGGTGTTGCCCGCTTTCGCTTGGTTGTCGAAGCTGCCGTAGGTCTGGCCAAGCGCCAGCGGGGCACGTTTACGCCGAGACCGCAGCATTCAGGGACACGGCTTAGCTATCTCGCGGGCGGCGGGGCATCAGCAGCTTGGCGACCAGCCCGGTCCAGCCGGTTTGGTGCGAGGCACCGACGCCGCGGCCGTTGTCGCCGTGAAAGTATTCGTAGAACGGCACGTAGTCGCGAAAGTGCGGGTCGTTCTGCAAGAGCGGGCTGTCGCCCAGCACGGGCCGACGCCCCTGCTCGTCGCGCAAGAACAGGCGACACAGGCGCCGCGACAGCTCGTCCGCGATCTCGAGGAGCGTCAAGAAGCGCCCCGAGCCGGTCGGGCACTCCACCTTGAAATCATCACCGTAGTAGTGGTGAAACTTCTGCAGGCTCTCGATCAGCAGGTAATTGACGGGCATCCAGATGGGGCCGCGCCAGTTCGAATTACCGCCAAAAAGTCCCGATTCAGACTCAGCCGGCAAGTACTTCACGCTGAATGACTCACCGTGGACGTTGAGCTCGAAGGGCTGCTCCAGGTGTTGCCGCGACAAACCGCGCACGCCGTAGCTGGACAAGAACTCCGTCTCGTCAAGCATGCGACGGAGGAGCTTCTTCATGCGGTGGCCGCGTAGCAGCGAAAGCAAGTGACGCTCGTCCGTGGCTGTTTCTTGCCAGCGCGACACCAGCGCCGCCAAGTCCGGGCGGTGCTCCAAAAACCAGCGCAGGCGCGCGTCGAAGCCCGGCAGGTTGTCGATCAGGTCGGGCTCCAGCACCTCGACGGCAAACAGCGGAATCAAGCCGACCATCGAACGAATGCGCATCGGCAACGGCGACTGACCGGGCACGCACAGGACGTCGTAGTAGAACTTGTCCGCGTCGTCCCACAGCCCCTGCTCTTCGCTGCCAATCTTGGTCATGGCCTCGGCGATGTGCAGAAAGTGCTCGAAGAACTTGCTGGCGATGTCTTCGTACACGTCGTTGTACTGCGCCAGCTCGAGCGCGATGCGCATCAAGTTGAGCGAGTACATGGCCACCCAAGCGGTGCCGTCCGACTGATTGATGAAGCCACCAGTCGGCAGCGGCTTGCTCCGGTCGAACACGCCGATGTTGTCGAGGCCCAAGAAGCCGCCCTGAAAGACGTTGCGCCCCTCGGCGTCTTTGCGGTTCACCCACCACGTGAAATTCAGCATCAACTTGTGGAAGATGCGCTCCAGGAACTTCACGTCGCCGTGGCCCGTCTGCTTGCGATCGAGCTGGTAAACGCGCCACGCCGCCCAGGCATGCACGGGAGGGTTCACGTCACCGAACGCCCATTCGTAGGCCGGCAGTTGCCCGTTCGGGTGCATGTACCACTCGCGCGTGAGCAGCACGAGCTGCTGCTTGGCGAACTCGGCGTCGATGAGCGCCAGCGGAATGCAGTGAAAGGCCAAGTCCCACGCCGCGTACCAGGGGTATTCCCACTTGTCGGGCATGGAGATTACCTCGTCGTTCACGAGGTGATCCCAGTCGGCGTTGCGTGCGTGCTTGCGCCCGTCGGGCGGCGAAGGCTGTCCGGGATCGCCCGCTAGCCAGCGCCGCACGTCGTAGCCAAAGTACTGCTTGGACCAGATCATCCCGGCGAAGGCTTGGCGCTGCACCAGGCGCGCGTCGGGGTCGCTGATCTCGGCTTGCAGCTCGGCGTAAAATTCGTCGGCCTCTTTGAGTCGAGTCGAAAGGACGCCGTCAAAGTCGGCGAACGGCTGCGCGTGCTCGCTTTGGCTGAGCCGCAAGCGCACGACCTGGCGTCCACCGGGCGGCACCTCCAACCGGTAGTGACCCGCGACTTTGGTGCCGCTGCGTGACGCCGCGACCGCGTCGGTACGGCCGTCGACCACGTATTCGTGGAACGCATCCTTGAACGGTCCAACGCCTTCGAGGTTCCATAGCCGCCGTCCGTTGCTCTCATTCTCGGTGAAGAGCAGCTCCGAGGCGGCGTCGAAATAGAGATGAAATTCCTTCAGTTCTGGGTGATTGAGCAACACCCGGCCCGGCGCAACTTCGACCAGCGTGGGCTTGCCCAGCTCGGGTTCGAAGGACCAAGTGTTGCGGAACCAAGCCTGCGGCAGCACGCGCAAGCGCGCGCTTTCGGGCCCACGGTTCTCGATCGTGATCTGGCACAAAATGTCGTTCGGGCCAGCCTTGGCGTACTCGACGAAGACGTCGAAGTAACGGCCGTCGTCGAACACCCCGAGCTCGACCAGCTCAAGTTCGGCCTCCTGTGCGCTGCGCCGGCCATTCTCTTCGACCAGCCGAGCGTAGGGGAACTCGCACTGCGGGTACTTGTAGAGCATCTTCAAGTACGAGTGCGTGGGCGTCGCGTCGAGGTAGAAATACTGTTCCTTCACGTCCTCGCCGTGATTGCCCTCCCCGTTCGTCAAACCGAACAGGCGCTCCTTGAGGATGCCATCACGCTCATTCCACAGCGCCACACCAAGGCAGATGCGCTGGCGGTGATCACTGAAGCCTGCCAGGCCATCTTCGCCCCAGCGGTAGGCGCGACTGCGCGCGTGATCGTGCGGAAAGTACTCCCAGGCGTTGCCACCTGCGCTGTAGTCCTCGCGCACGGTGCCCCATTGGCGTTCCGACAGGTACGGCCCAAAGCGCCGCCAGGGCGAGTTGTACGCGCCCGCTTCGCGCAGCCTTAGTGCCTCCACGCTCCGCACCTTCGGTGCGACCGAGAACTTCATGCAGCCCGCGACTTTAGCCGACTGCCACGCCGAGCGCCGCGCGAATCTGCCCCAGTTCCGGGCTAACCGTGAAGCGCAGCAAATCGGCTCGGCGCTCGGCCGGCTGGGTCACCTGCCCTCGCGGGAAGCGTGCCGAAAGCGCCAACCCCAGTTCGAGGTTGCCGCACGCGACCAGCGCCGCGCGGCCTGCCACCAGCTCCGACGCGCGCACGAACTCAGACGCCTGGCGCTTCACCTCGTGCGGATCGATGCGAGCCGCCGCCGCCTGCAGCGCGTCGAGCGCTGCGCCACGCACTTCGCGCTTCAGCGAGCTTGCCACGCGCTTGGCGTCACCATCGATGGACCGCATGCTGGTTGCGCCGCCGACCGCGAGCGCCGCCTGCACCAGCAGCGACAACTCGCCGGGGCCTTCGAAGTAGCACAGCGCGGCTTCCTCGGGCCGAGCAAACGAGAGCTCGCGCGCCCACAGGAACACCAGCTCGGGCAAGCTGAAACCGCTGCCCAGCGAGCGAGCGCAGGTCACGAGCGGGCGATCTGCGGCGGGCGTGAGACCGAGCGAGCCTGTGAACTCCGGGACCACGTACAGCTCGGCGACGGGCACGCACAACAGCCGCGAAACCCAATGCAGCGTTTTGGCCAGCGTCGTCGTGCTCTTGTCCAGCTCTTGGCGCGCGTCTTCAGGCAGCGCGTCTTCGCGGCGTAGGCGGCGCACGTGCGGGAAACCGATGCGCGGCAGGGCGGGCGCAATGCAGCGCAAAAGCGCCGTAATTTCGAGTTGAGCGACACCCGCACAGAGGCGTTCGTTCCAATCGGCGTACGAGAAGGTGCCGCGCACCGCCTGCAGCCCTTCGGGGCGATGGGTCGTGACCAGCAGCGATTCGTTGATGTCGGCTTCACCCAGCGCGTCGAGACACAGCGCGGCGCGGTAGGCAGCGTCGGCGTCGCCCTTGCGATCGAAGTGGCGGAGCAGAAAGCGATAGCCTTCCGGATCTTCGACGCTGTGCCCGCCATCCTTGGGCAGCGGAGGCACGGCGGCCGCGGCGCGAACGGGAGCGGGCGGGGGTACGGACGCGGACGTGGCAGCGCGGACGGGAGCGGGCGGAGGCGAGGCGCGACGGGCGGGCGCAGCAAGCGGAGGCGGAGGAGCAGCCAGCGGGATGGGCGGCGCGCTGAGCGGGGCGGGCGCAGCACGCGGAGGCGGAGGCGGAGCGGCAGCGAGCGAAGGCGAGGCGGCAACAGCAGGCGGAGGCACCGCGATGGCGCGCTGGGCGGTGATTTCCTCGGTTTCGCCATAGGGGCGTGCAGCTGGCACGTTGGCGGGAGCGACGCTGAGCGCGGCCGCGCCCGGCACCACCACGAAGTCATTCTGGGCCAAGAAGCAGCCCGCCGCCGGAATGTCGGCGAACATGACCTCCTCGGCCTGCATGGCGCGAAACAGCGTTTCGGGCGTGAGCGCGCTGGGGCTGCCGGTCTGCGCGTCCAAGATCATTTGCACGAGGCCCGTGAAGGGTGGTGGCCCTTGCTCGACGCGTCGCTGATGCGGTCGGACCGCGACCAAGCAGGAGACGCGTGATCCACCGCCGCTGAGCGCGCCGCCCATGGCGCGCACCACGTCGAGCGGCGCCCCGGCGGAGCCCTCGGCCAGCGTGGCATCGAGAACCACCAAGGCTTCGTCCGTCACCTCACTCAAAAGGCGCCGCAACTTGGACAGCGTGAAGGGCGCCAACTTGGGCCCATCGAGCAGCAGTGTAGGACCGCGCTCTTCCGACAGCAGCGCGTAACCCCAAAAATAGAAGACGAGCGAACGCGCGCGCCCACCCAAACTGCGAGCCAGCTGTTCGATACCCTCCGGCAAGCCGCGCTCGGCGTCGAAGGCATGCACCGTGAAGCCTGCGTCGGGCTCGGCCAGCCTGCGACCAAATAGCTCGACGTCGACTTCTGCGTTCGGTATCGGGGGAACTTGGCCGTTCTCTTCGTACGAAGACGCGGCAACGATGGCGAGGCGCATAATCGGGAACTGTCTTCGAAGTAACCCAACTCCCGTGGTCGGGCCATCGCTCCCAAGCACAGTGCGAAAGAAAAAGCCGAAGTGGCCACGAATAGCCGCGGATTTTTCCGCCTGGAGTCCATTGTCGGCTCCGAGTAAGAAAGTAAAGACGGATGTCCATCGAGCGATTGACGGCGCTGGTCTCACGCTTTCGCGAGCAGGTTGCGAGACTGCAGACGGGCCACCCGGCGGCGACGTCGGTGCTCGACCCCGCCGCAGCGCGCGAACTTCTCGAATCGATGCTGCTGGCCAGGCACCTCGACGTCGCCGCGCTCGAGCTGCGCATGCGCGGCGCTGGTCACTACACCATCGGTAGCTCGGGTCACGAATCGAACGTGGTGCTCGGTCGGCTCACGCGCACGACAGATCCAACACTGGTGCACTACCGCAGCGCAGCCTTGCAACTCGAGCGCGCTCGCCAAGCTCCCGAGATCGACAACGTGCGCGACATCGCGCTGTCGCTGGTGGCTTCCAGTGAGGAGCCGGTGAGCCATGGCCGCCACAAGTTGTTCGGCGGCACGGCGCTGGGCATCATTCCGCAGACCAGCACCATCGCCTCACACCTGCCCCGGGCCGTGGGGCTCGCCTACGCGCTCGGCTGGAAGCGCGCACAGGGCCTGGGCCAAGAACCGCCCGACGCGCTGGTTTTGTGCAGTTTTGGTGACGCCAGCGTCAACCACAGCAGCGCGCTGGGCGCGCTCAACGCGGCCGGCTGGGTGGCGCACCAGAACCAACCGTTGCCGCTGCTGTTCGTGTGCGAAGACAACGGCCTCGGCGTGAGCGTACGCTCGCCGCCAGGCTGGGTCGAGACGCGCCTGCGTGCCCTGCCCCACTTGCGTTACTTCGCCGCCGACGGCGCCGATCTACTGGGCAGCTACGAGCAGGCGCGCGCCGCGGTCGACTACTGTCGGAGCGCGCGAAGATCGGCGATCTTGCACCTGTCGTGTGTTCGTCTCCTGGGTCACGCCGGCAGTGACGTCGACACCACCTATCGTTCGCGCCAAGAGTTGGAGCACGCCGCCGAGCAGGATCCGCTGTGGTGCGCAGCGCGCTCGCTGGTAGGCGCCGGTCTCTTGGATGCGAAGACCGTGCTGGGGCTAGACGCTGCAGCCGAGGCGCGCGTGCGGCGCGAAGCCGACCGCGCGGTTACGCGCCCGCGCCTGACGACGCGCGCCCAGGTAGCGGCCAGCCTGAGCCGGCCCATTCCGGCCGGATTTGCTGCAAAAGCCGGCAGCCCGCAGGCAGCGACCGAGCCCATGACGCTCGCCCAAGGCGTGAGCTTCGCGCTCAGCGAAATTTTGACGAACGACCCGGGCTCGCTGTTGTTCGGCGAAGACGTCGCCAAGAAGGGCGGCGTGTACGGCGCCACCAAGGGCCTGTTCGAGAAGCTAGGGCACGCGCGCGTCTTCAACACGCTGCTCGACGAACAAACGATCTTGGGGCTCGCGCTGGGTGCCGCCGCGCTCGGGCTGTATCCGCTACCCGAGATCCAATACCTAGCGTACCTGCACAACGCCGAGGACCAACTGCGCGGAGAAGCCGCGACCTTCAGCTATTTTTCGCGCGGCGCACTGGAGAACCCCATGCTGGTGCGCATCGCCGGGCTGGCGTACCAAAAAGGCTTTGGCGGGCACTTTCACAACGACAACTCGCTGGCAGTGTTGCGCGACATTCCGGGAATTTCGCTGTGCGTGCCCGCGCGGGCCGACGACGCGGTAGCGCTCTACCGCACCGCCCATGCGCTCGGTCGTTTGCACGGTCACGTCGTGGTGACAGTGGAGCCAATCGCCCTCTATCACCGGCGGGATTTGTTGAGCGACGGCGACGGCCAATGGCTGGCGACCTTGCCGAGCGCCGGGGCGGAATACGCGCGGGCGCGCGTGTACCCGAGCGAGCAGGCGGACGTGCTGCTCGTGACCTACGGCAATGGCGTAGCGATGTGCCTGCGCGCGCGTCAGCAGCTTGCAGCAGCCGGCGTGCAGGCGCGGGTGCTCGATCTACGTTGGCTCGTGCCGCTGCCGTGGGACGATCTCGTGCGCGAAGCCGAGCGCGCCGGCCGCGCCTTGATCGTCGATGAGACGCGCCATAGCGGCAACGTGAGCGAGGCGCTGCTGGCCGGCCTGGGCGAACGCGCTCCGGGTGTCCGCACCGCTCGCGTCACCGCCGCGGATTGTTTCATTCCGTTGGGTGACGCGGCCGAGCTAGTGCTGGTGTCTGAAGCCGAGATCGTCGAAGGGGCGACGCGACTCAGTCGCAGCTAACGCCTAGCAACTTCGCTGACTGGCGGTACGTATCCAGCGGCTGCTGGCACGTCGCTTCGTCGAGTTGCTTCATCGCCAAGCAACCCGCTTCGGCTTGTGCGCCTGCGTTGCTCTTGACGATGATCTTGCGGCAGCACTCAGCGGCCTTCGCGCAATTGCCGTTGGCTGGGCCACCGGCAGAATCAGTCGTCGGGGAGCTGGTGCCGCCAACCGCCGAGATGGCATCTTCAGTGGCCTTTTTGGCCATGTAGAAGGCTACGCCACCGCCGATGAGCCCCAGCAACAGCAAGCCGCCGCAGCCCAAGCCCACGAACAACATAGTGTTCGACTTCTTGGCGGGGCCAGCAGCGCCACCCGGCGAGTAGCCGGGAGGGCCGTAACCAGGAGGAGGACCGCCCTGCGGGGGATAGCCACCACCAGGAGGACCGCCTTGCGGAGGATAACCACCTCCGGGATAACCACCACCGGGAGGGCCGCCAGGATAACCGCCGCCAGGAGGACCACCACCGGGAGGACCGCCGGGATAACCGCCGCCAGGAGGACCACCACCGGGAGGACCGCCAGGATAGCCGCCGCCAGGAGGTGCACCGCCGGGAGGACCACCGGGGTAGCCGCCACCGGGAGGACCACCGGGATAGCCGCCACCGGGAGGACCGCCGGGATAGCCACCGCCAGGAGGTGCACCACCGGGCGGTGGATAGCCGCCGCCGGGAGGGCCACCGGGCGGAGGATAACCGGGAGGCGCGCCGCCACCCGGTGGGTAGCCAGGAGGCGCGCCGCCCGGCGGTTGACCGCCTCCAGGAGGACCACCGTAGCCACCATAACCGGAGCCGTGCTGCGACATGTTCGCTACCCGTACCACCCCCGCGGCCGCGGCGGAACTGCTCGCGCTCCGGCTTGAACTCACGTACGAACGGGCGGCCATGCGACAAGCCCTGCTCTTGGCCGCCGTCGGCCTTTTCGCGCTGCCCGCTTGGGCTCAGGCGCCTAAGGCTCCACCCGCTCAGCCTGCTCCAAAGGCCGCTCTGCGCGCCGCTTCACCGCCGGCCCAGCCGCCGCCCGCCGCAGTCGCAAAGCGACCAGAAATTGCCTTCGAGAAGTTCACGCTGCCCAACGGCCTGGGCGTGATTCTCCAGCGTGATCCGTCGCTGCCGCTGGTCGCGGTCAACATTTGGTACCACGTCGGTCCGCGCAACGAAGCCCCCGGTCGCTCGGGCTTCGCGCACCTGTTCGAGCACCTGATGTTCTCTGGCTCGCGTCACGTCGGTCGCGATTTCGACGTACTGCTCGAAAGCGTGGGCGCCACGAACGTGAACGGCACCACCAGCTACGACCGCACCAACTACTTCGAGACGGTGCCGCGCGATCAGCTCGACATGGTGCTGTGGATCGAGAGTGACCGCATGGGTTACTTGCTCGACGTGCTCGACCAAGGTTTGCTCGACGTGCAGCGCGACGTCGTCAAGAACGAGCGCCGGCAGAGCTACGACAACGCGCCCTACGGCCCCAGCTATTTGGCGCTCGTGGAGGCGCTGTTTCCCGCCGGACACCCCTACAGTGGGGCCATCATCGGCTCGATGACGGATTTGTCGGCGGCCACGCTGGACGACGTCAAAGGCTTCTTCAAGGACTACTACACCCCCAGCAACGCCACGCTGGCCATCGCTGGCGACTTCGACACCGAAGCCGTGAAGGCGTCGATTCAGAAGTACTTCGGCAGCCTGGCCAATCGCCCCAAGAAGGCGACGCCGGAGCTCAAGCCGCCACCAGCGCGCTTCGGACGCTACGTCGTCGAAGAGCCGGTCGAGCTGGCGCAGGTCACGTTCGGCTACCGCACGCCGCCCGCGTACACCACCGACGATCCGATCGTCGACGTGGCGATGCAGCTGCTCGCCGGTGGCAAAGCGACGCGGCTCTACCAGACGCTGGTGGTCGAGAAGAAGCTGGCCTCGGAAGTGAACGCCAGCCAAGACTCCAACCAGCTATCCGGCATCGTGACCGTGGGCGCCACGGCCGCGACCGGCAAAACCGTCGCCGAACTGGAAAGCGCGCTCACGGAAGCGCTGGCCAAGCTAGAAAAGACCGGCCCCACCGCGGTCGAGCTTACGCGCGCCAAACGCCGCATCTTGCTCGCCACGCTGAAGAGCCTGGAGCTCTTGAACGGCCCGAGCGGCGAGGGCGGCCGCGCTGGGCTTTTGCAGCGCTTCCAGCACTACACGGGTGATCCGGGCTACCTGCCCAAATGGGTCGAGCAAATCGAAAAGGTGAGCGCCGCTGACGTGCAGCGCGTGCTCCGCGACCACCTCAACCCCAGTAAGCGCGTGACGGTCGTCACGCAGCC
>Ga0114940_10001131_pt1 | contig 10272 bp, 7 predicted proteins | sample ColdCreekSource_FD_87195 | JGI IMG/M metagenome (GOLD analysis project Ga0114940, IMG submission 87195) | Groundwater microbial communities from Cold Creek, Nevada to study Microbial Dark Matter (Phase II) - Cold Creek Source | ecosystem: Environmental > Aquatic > Deep subsurface > Groundwater ...
AGCTTGAAGACCACCACGATTGGTGAGCTCGAGCTCGTTGGCGGCGAAGGTCCTCACGCCGACGTGATGGCGAACCACTGCACCACCGCCAAGGGCACCGACCTGAACGATCACACGGAGAGCTGGCAGATGCCCAGCACCGCCAACCCAGACCGCATCATCCGTCTGCGCGAGCAGTCGTTCGACGCGACCAGCGGCGACCTGGAGCTCGACGAGCATTGGGATCCCGAGAAGCTGCACGTCGACGGCTCCGCTGATCGCACCGTGGCGGGCGCCAGCTGGCTCGAGATTTACGACGAGACGAAGCGGGCGGTCGGTTTTACGGAGACGACACACGAGGCGCGCGAGCGCTGGACCGTGATCGGCGACAACGAAACCGTCGAGGTTCCAGCCGGCACCTTCGAGCACGCCATCCACTTGCAGAAGGTGGGCGGCAGCTCGACCAAAGACTATTGGTACCTGCGCGGCGTCGGTAAGCTGAAAGAAACCGGCTCGCAGACGGAAGAGCTGACCGAGTACCATCTCGAGGACGCGCCGTGAGCCGCTCCTCGCCGGCCATCGATCGGAGCGCGAACGACGCTGCTATCACGGCCGAGCGAGTCGAGACCAAGTACCTGGTCGCCCCCAGCGAGCTGCCGGCGCTCACCCGCGCCATCTCGTCCAAGCTCGAAGCGCATCGCTTCACCGGCGAAGCCGCCAACCGCCTGCCCGGCGCGCAGCACTTCGTCACCACCATCTACTTCGACACCGCCAGCTTGAGCTACTTCGCAGCCGCCAAGCACAACCAACAGAGCAACCTGAAGATCCGTGCCAAAGAGTACTACGATCTTCACCCCTCCCTGGCAGAGCTGGCGACAGACCCCGAGCAGATCTTGCGCTACCAGCCGTGGCTTTGGTTCGAGCTCAAACGCCGTGAAGGACAGAGCACGAGCAAGCGCCGTTTCCGCTTTCCCAAAGCCGCCGCAGCCAGTTTGTTCGACGAAAACCGCGCCCCCGCCGATCTGCCCGAAGGCGGCGCCGAGCGTGAAGACGCCGACGCACTGATCAGCCATGTGCACGCTCAGGCCGAGCGCGTGGTGCCAAGCGCCCTCGTCAACTACCGCCGGCTGTCATTTCAGAATCCGGACAGCACCCTGCGAGTTACCATCGACCTTGGTTTGGCATTTTTCCCCGTCCCGGCGGATCTGTTTCGGCGCGCGCGCCCGCTCTCCAAGAGCGAGCTAGGCAAGCCCGCGGGCGTCGAACCGTGCGCCGTGGTCGAGGTAAAGCGCCGCGCATTCTTACCCAGCTGGCTCGAGCAAGCCCTCACCACTGCGGCTGACAGCCCCGTCGGCTTCAGCAAGTTCGTGGCGGCGAGCGAGGCCATTCATGGCGGCTAACGCCGACCTGTCCCGGCCCCGCAACCTCAAGCTCTTGCTAGCGTGGTTGTGCACGGCGCTGATCATCGGCGTCTACTTCGCCTTGCCTGATGGCGACGACGGCCCCGGAGTGGACGCTAGCCACAGCGCCGCTGGCGAGCCAGCGCCCAGCCGTATCGAAGTCGTCGCCGTCACCCCGGCAGATCCGACGCCCGGCAGCGCGGTCACGGTGCAGTTCGCGGGCGCCAAGCACGCGCCGCTGGTCGAGGCGTACATCGGCAAGAGCGCGCTGCCAGTGCTGTCGCGCTTGGACGACGCCGTGGTGGTGCGGCTCCCGAACACGCTGCCGCCCGGCCACCTCAAGCTGCGCGTCTCCGACGGCGCCGAGCGCAGCAAACCCTACGATTTACGGGTCAAGCTCGAGAATTGGCGCAAGCCGTTCCGCAGCATCATCGGCGGATTTGCGCTGCTCATTTTCGGCATCGGCGTGCTCGGTCGCGGCGCCCGCGAAGCAGTCGGGCTGCGCAGCACGCACGTCTTGGCGCGTTGGGCGCAGCGCGGGCCGGCAGCGCTCGGCATGGGCATCGGGCTGGGCATGCTGGCGCAGTCCACGACAGCAGCCGCCAGCGTGCTGGCCGGTTTGGTCAGCTCCAGCCTGCTAGCGCTCGGACCGGCGGCTGCGGCTTTCCTAGGCGCCGAGCTAGGCGCAGCCACGGCGCCGCTCATCAGCGGCCTGCTCGACCCACGCGAAGGCTTGCTGGTCGTGGCGCTGGCCGTGATGTGGCTGGGCTTTGCCACCAATCGCCGTACGGCCGCGCTGGCGCGCGTGGCGCTGGGCGTTGGCCTGATTTCGTTCGGGCTGCAGACCCTGCGCCCGGGCTTCGAGCCCTTCGTGCAAGCCCCGGCGCTGCTGTCGCTGGTGATCAAGCTGAAGGCCACCGGTGTGCTCGGCATCGCCACCTGCGCGCTCCTGGGCGCAGCGCTGGTCGCCATCTTTCAGGGGCCAGCCCCTGTTTGCGTGCTCGTGCTGGTGCTCGCCCAAACCACAGCCCAGTGGGATCTGCGCACCGCGCTGGCGGTCCTTTCGGGCTCAGGCTTGGGCGCAGCCATCGGCGCCGTAGTGACGACGGCCGCTGGCAAAAGCTCGCGCAAGCTGGCGCTCCTCAACTTGATGCTGGGAGCCCTCAGCACGCTGCTGGCGGCCTGCACCGTGGACATCTTCGCGTTTCTGGCCGACCAAGTCGTACCCGGCGTTCCCCACGAGATCCGCTGGGGCAAGCGTGTGCTCTTGCCCAACTTGGGCCTGCACTTGGGCGTCGCCTTCGCGATGAGCCAGTTGGCGGCCGCCGTGCTGCTCATGCCCGCCAGCTTCCGCTTGGCGCGGCTGGTCGAGCGCTGGTTCCCGCAAGAGCGGCAGAGCCAGCTGCCCAACGTGGGCGACGCCAACCGCGTCACACGCATTCGCCTGCTGCAGGTGGCCGAAGTGCAACTGTCCGCGCTCACGCCGCTGCGCCAGCTGGCGCTCGACGGCGATCGTGACTCCGGCCGCAGCGTGGAGCGCTCCATCGCCGAGAGCCAAGCCCTGCTCGACGAGCTGATTGCCGGCCCCGTAATGGTGCTGGGCGACACGCCGGAGAGCCGCGCTCTGCGGAGCGCAGCGCTCACCAGCGTGCAGCTGCAGCGCAGCCTCGAAGGCCTCGAGCGCCAAGCCGAGCTGTTCGTTGACGCGCGCGTCGCCCTTTCTCGCGACGGCCGCCCCATCGAGCTTGCCGAGAGCGATCTGGCGGCGCTCGACGAAATGCACGCCAACCTGTGCGCCGCCGGCAGCGCCGTGCGCGAAGCCCTGCGCGGCAACACCCCCATCGATCTCGACACCGCCCGCCACAACGAAATCGCCATGAACGCCCTGGAAGCGCGCCTACGCAAAGGCCTGCTCGAAGGCGATCCGGAAGCCGTCCGCAGCCACTTGGCCGTGCTCAAGCTCGCTGATGCGTACGAGGCGACCGGCAATCAGCTGTATCGGTTGAGCGAAGCCTTGGCCGAGGGCATGGCCGAGATGCCGGCAGAGTCGCAGCGCGCGGTCACCCGCGGATAGCTGTCAGCTGTAGCTATTAGAGTTGGCGCGCTTAAGCGGCCGACGGCGCCGCCAAAAGGCCGACCGCCAAACCCGCCAACCTGTTGAATTCGCTCGATTTTTCTCAGAAGAAGAAGTTGCCGCACGAGGCGCGCGAGTTCAGATCCTTCTCGTCGCTGACGATGACCACGTGGGCGGTCAGATCGGTGTCGGTGTTGTGATCGCCGACGGTCAGGTTCTTGGTCTTGTCGTCACCCTTGCGGGTGTACTCGAGCTTGCCCTTGCCGCCCGAGCACGGAATGTCTGACCCCAGGCCAGTGCCGCGCGGCGACCAGGGATTGCCGTCGGTGGCGTCGCTATCGCACGAGCCACCATCGTGAATGGTGAAACGATGATTGCCGTCGGCGCAGCCACTGGTGAACTCGACGACGATCTCCACGTCGACACCCACCTGCGTGAACGTGGCCGAGCCTTTGATGGAGCCCTCGAGCGTCGACTTGGCGATGTTGCCGTCGCCCGGAATGCTGGGCGCGCTGCCGCCACTGCCGGTGCCGCCCATCTCCGGCGGCATGATCGGCACGGAACCGTCGGCCGTGAACAACATGCCCTGATCACCGCCGCCGATGGCCTGCCCCGAGCCAGCCAGCGTCACGATAACGCTCGCCGTACCGGCACCGTTGCCGGAGCCGCCGCTGCTGCTGGACGCCCCCGCGGTGACGGCAGCAGCGCCAGCCGTCGTGCCCGTGCCACCCGTGCCGACGGCGTCAGCCGGATCACCACAGGCAACGCTGTAGAACGCCAAGAGCGGTACGGAGATGAGGAGTCGGTTGAGCTGTAGCATGCGGGAATTAGGCGAAAAGATTGCTAACCGGGCCGCTACCGAAGGCGGCGTCGCCGAACTTGGCTTCGATGCCGTAGGCGCCGCAGACGGCCGCCCAAATGTCGTTCATGTATTTGCCACCGAAATGCAGGTGCTGCCCGGTCTGCATGCCGAGCGACTTTCCGCCGATCATGAGGGTTGGCATGTTCTCGATGGAGTGCGTGTTACCGATGGCGCACTCGTTGAAGAACACGACCAGCGTGTTGTCGAGCATGTTGCCGCCAGCCGCGCCCTCGGGCGTCGCCTTCATCTTCTGCAGGGCGGCCGAGAGCTGCTCGCTGTAGATGGTGTCGATCTTTTCCTGGGCCAGGGCCGCGCTGGTGTCGTGCGAGACGCCGTGGTGACCGTCGCCCTTGTCGATGTTCGAATCGATCTTGTTGAAGCGCAGGCCAGAGTTGCCGTGAGCGAACGAGAACGTCGCCACGCGCGTGAGGTCGCACTGGAAAGCCGTGTGGATAATCGCCAGCTGATTTTGCGCGACGATCAGGTGGTTGGCTTCGTCGGCCGTTACGCCGCTGGGCGGCGTAACGGTAGCCTTGAGCGTCGGCTGCATGCACGTCTTGGTCGTGGGCTGGCCTGAGTCTTTCAGGTTTTGCTCCAGCGCCTTGATGCCGGCCAAGTGCGCCTCGAGCTTGGGTTTCTGCGAAGCCGGCAAGAGACCGTTCATGCGGTTGAGATCCGCGCTGATGCGATCAATCACGCTTTGGCCCTGCGCCATCTTCGTGGCGATTTGCGCGGGCGTCAGGCCGGCGTTCTCGTCGACGAACAGGGAGTTGAACAAATCCTGCGTCTTGTAGATCGGGAACATGGCGCCGTTCAGCACGCCCTGCACGCCCGAGTACGACATGACGCTGAACGACGGCTGACCCTGGCTCGAAGGGCCGTAGGCGGTCGACTGAATCGACGGCATGCGACCCATCGGCACCTGCAGATCCGGCACCTTCGACAGCAAGTGCTGATCGATGGTGGCCACCTGCGAGATGATGTTCTTGGCGTTCGGATCCGTCGAGGCGTTGGTGGCGCCGATGAAGCGAAACTTCACGCCGCTCATCATGGCGATCAAGGCCGCGGCGTGCTTGTCCGACGCCCAGTCCGGATCTCGCGAACAGTTGATACCGTTCACGATCACCAGATCGTCCTTCAAGGGCTCGAACGACTTGATGATGGGCGGCAGCGTGAAGGTTCGCGAATCACCCACGGCCGGGAAGAACTTCTCCAGCACGGAACCGCAGGGGCGATGCACGATCAGCAGACGCTTCGGCAGCTTGCCTGCTTCTTGCGCTTGCAGCGGACGGAGCAGCATTCCGGCCACGGTAGCGCCCACACCAGCGAGCACTGAGCGACGCGCGACGGACTTAGCGAATATCGTTCGGTTCATGCCAGTGCCTTCCAACTACTGCACGTCCCGCTTGATGAACGCGGGCGAGGTGATGAGCGCTTTGTAGAAATCGCGGAACTTGCCGGTCTGGGCGAAGGCGTTCTTCACCTCTTGCAAGGCGCAGGACGTGTCTTCCTTGACCTCACGCCCCAGCGTGAACACGGCCAGGTTTTGCGCCGCGCAGTCGGAGAGCCGACGACCTTGCGCGAGCTTGGCCGTAAACGCAGACACGCCGTCGACGGGGCCGTCCATGTCCGGCCCCAGGCTGACGAGCTGCGACGTCTGGTCGATGACGCCACTGGCGTCAGACTCGTGGTAGCGACCGATCGGATCGAAGCGTTCGGTGACGAGACCGATCGGATCGAAGCGAGCGTGACAGGCGTTGCAGGTCGGGTTCGCCGCGCGCAGGCCCGCGAGCTCGCGCTCTGTGGCGTCGGGCGGGAACGTCATCGCCACCGCTAGGGCGTTGCCGGGCGGCGCCGGCACCTGGCCGCCGCAGGCCAGGCCGTAGAAGCCGAACAAGCCGCGGTGGATTGGGTCGCCACGGGTCGGACGCGAGTAGGCTGCAAGCACACCGGGCTGGCTGAGGATGCCGTTTTGGCGCTCGGGATTGGGAACCGCCACGACCTTCATGTCGGTGCCGGTGACACCGGTGACGCCCATGAGCGCCGCCAGCGACTCGTTCAAGTACATCTTGTTGGACGAGACGAGGTCGGTGACCGAGCCGGTGGTGAGCAGGTCTTGCACGAAGAGCTGCGCGCTCTTGGTCATGTCTGCCTTCACCTCGGGCGTAAATTCGGGGAATTTACTGGTGTCCTTTTCGGTCAGCTTCAGCTTTTCGAGGCCGAGCCAGTAACCAGCCAGCTGCGTCAGGTTGGCTTTTGTCTCGGGCATCTCCAGCAGGCGATCGACCTCAGCCGCAAACACTTCCGGCTTGGCGATGGCGCCCGTGTCGGCCTTTTGCCAGAGCGACTCGTCCGGCACCGAGTTGGTGAGCGAGAAGGCGAGCGACGTGGCGATCTCGTGCGGCGTCAGCGTGATCTGACCTGTGGGACCACCCGCGGTGGGGGTACCGAGCTCGGTGCGGTAGAGGAACGACGGCGACTGCAGCGTCGCTTCGATCATCAACCGGACACCTGCCTGCGCGCTTTCCATCAGGCCCTGGTGGTAGAGCGTGAGGTAGCCGGCGACCTCTTGGTCATCGAGGCGACGACCGAAGGCGCGGGCCACGCGGTTGCGGACGAACTGCTGCACGCAAGAGTCGTCGGTGCCGCAAGCCATGAACTGGTCGAAGTGCGACTTGACCGCCTGACGGGCGATGTCCTTCGCGGAGACCTGGTAGGCGGCCACAGCGGGGTTGCTGACCGGCACCAGCTCCGACAGATTGGTGAACTCGGCCACCTCCTCGGACTGGGTGATGTGGGGACCAGCCGTGACGCCAAACAATTGACGCACTGCGTTGACGTACTGGGCGTCGCTCAGCCGCCAGATGCGGGCGTTCGCCAGGGCGGTGCCGCTGGTACAGGCCTCGGTGGACAGCGTGCCCCCGGTGGACGACCCCGACCCGCCCGTGGAGCTGGCGCCCCCGGTGGTTGCGGGGTGGGTGCTTCCTGGCAGGTCGCCCGAGCACGCACCTAGCAGTGCGGGCGCCGCAACGAGGCTTAGCCATCCAATGCTGGCAGCAATACGCAAACCCATGTCGCCGTCCTATTCCGTTCCGGAGGAGTCACGCGAGGACTCCAAACGGGACCAACATTCCACAACGAGTACGTGGGACACCGTACCACTTCCGATCACGAATTGCCGTGCCGAAAGCCCAAAAACCTGCGAGAAAACGCACAAAGTTGTTAGGTGTCTGCCGGAAAATCCGCGATGCGCGCGTCCCATAGTTCATGAATGGTGCGACCCTCGCGCTTCGGCTCACGCTTTCATGCAGTCAGCTAAGTGGGTTAGAGGTGCGCAACCACCGCAGATGTCGTTCACGCTCGCTGCAGATTTCCCGCGGCCCTTCGCGAGCTCGAATACTGCGTTTAAGTCCGGACACCAATGTCAACATGGTACCGGTTCCAGCTCAGGACGGATCGAGCTAGATTCGATAGCTCCACTCCCCACTCTCCGGACCTTGATCCAATGTTGCTGGACCGAATCGACCACCCAAGGGAACATGTCCGCGTGCCCACCGCCCTGTTTTCCTTCCTCCGCCGACCACTCAGCTCGCGCCTAACGGCAAGGGTCTTGCCACTGCTCGTCCTAGGTGGCTGCACTGTTTCGGACCCGCCCGGCAGTCCGGACAATGGCGGCGGCAACTCGCCCGCAGGCGGCGGCCAGGCCAATCTGGCGGGCAGCCCGGCCAGTGCTGGCACGGCCAGCGGCGCGGGCAGCGGCTCTGGCGGAGCTGCCACGGGCAGCGGGGGCGGGGGCGGCGTCGCCAACAGCGCGGGGACGGCCGGAGCGCCCAGCGGCAGCGGGGCGGCAGCGGGCGGCGCGGGCGGCGCAGGCGGCGCAGGCATGACGGGCAGCTGTTCCCCGGACTACCTGCTGTGCGAGGACTTCGAGGCCACCGCCGTTGGAGCCGTGCCGAAGGATTGGACCGCGCACGGCAAGGCAGCCGTCGCCGACGACCAAGCCAGCCATGGCAACCGCTCGCTGAAGGTGAGCCCGGCCGACAACGGCGAGCGGCGCATCTATCACGCGACCGCCATGCTGGGCGCCGCGCACTGGGGCCGCGTCAACTACCGTGTGCAGCTACCGACGCCCGACGCGTTCGTGCACTCCACGATGGTGACGTTCTTCGGCAAGGGGCCGACGGTGGGCGACGCTGAGTTCCGCGTCGTCGACACCGTGAAGGACGCGAAGACGGGCGGCTTTGCCGGCGGCAAGCATCAGTTCTTGTACAACGTGCAGCCGCAAGGCGCCGAGTTCGGCACCGGCGGTAACTACGACTACACCTTCGAAGACAAGTGGCACTGCGCGGAGTGGCACGTGGACGCCGCTGACCAGAGCTACCAGTTCTTTTACGACGGCAAGCAGGTGCTCACGTTCACCAAGGGCGCCGGCAAGTACGAAGGCTCGGAGCTACCGATGACGTTTTCGGAAGTGCGGCTGGGCTGGAACAACTACCAGGCGGCGCCGCCCGGCTTCACCGCGTGGCTGGATGACTTCGCCCTGGACGACAAGCGCGTTGGCTGCTTGCCGTAGAGTAAATTCAGCAGGAGCCGTCGGCTATGCCGACGATTTCGAGGACGTCCCGGCATTCGAGGCCAGTTTCGGTGTGCAGGACTTTGGCGGCCGATTTGAGGGCGGCGGCGCGCGTTTCTGGAGAGCTGGCCTGGGCGGCCAAGAGGGCATTGCGGGCGCCTTCAGGCACGGCGTTGCTGTGCACGAGTAGCGGCAGCATCGAGAAACCTGGGTCGCCGCCTTTCACTGCTGACATGCCAGGAACGTGGGGCCGCCGGGCCGCCCGTCAAGGGCGGCGGGCGCTGATCGGCCCGGCCTTCACGGTTCTTCAACTTGTCATTGGTCTCATCTCAGCTGGTGGCCACGCCCGCCGGTCCACGATTGTGGCTTCACTGCGCCTTCGGCTCGGGCCGTAGGCCTCCGGGGACTCCGTCCAGCTAGCGGGACTCCGTCCACTCCGGCTCGCAGCCCCCGCTTTTCTGGGCTTACCAGCCCGTGCTGCCGGTGCCTTTGATGAGGTTGAACTTGCCGTCCGACTGGTTCAGCACGGCGGGGTTGCCGCCCGTCACGACCACGCCCACAGCGTCCATCGAGCCCTGAGAGCCGGCGTTTAGGAAGAACGAGGCTTGGGGCGGGTTAGTGATGGTGACGCCGTTGAGCCACACCTTGTCGACGACGTTGCCGCCTTGGACGTGAATGCCCGAGTTCGTGGGGTCGATGATGTCGAGCGTGGTGATCTTGATGTTGCCGACGGCGGCTTGGTCGGCGTGGAACTTGAGCGCGCCGTGGGTGTGGTCGTAGGCGTTGCCGCCCGCGCGCAGCAGCGTGTTGCGGTTGACCTCGGTGGTGCCGGTGAACGGGTGCGACTTGAACTGCTCGGCGAAGAACATGCCCGGGTACTGCACGGTGTCGGCGCACACGTTGTCTTCGATCTTGTTGTCTTGGCCGCCGTAGATGCCGAAGCAGTTCGCCTTCCACGGGATCTGAATGTAGTTCTTGCGGAAGACGTTGTTCTTGCTGGGGCCGGGCGACATGTTCGTGTCGGACCACGCGGCGATGCCGTCGTCACCCGTGTTGCGGATGTGCGAGTTCTCGACGAAGGAGTCGTGCGTGCCGTTGTAGAAATTGACGCCATCGGCCATCAGGTTACGGAGGCGCACGCTGGTCACCGCGAGCGGGCCGCTGCCTTTTTCCGGCCAGATACCGACCTTCAAGTGCTCGACCCAGATGTTCTCGATGACCGAGTTCGAGAGGTTGCCGCGGAAGGCGGTCTCCGGTGAGGCGTCGTCGCGCAGCACGGTGTCGCCAAACAGCGCAAAGTCGTAATACTTGCAGCCGCCGGTGCCCCAGCAGTTGATCTGCGCGTTGAAGCCGTTGATCGACGAGTACCACATGCCAGCGCCGC
>Ga0114940_10001132_pt1 | contig 10264 bp, 10 predicted proteins | sample ColdCreekSource_FD_87195 | JGI IMG/M metagenome (GOLD analysis project Ga0114940, IMG submission 87195) | Groundwater microbial communities from Cold Creek, Nevada to study Microbial Dark Matter (Phase II) - Cold Creek Source | ecosystem: Environmental > Aquatic > Deep subsurface > Groundwater ...
GCGCTTCGCCTTTGGCCAAGCCGAAGAACAAGCCAACGAATGCACGCGCGCCCTGCTGCGCGAGCAATTTGCGGACGATGACAACGTGCCCGAGTTGCTAGTTGCCTTGACGCAAACGCGCTCATTCCGCTTCCGCACGCAGACGGGAGGGACGCTGCCATGAAGCCATTTCGCCTGAATCGACGCGCCGTGCTGCGAGGCGCCGGCAGCGTGGCGATCGCGTTGCCTTGGCTCGAGGCGATGCAACCGGTGCACAGCGCGCACGCGGCGGCTGCACCCGCGCGCCGCTTCGTGGCCGTGTACACGCCCGGCGGCACGGTGCTGGAGAATTGGACCCCCAGCTCGATTGCTGAGCTTTCAGCGATTTTGGCGCCTCTCAAGCCCCTGCGCGCGCGCTTGGTGGTGCTCGAGGGCCTGGCCATGAAGAGCGCGGTCGGCGAGCAGCTGCAGGCTGGCATGGTCGCTTGGCTCACGGGCTGCCGACAAATGCGCAATGGTGCGGCCGTTCCAAACGCTTCGCTCGACCAGGTTCTGAGCGAAGTGCTGGGTAAGCCGCCTTTGCCGCAGGCCGTGCGTTGGGGCACGAAGGCTTCGGATGCCGGGCAGCCCAGCCCCTACAACACCATCAGCTACGCCGCGAGCGGCGCTGAGTTCAAGCTGCTCCAGCCGGCGCTTGACCCTGTCGCCACGTGGCAGCGCCTGTTTGGCAAATTGCCGGCGGGCAGCGACACCGTTTGGAAGCAGTCGATTCTCGACGGCGTGATGGCGCGCTACGCCAAGCTTTCGTCCAGGTTGGGCGGTGGCGATCGGCAGCGCTTGGAGCGGCACCTGGACCTCGTGCGCTCGCTCGAGCAAACCTTGAAGTCGCACTGCGCTCCGCCCGCGTTGCCCGACGTCTCCGCCTACCAGCCGAGCCTGGGTTCCCAGCAAGATGCCGCGAGCGACGCCGCCATTCCGGTGGTGGGCAAGCTGATGATGGACATGCTGGTAATGGCGATGAGCTGCGAGCTCACGAACGTGGCCACCCTGCAGTGGGCCGACGCTTGGGCTGGCTACACGTTGCCCTGGCTGGACCTGCCGGGCGGCGAGGTGCAGAACTACTACGAGAACAACGGCGGCTTCGACGCCGCCTCGATGACCAAGATTTGCACTTGGTACTCGAGCCAACACGCCTACCTGCTGAGCCAAATGGCAGCGGTGGATCTCGGCGGGCGCTCGCTTTTGGACGAGAGCGTGGTGTTCTTTGGTTCGCAGCAGCAGAGCCCCGCCTCGCACACGAAGACGGACATGCCGTTCTTGCTCGCGGGTGGCGGCGGCGGGCTGCAGGGTGGCAGGATCCTGAATTTCGAGGGCAAGTCGCACAACGACTTGTTGGTCTCGCTCTTGAACCTGTGCGGCGACGGCCGCACCGTGTTTGGCGACGAGGAGTACTGCAGCGGGCCACTACCCGGGCTTTAGTGGGCTCTAGCCAGGGCCCGCGCCCGCACCAGAAGTGCCGCCCTTGCCTTAAAACCTTGATTGCTCGCCTGGACTGCGGAAGAACCCCGCTCGTCTTGGGAAATGAGCCGAGCGTGAGCACCGACATTCAGGCCGAGCGACGGGCGCTCTTGCCGATCTTCTTGATCGTGCTCGTCGACATCCTCGGCATGACGATCATCTTGCCGCTCTTGCCATTTTACGCGCAAGAGTTCGGGGCGTCGCCGCGGCAGATTGGCCTTCTGGTGGCGACCTTTGCGGTGTGCCAGCTGGTGTCGGGGCCGCTGCTTGGTCAACTGGCAGATCGCATGGGGCGGAAGCCGCTCTTGCTGGTGAGCCAGGTTGGCACGCTGATTGGCTTCTTCGTGCTCGGGCGCGCGACCTCGCTGGGCATGGTGTTCGTGTCGCGCGCCATCGACGGCATCACGGCCGGCAACCTCTCGCTCGCGCAGGCTTACGTCTCCGACGTGACCGCCAAAGAGAACCGCGCCAAGGCCTTCGGCGTCATCGGTATCGCGTTTGGCATCGGCTTTCTGCTCGGTCCCGCTATCTCGGGCTACCTGTCACAGTACGGGCATCGCTATCCCATCTATGCCGCGCAAGGCTTGTCGGCGCTGAGCATTCTGGCGACGGCCGTGCTGCTGCCGCGCGCGCGCCCCCAAGTTGCCGCAGACGGCCAAGCTGGCCCCGGCGGTCGGCGCTTGGCGCTGCTGTCGTGGGGCCGCTATGCCGAGTATTTTGCGCGGCCCGAGCTGGCGACGCTGCTGTACCAGTTCTTCGCTTTCGCTTTCGCCTTTGCAGCCTTTACGTCGGGGTTTGCGCTATTCGCTGAACGCCGGCTGTCGTGGAACGGCGTGCCGTTTGGCGCCAAACACGTGGGCTACGTGTTCGCGTACGCCGGCTTTTTGGGCATCCTTCTGCAAGGAGGGCTGATCGGGCGGCTGGTGAAAAAATTTGGGGAAGTGCGGCTCACGCGCGCCGGTTTCGCCAGCTTCAGTGTCAGCTACGCTCTCTTGGCCTACGTGCACCGCGTGCCGGAGCTTTTGGCCAGCGCTACGCTGTCGTCGTTTGGGCAGGGCGCGCTGCGGCCGGCGCTCACGGCGCAGATCACCCACAATAGCCGGCGTGACGAGCAGGGGCTGGTGCTAGGCATCACCCAGTCGCTCATGTCGGTCGCGCAGATCATCGCGCCCCTGCTGACTGGCTTTCTGATCGGGCATCAAATGATCGGCGCGTGGGCTTGGATGGCCGCCGTGGCGGCGGGTATTGGCTTGCTGCTCAATTTGCGCCAAAAAGTCTGAAGCCATGGCACACCGCACGCTTCGTCTGTCGATCAGCCCGCAAGAGGTGCCCGACGTGCGCCGCGTCATCGATTTCGATGGGCGCTCCACGCTGGCCGGCGTGCACGCGCAAATTGCTGCGGTCTACGGGCTCGACGCGAGCCAGCTGCACGCTTTCTTCACGTCGGGTCGCTACTGGGACAAGCAGACCGCTTACATGGATCCGCGCGCCGAGGGCCGCGCCACCGATCGAACGCTGCTATTTCGGCTGAATTTGTCGGTCGGCCAGAGCGTGGCCTACCTGCTCAACTTCGCCAAAGAGCAGCAATTCGTGGTCACGGTCGTCGCGATCACGGACGTGGCGCAGCCACTCACGGCGCCCTTGCTGGTCGAAATCGTAGGCGCTGCGCCTGAGCTCACGGCCTTGTCGGAGGCGGCGAGCAACCTCGACGCCGAGGCCCCCGAAGCCGATCCGCCCGAGCTCGCCGAGCTGGTGCAGCTCGCCGAAGCCTTCCTCAATGCCGAGGACGAACTCGATGCCTTGGAGGAGGAGCCGGAAGCCGGCGCGGCTCAGATGGCGCCGCTCCGTCGCGCTGGTGGTGAAGCGGCTTTGGCTCTCTTGAGCGCCGTCGCGGGCGACAGCAAGCTCTTCTTCAAGCTCGACGACTGGCTGCTGGAGCGTTCTCTTTCGGTGCGGCTCTTGGATTTGCCGCTGCAGCTGGCCAACGCCAGCGAGTTCGAGCTCGGCATCGCCGCCGCGCGCGCGCTCGTGTTCGTCGATCGCGAGTTGGTCCAAGGCGACCTGGCGATCGTGCTCGCCAAAGCGGGCCGCAGCGAGGAAGCCTTGGCGCAGCTGGCTTCGAACCTGGACCAGGCCGAAGACGCCGCGTTGGTCGAAGCCAAAGCCGGCGAGACGCACCGCGCCCTGGGCGACTTGCCCGCAGCCGAAGCCTATTTCCGGCGATCCCTGACCGAAGCCAAGACCAACGCCGATCGTTTGCAGGCGCTCATCCGCGTGGCAAGCTGCCTGATCGATCAGGGACGTGAAGCCGAAGCGGGCGAGCTGTTGAAACAAGCGCGCCAGCTCGAAACGCAGAGCCAGCAGCCAGCCAAGCCGACCGAAGTTGGTCGCAACGATCCGTGCCCCTGCGGCAGCGGCAAGAAGTACAAGAAGTGCCACGGCTGAGGCGCGCCACGTCGCGCCCGTGTCAATTGCCGTCGGACGTGCCCAAGTGGAGCTGCAAAGCCCCTACTCAGCCGAGTTTGCGCCGCAAGCTACCGAGCCGCGCCGCAATGCTGTCCAGCACCTGCTCTTGCTCGATTGAAACCAAGTAGTCTGCGTAGGCCTGGAAGCGGTCGCGGAAGGCCGCCCCCTGTGGTGTATCGGCCTCACAGTGGCGCGCGTCGTCGTCGCTCAGGTCGAAGTTGATGAAGCCGCGGCAGTTCTTGGACCCACAGCGACACGGGTCGCGCTGGGGCTCGTTGACGGTGACCCAGCCGTAAAAGATGGTGACTTCTTGCCCGGGGGTGATCGGTCGCAAGCATTGAATGCGCCCTACGGCGTCCGAGTAGATGGCGGCGTTGGGGCTGCAGCTGTGGTTGCACAGCCAGCCGCCCGGCACGCGGGTGTCGGGCACGATCACCCACGCTTCTTCGGACACGAGCGTGAACTTGCTGGCCGCTGCGGCGGTCGCGGCTGGGTCGTCGATGCTCAGCCGTTGCTGCTTGGGCGCGTAGGGCGTGATGACGTCACCCGCTGCGAAACGGCGCCGCGCGAACACGCCACGGCCCTCGATCGCGCTGTCCCGGAACTGCACCGGGGCCAGGCTGAATAGGGCCTTTGCACTCTTGGGCTTAGACATGACTGAGGGGTTCGACCAAAGCGTAACTTTTGTGCGGATTAGCAGGGTACGGATTGCACTTTGAGGCGTTTTCGCGCAAGTTGCGCGGCCCATGAGCGACAAAGACGAGCCGAAGAGCAACGAGCGCGACAGCGACGAAGATCGCGATAGCGAGACTGAAGTCGAGAGTGAACGCGCGCCCGCGCCTGCTGCCAAGAAGAGCGCCGGCAAGAAGAGCGGCTCGGCCAAGCGTCGCGAGCACGCCAAACCCGTTGCTGCTGCCTCCTCCGGTTCGAGCGTAGGTGTGTTCATCCTGTTCGCGCTCTTGGCGGGCGGCGCCGCTGGCTGGTTTGGTCATATTCAACAGGCCAAGGCTGCTGCCGTGAAAGCAGACGGAGCGCCCGCTCCTGCCGGTAGTGCCGGCGCATCAGGCCCCTGCAAGGCTTGGGAGAAGAAGGTTTGCGGCAGCACTGGCGAGCAGTCGGCCGCCTGCATGCAGGCCAAGGGCGCGGGCGAACTCCTGCCGGCCGCTGCTTGTCAAGCGGCGCTGAAGGATCTGCCCGCCACGTTGAACAAGCTGAAGGCGGCGCGCGCGTCGTGCGACAAGCTCGTCAACAAGCTGTGCACGGATCTCCCGCCCGGCTCGCAAATGTGCGCCATGGTGAAGGACAAGACGCCCTCCTTTCCGCCGCAACGCTGCGACGAAATGATGGAGCATTACGACGAGGTCATCACCCAGCTGAAGCAGATGGAGCAGCAGCAGGGCGGCATGATGGGCGGTCCTGGCGGCCCCGGTGGTCCTGGCGGCCCTGGACCTGGTGGTCCTGGCGGCCCCGGCATGTCGGCGCCCCCCGGTTCGCCCGGTCACTGATAAACGCCGTTCAAGCGTGCGCGAAGAGGTCGAGCACCAAACGGTACGAGAGCAACGCGAGCTCCGGATCGTAGCGAGGCCCTTCGTCGCGCAAGAAGGCGTGCGCGGCGTTGAATTCGTGCCAAGTGAAGCGACGCTGCGCTTCCAGTAGGCGTGCCTGGATTTGGGCGCGCCCGGCGTCTGGCACGTGGGGATCTTGCCGGCCCCACACCATCAAGAGCTCGCCCTCGATCTCGCCAGCGCGCGCCAGCGAGTCGTCGCCCCCTTGGCCGAGCGAGCCTTTGTGCAGATCCGTGGCATAAAAACATGCCGCGCCGCGCACACGCTTGTCGAGCGCGCAGCGAAAAGCCAAGTGCCCGCCGATGCACACGCCCATGCTGAGCAGCTTGCCGTTGCAGTCGTCGCGCGCTTGTAGGTGATCGAGCACGGCGCGCGCGTCTTCGTCGTAGGCCGCCACGGTTTTGCCGACCTTGTGCCGGTTGCCAGCGTCAGCGCCCGCCTGGTCGTAGCCGAGCACGGTGCCGGCTGGCTCTAGCTCGTGGAAGATCTCCGGTACGGCCACGACGTAGCCGTGCCCCGCCAAGAGCGCCGCCATTCTGCCGATGGGCCCGGTGCGCTGAAAGATCTCCGAGAACAGCACGACGCCTGGGCGCGGGCCGACGTTCTTGGGCCGGTACACGTACGCGCGCATGCTGCCGCGTGAGGTCGCAAGATCCACGCTGGCTTCTTCCAAGATCATGGTTGTGCGCGACTTTACCCGAGAATTTGCCGCGCGGGGCTATCTAGGGATCATGTCCGAAAGCGGCCAGACCGAGGCGGGGCGGAGGGCTAAGCTGCCCCTCGTGAGCCTCGATTCCGCCCATTGCTACGAGGTCGTGAAGGCGCGTGACGCGCGCTTCGACGGCGTGTTCTTCGTGGGCGTTTCGACGACTGGCGTCTACTGCCGCCCGGTGTGCCGCGTGCGGACTCCGGGGCGCGACCGTTGTTCGTTTTATGCCAACGCCGCTAGCGCCGAGGCCGCGGGCTACCGGCCCTGTTTGCGTTGCCGGCCGGAGCTGGCGCCCGGCGCCGCCCCGGCAGACGCCGTGCAGCGGGTGGCCAATATCGCGGTCGCACGGATCGAGGCGGGCGCGCTCAGCGGGGCAAGCGTCGAGGCGTTGGCGCGCGAGCTGGGCGTTAGTTCGCGCCAACTGCACCGCGTGGTCGAGGCCGAGTACGGCGTCAGCCCGCTCGCTCTAGCGCAAACGCAGCGGCTCTTGCTCGCCAAGCAGCTGCTCACCGACACGTCACTGCGCGTGATCGACGTGGCGTTCGGCAGTGGTTTTTCCAGCGTGCGCCAGTTCAATCGCCTGTTTCGCGAAGCCTACCGACTCAATCCGCTCGCGCTCCGCAAGCAGCGCGTCGGCAAGGGTGAGGTCGAGAACAAGGGGCAGAGCCAGCAGATCCTGCTGAAGCTTGGCTTCAGGCCGCCGCTAGCCTGGCCCGCCTTGATTGGGTTTTTGACGGGGCGCGCCGGACTGCGCACCGAAAAGATCATATCTAACAGTTACTTACGCACAGTACGCTTGGGCCAGCACCGCGGATTCATCCTCGTGCAGCCGCTCGGGCCCAGCTTGCTCGGTGTGCAGGTGGCGTCGTCGCTCTTGCCAGTGTTGCCCGAGCTGCGCGCGCGCCTGCGGCGCTTGTTCGATTTGGGAGCCAATCCGAGCGCGATCGAAAGCTGTCTGCGCCGCCAGCCTGAGCTGCGCACGTTCGTGAAGCGCACGCCGGGGCTGCGCGTACCCGGAGCCCTGAGCGGCTTCGAGCTAGCCTTGCGCGCCGTGCTGGGGCAGCAGATCAGCGTCAAAGCTGCCACCACCATCTTCGGTCGGTTCGTGGAAACGTTTGGCAGCAAAGTGGAGACGCCCGATCCCGACGTGGATCGCATCGCTCCTGACGCGGCCGACCTCGCCAACGCCAACCTTCAACAGCTGATCGATCGCGGCTTGACCCAGAAGCGCGCCGAGACCGTGCGAGCCTTGGCGCGCGCCACCGCCGACGGCGCCGTAAAGCTCGAACCGCCCGTCGATTTCGCGACGATGCGCGGCCTGCTGCAGGAGCTGCCCGGCATTGGTCCGTGGACGGCCGAGTACATCGCCATGCGCGCCCTGGGCGATCCCGACGCCTTCCCTAGCTCGGATTTGGGCTTGTTGAACGCGCTGAAACTCGAAAAACCAGCCGCTTTGCAGGGCATGTCCGAGGCCTGGCGGCCCTTTCGCGCCTACGCGGCGCTACACCTTTGGCACGGCTCTTCCGCAGGTGGCTGATCATGAAGACGCATGCACCGTTTTACAGTGAACTCGATTCTCCGGTTGGCACGTTACTGCTGCGCGGCGACGCTGAAGCGCTGACTGGCCTGTACATGCACGAGCAACGGCACCTCCCGGAGCTACCGGCTGGCTGCGAACGGAACGATAGAGCGTTTCGGCAGGCGCGCGAGCAACTGAACGCTTACTTTGCCGGCAAGCTGCAGGAGTTCGAGCTAGCGCTGGCGGGGGAGGGCAGCGCCTTTCAGCAAACGGTCTGGAAGGCGCTGTGTAAAATCCCTTTTGGTGCCACTGAAAGCTACGGCGGGCTCGCGAAGCGCATCGGTAACGCCAACGCCTCGCGCGCCGTCGGGCTCGCCAACGGCAAGAATCCGATTGGCATCATCGTGCCCTGTCACCGCGTAGTGGGCGCCAACGGCTCTTTGACGGGCTACGGCGGCGGACTCGAGCGCAAGCAGTGGCTGCTGGAGCACGAGCGGCGCTACGCTGAGCGCTGACTACTCCGGCGCCGCCGCGTCTACTTGCTCCATGAAGCGAGTGAAGGCGGGGATGCTGCGCTGAGCTTGATCGGCGTGGCCGTAGCCTGTGGTGCTGCAGAACACGATCGGGTAGCGGGCCGCGACGTCTGGCGCACAACCCGTGTACTCCTGGCAGATGCCGCCTTCGAGTCCTGCAATGGCTTCGGCCGGTGCCCAGGGGCGCTTCGGCCCGTCGGCGTAGCTGCCAGTGCAGCCGTTCGTCTTGAGCGCCAGGTCGAGGGCGTCGATCTCGGTGTTGAGCAGGTTGCTCTTGTCGAGCAGGTCGTGGATCCAAAGGTGGGCTGCGGGGCCGTTGCAGGGCTTGGGCTGGTTGCGAGGTAAGAAGCCGGTCACACCCAGCGCGCCGCGGATGGCAAATTGTGGCGCAAACTTGCGCGTGGCCCGACCCGCTTCGAGGTCTGGCTGATCGAGGGGGGGCGACGAGGCTCCACCGAAGTAGCAACTCCATTGGTTGGCGAGCGTCGCGCCAGTGCTGTGGCCAGCGACGTAGATGCGGTCGTTGTCGACGCAATAGCTGCGCTCGACAAGCGTGTGGATAGCCTCGAAGGCCTCCCACTCTTGCGATTGCGGACCGGCATTGTTGTCGTAGCAGCCGGGGTTGACGGCGTTGTCGGCCACCGAGAGGCCGACGTACACGGCTTGTTCGCTGCCGCCCTGCGCTTCGTTGAACAGCGGGGAGGTGTTGGTCTTACCGGCGTGCTGCGCGCCGCAACCGCTGCCGATGTACACCAGGCGGTAGGGTTTGCTCGAGTCATAGTCGAGCGGAACGCGCACGAAGAACTGCCGCGGACCCGCGCGCGAGGGATCGAGCGCGCCCAAGTTCTCGCCCTTCAAGTCGACGTTCCACTCGGTGTAGCCAGTACGGCTGCCCGGAATCGTCTGGACCTGCTGGGCGGGCAGGGGCTTGCCACAGCCGCTGCTCGGGCGCGGGCCGGAGCCTGAACTCTTGCCACCGACTGGCGGCGACCCGATGCCGCCGTCGACCAACGGCTCACCACCGGCAGGGTTGCCGCCAATACCGATCGGGTGAGACCCAGCGGCGCCCGAAACGAGGCCTCCGCTGGGTTGCGCGCCAACTCCAGAAGGACCCGCGCCGCCAGCTTCGCTCGGTTGCTCCTGGCCGGAGTCGATCACTATGCCCCCGCAGGCCGTTACAGCCAGGACACAACAAAACCCCAACTTCGACCTGGCCCGCTTGCTCATCACCGGTGCTCCCAACCGTGGATGTCCGGTCGGGAGCAAAACGATCGAAGTCGCGCTCCAGCCCGGCAGCTCAGCCGATGGCCGCGAACCAGCTCTCGCCGATCAGCGTGAGGTCGTCTTCGCTGATGGCGTCGCCTTCCGGAACGCCGTTGGCGGCGCCGAAGGAGTAGACGATGCGGCCGACCGGCACGCCCGCGACCAGCACGGTGTAGCTGTCGTCGCCCAGCGCTTGGATTTGATAGGTCTTGCCGCCAAAAGTAACGGTCTTGCTTGCGGTGTCGGCCACGGCCGTCTCGGTCGTCATGGGCGCCCTTTTACACCTAACAAACCGCCGTAGTTCTGGGAAATGCGCGATCTTGGGACGATTGTTGGTCCTGGGGCTTTGGGCTGTCGACGAGGAGCGCCTTGCCGGCTGGGCAAGGCCCGGCCTATTTGGAGGACTTCGGGAGCCATTGGGGAGCCATATGCCTGTTCAACTGATTTTTGCCGTCGTCTTCATCGCCGCATCCATCGCCTACATGGTGTGGATGAAGGGCAAGGCCAAGGATGCCCTGGCCAACGCGCGCCCCGCCTTTCATAACTTTTTCCAGGTGACCGGCTACCGCTACGCGGACATCGCCGGGCTGCCCGTCGAAGCTCAGGTCGATCGCGCCTACCACGACGCCGCGAACCCGAACCCCACGGGCAACGTCGACCTGCACTACGTCCGCGACTTCCACGGCGTGAACGTGCACTACCGCTCCAAGAC
>Ga0114940_10001133_pt1 | contig 10261 bp, 10 predicted proteins | sample ColdCreekSource_FD_87195 | JGI IMG/M metagenome (GOLD analysis project Ga0114940, IMG submission 87195) | Groundwater microbial communities from Cold Creek, Nevada to study Microbial Dark Matter (Phase II) - Cold Creek Source | ecosystem: Environmental > Aquatic > Deep subsurface > Groundwater ...
TTGCGTAAGTCCTGTCGTAATGGGGATGCTTATGTGCATATACCTAAAATGTGATTATACTATAAGTATTTGATTTTAGAATATACGTCTTAATATTGGCAAGTCAGGCTAACTAAGTAATTGAGGTGCGGAGGAGAATTAGGAGAAGTACAACTTACATCTCCAAAGGAAGAAGTCCTTATCCCGTACTCCATAGTTGGATTGAATGAACGATTGGATTCGTTTATTAAGATTTTCAGCTTGTGCATTTGTTTTTCCATCTTTGAAGTAGGGGATAATTTTAGCCTGATGGTCTTCAATCATTTCTTTAAAGTTTTTGATTTCATCGGATGCGTTGGCATCCACTTTTTTATACCACTCCATGAGTTCTTTCGTAAGAACAGAAGTTTCTTTGCCGATGTTTGATTTATCATACCAATCTCTGAAGGCAATAACCAGCAGATAATCTTTTTGAAGTGCAGGATAGGTTTTGAATAAGAGTGCCGCTCTTTTCTTTTGTGTGGAGGTCCAATCCTGTTCTCGTTTAAAAAGCAGGTATCGGCTTCGGGAGAGAAGTTCGAGGATGGTTTCGCCATTTTGTAATTTGAGGGGGGGGGGGATTTTTCGTTTTTCTTTTTCACAGTTGGTTCGCCACTCATTGAGATAGGTTTGTTTGAGACGGATGCGATGGTCGTTCAGATAATCTAAGAGGTGTTTGATAAGGTGAAATTTATCGCCTACGGTTTTAAAGTTGTAGGGCTTGCTATCAAAGAGTCGCTTTTAAAAAAGCACCAAATAATTTGGTGGCTTTCATTCCCGCATCATGCAGTTCGTACTGATTGCTGTAATGCTTGGTCGTGTTCTTTTCCTTCCATCTTCTGCGATATAGCGGTAGATATAATTTTTTGCCTTTGATTGGAAAGTGAAGCAGTTCTAACGGATTGCAAAAACCATCTAAGACGGCTTCTTTACCAACCAACTCTTTGGGAATTAACTCTTGTTTCTCATGCAAAATGAACACGGTGGCTTCCGGCTCATCTTTAATATCTTCTAATCGAAATACAGTTTCTATCTCCTGAGGTAATATCGCTTTGCTTAAGGTCTCTATGGTCATGGTGCTTTTTGATGGCAAAGCTACACGCTTCCTTGCTCCTCCGCACCTCAATTACTTAGCTAGCCGCAAGTCATACCATTTATTTTTTTGGCTTGCTCCCTGTCCAAAGGTCCCATCCTTGTTAACTCCAATGTTAATGGGCTGAGCGTTATAGTTGGGATTATGTTCCTTATTATAATTACTATCTAACGAATTAATATTTTTTTCGTCATAATACTGAATAGAGTTTCCGGTTACTACTAGTTCCCCTTTATCGCTTGCTCCGCTTGTCGTTAAATAAGAAACCAGCTCACCATCTTTACTGAATAAAACATAAACCGTTCTGTGCTTTTTCTCATAATAAATATCTTCGGCTTTCTGAGAATCTTCATTTGACGTCTGTTTTTTTACCTTTATGTGGTTAACGGTGTGGTAAGGATACATGACTCTGTTTTTTAAACGATAGTTAAAGCTAAGCATTTGAGCTCCGGTTTCCTGCATATAATAGATATCGTAGGGGTCAATGCCCAAAACATCAATCACCTGCTTTACCTTCATGCTCGGCTTGATCTGTGAAATTTTCACCACATCTGTAAAAGGCGGGGCTATATAACGACTACAGGAAAATGTCGTTACTAAGCCCATCGCAACAAAACAAAATTTTATTTTTTTCTTCATATATTATTTTTTATCCCTACTCTTTAATTAGGATTTTCGGGTTCCTCCTGTTTGTTAAAGAGAGCAAATATAGCAAAAGATAGAGCCATAAAAGGGTTCAGAGAAAAAGAATTCTTCGCTTCGCTTACAATGACAATTCTATATCACTTCTTAATAAAAATAAACTGCCCGCCTTCATCGCCTGTATTTTTCACAGGAGCAAGTTTCGGGCTTTGTTCAGAATTATTGATAACCGGAATTTTGATTTTGTTGTAAAGCTGAGTGGCATCAAAATATTTATTCTGATTGTCGCCAAGCGTTTTTAAAAAGTAATAAGCGAAAACAGAGTGTCCGTCTTTTCCACCATCCATTACCGGTTCAATTCCACCTGAGGTCATTGCCTGTCGGGATGAAAGTCCGTGCACTTCTTTAAAATATTTTTCTGAATCTTCGAATGGAACCGAAACGGTATTGCCCCGGAAAATATCTCCGCTGAAACAAGCATCGGCAACCAGCAAGGTGTGTTTTGACTTTACTCCGCCCAAATAATTCTGCAAATCGGAATTTGAAATATAGTTGGCAGTAGAATTTGTTATTGCATCCACCGGAACCCAAAATCCTTTGTTAAGATCCTGTTTGAATTCTCCGTGACCGGAATAATAAATGAAAACATTGTCTTCGGCTTTTGCATTTGCCACCAGCCATTCCATTTCATTGATGATGCTCACGCGGCCTGCCTGTTCATTATACAAGGTTTTGAAATGATCGAACTTGTATTTTGTTTTCAGAAGGGTTTCAATAGCTTTGGCATCGTTCACGGCATTGTTCAGCGGAGTCCACACACCTTTGTATTTGTCAATTCCGATAATGAGCGCATAGTATTTTCCAATCACCATGTCTTTTGATTTGGAAACGTTCAATCCTTTTAAGGGGTCTCCGCTTCCTCTGTATAACGGAGCTTCGGGTAATTCAACGGGGGCGGTATTTTGTGCAATGGCAATATCGGTGGTGGGAAGCGGTTCGTTCAGTTTCACTTCAGCGATAAAATCATTGGCGTTGGTATAAGCGCCTTCAAGATTCAATCCGATATTTATTTTCTGCTTTGTGAATTCTTTACTGGCGTAAAACTCTACGCTTATTTCTTTTTCTTCGCCCGAAGCGATGAGAGGAATAAATTCAGAAAGCTTGTTCACCGCCATTACATTCGGAGGAAAAATATAATTCAGCTTTACGCTTCTTGCTTCTCCGCTCGAAGTATTTTTAAGTTTTAATTTAAGAGTAATGGGCGCACCAATTTCCGCTTTGCCGGTGGCTGAGCTGTAAGCATGGCTGGTAACCATCACATAACTGTAACTCACTCCTCCCCGTGTTTGAAAATTTACCTTGAAAGGAGTTGCGTTGAATCCGTTTCCTTCCTGTATTTCCACAGTAAAAGTTCCTCCAGCCGTTTCAATGGTTGAATCGGTGCGGAGGGGGATGGAAACAGTGGTGTATTTATCCGCTTCCAGATTTCCGATTAAAACTTCTTTATCAAATCCCAATCCCACAATAGTTTGATCCACCGAAACTTTTGCTATCACATTATATGCCTGCCCTTTTCCGGAATTTTTCAATGTAAAAGTGATGATTGGTCTTTCGGGATTTTCAATGATTCCGTTGCGGTTATCTTCTTTAAGAATCCCATTCAACGTGGAGAGTTTCGGCTCGCCCGCTTCTTTCATAAATTTCTTTTTTCCGATTTTCAGATTGGTAACATCCCAGAATCTCAAACTCGCATCTTTGCTCACCGACACGAAAAGATTTCCTTTGTCGCTGAAAGCAATTCCGGTAACGTCATTATCGTGGGCTTCAAATTCTTTTGTGAGCGCTTTTGTTTCAATATTCCAGATAGAAATTTTTTTACTCGCTCCACCCGCTGCAAGATATTGTACATCGGGGCTGATGGAAAGTGAATTAATCTGCGACTTGAAATTTGTTTCTGCAAATTTTGTTCCGGCAGGCATTTCCCATATAATTACTGTTCCGCTCACTCCTCCGGATGCCATGTATTTGCCGTCAGCACTCCATGTGAGTGCTGTAACTTCTTTTGAAGCAGCATCGAGCGAAGTTTTCATTTGTCCGGTAACAGCATCCCATATTTTTATAGTGTTATCTGCCGAGCCGGTTGCCATCCATTTTCCATCGGGGCTGATGGCAACGGCATTCACCGGACTGGAATGTCCCTTTAATGAAAAGGAAGATCCGCCTGCAACTCCATCCCACACTTTTGCTGAGTTGTCTTTTGAAGCGGTTACTATGTAATCATTGATAGGATTGAAAGCAACAGATATAATGTCCTGCGTATGTTCTTTGGAAAAACTTTTTTTCATTTTAAGTTCTTTGGTATCGTACAAAACGATTTTACCGTCATTTGCCGTAACAAACAGTTTTCCGTTGGAATTAAATGCAACAGCAGTTACAGGAGTGGTGGTCGCAAATGCTTTGGGTAGTTTTTCTCCGGTTTTTACATCCCATACATACGCACGCTTATCCACTCCGCCCGTAAGAATGAATGCACCATCGCTACTGATGGCTGTTGAAAGAATTTCGCCCGTATGTGCCGCTTCTTTATTTTTTATTAGATCCTGAGAAGCAGCAGCTAAACAAATTGATGTTAACGCACCGGAAATAATTATTGATTTCATCAGTAGAAAATATTTTTGGGTGTATCCCAAAACGCACTTTTATCGCCTCACCCCTGCCCCTCTCCTCTCCGAAGGAGTCCTTTCGGACAGGGAGAGGGGTTGTGCGTTTTGGGATACACCCATATTTTTAGAGGTTGTGAAATTACTAAAAATTATTATTACCTTCGCTTCTCTGTTAGTCAGATTTCATGTCCATGCAAAACTTATAAAAGCAATGAAAAAAATAATTACGCTATTTTCCTTACTTCTTCCTGCCGTTGTTTGTTTCGCTCAGAATCCTGACTTTGCTTACAATGCTAATACCTGCTACGGACAACAAACCACTTTGCTTGCCTCTTCTTCACTTGCTGATGATTCCATTATCTCTTGGAAATGGGACATGGATGGTGACGGATCCTATGATGACGCTAACGGAAAAATGGTTTATTATCTTTTCTCTCAGCCAAATGCCAACCCGGTAGGTTTAAAAATAACAGCTAACAACGGTGCAAAGGATTCTATCATTAAAACAGTAACTGTAAACCCTCTTCCCGGTGTAGATTTTTTTGTAAATAATTTATGCGAGGGAAAAGCGGCATCTTATATAAGCATGTCGGGCATTTCAAACGGAACAATCAATCAATATAAATGGGATTTTGATAACAACGGGGTGGATGATGCTGTTGGAAATGATACCGTTATGTACACCTGCGGACCTGCACAAACCTATCTTACAAAACTAACCTGTGTTTCAAGTGCCGGCTGTTCTGCTTTCGCGCTGAAAACAACTCAGGTATATCCCCAGCCAATTGCTTCTTTCACCAGCAATTATTTCTGCGTTGGCAACAACACCCTATTCACTAATGGAACCACCATTGCAAACCCCGATTTTTATTTATGGAATTTCGGAGATGGCAATCAGGCGGTAACAACCGGTGATGCTTACATCGCTTATGACATGCCTGGAAATTATAATGTACAATTGATTGCTGTTACACAATCAGGGTGCAGAGATACATTTTCTAATTCTGTTACCCTCCATGCACTTCCAACCATCGCCATGGACCTGAGCGGAGATGACCAGATTTATGATGAAGAAAGCGTGGTGCTTACCGCAAGCGGTGGAACCTCTTATTCCTGGGTGCCGGGGGGCGAAACCACTAATAGTATTACGGTTACAACCGGTGGAACGTATTACGTTTACGGAACTGATGCAAGCGCCTGTATGAATGTTGCCCTCGTATCAATTACAAAAATTGGTCCTTCCGATACGGTTTCGGTTTCCGGAATTCTGATGACCCCCAACGGAGACGGCATCAATGATTATTTATCAATCAATAATATTGGCGCTTACAAAGATTGCATAGTTAAGATTTACAATATGTGGAATGATGAAGTATATTCCGTAAACCAATATAAAAACGACTGGAACGGAATTTCAAATGACGGCAACTTGCTTATGGATGGTCCTTACTATTACATCATCACCTGCGATGACAAGCCGCTCATAAAAGGAAATATTAATATTCTCAGATAAAAATATTTACGATGAAAAAAATATTATTTGTTGTCTCCTTCTGCTTTCTCCCTTCTGCCTTCTGCCTTCTGTTCGCCCAGCAGCTTTCGCTCAGCAACCAGTATGTAATAAATAAATCCTTTCTTTCGCCTGCATACTCAGGAGCAAGCGGAGGATTGGAAGTTTTTGGTTCGTATAGAAAAGAATGGGCAGATGTTGCCGGAGCTCCTGAAACAAAAACAATTTCAGCAAACGGAACCATTTGCAAGAACATGGGAATTGGCGGAAGCATCAGTTCTCAGCAAGCAGGTATTTTTCAGGATCTTTCTGCCACCGTAAATTATGCGTATCATTTGAAGATTGCCACGGCTCATCAACTCAGTTTCGGACTTGGATTCGGTTTGTTGGAAAGCCGCGTAAACCTTGCAGGCAATGCAGCGCAATCCGATCCTGTTGCTCTGAATAACCAGGATGTGAATGATTTAGTTCTCGATGCAAACTTTGGTGCTCTTTACAGATTCAAAAAATTATATGCAGGAGTAACCATTCCAAGAATGATCTCAAGTAAAATAAAATCTGATCAGGATACCATTATTTATTCGCTTGCACCGCATTACAGGAATTATGTGGGCTACACCTATTCCATCAACAAAGAGTGGGGTGTTGATCCCGTTGCGGTGGTTTCTTTCGCTGAAAACTCTCCCATGTTTTACGAAGTGGCGGTTGCCGTAAAGTTCCAGCAGAGAATATGGCTCTCTCCCATCTACAAAAAATCAGAAATCGCCATCGGTATCGGAGGAATTCCGTACGATAATTTTATTGTGAACTATTCCTATGAATTTGCTTCGAAAGGAATTATGGGAGAAGCGGGCGGCTCGCACGAAATTTCCATCGGCTGGAGAATGATGCAGAAGAAAAAAGATGAGCCCAATCCTTCTCCCAAGAAGCCGTATTACGAGTGGCTCAATAAATAAAATGAGGGACAAGGGGCAAGGGGCAAAGGACAAGTGTAGGAAATTTCTGCTTTTACTTTTTAATTTTTAATTCTGCTTTTGGACAAAATCCAATCCCTGCTCCTTCACCAACCAAAAGCATTCTTCTCTTCAACGGCACCGCGGATATCGGCAACGGGGAAAGGTAATTGAAACTTCCGCCAACCGTGAGAACAAATGATGTGTTGCTTGCAGAAATTACTCCGCGCGGGGGAATTATTTCCGGCAGAAAAAAACCTGCGCCTCGAAGCCATGAAAGGAATTTTTGACGGCTCAAAAACTTTGTTCATACATGTAAATTATGTGAAAGAAATTGAAGATGCCGTTCACTTTGCAAAAGAAGCGGGAATAAAAAAAACCGGGGATTGATTCCCGCGTTGGCTCACTTGCTGAAGAAGTATGGGGTGAAGTAATTATCCCGCCAGCAAATTACATCCCCTCAAATCGCTGTTGTCCAGTCTTCCTAAAACTTCAAAACGAGTCCCGAACTTGCCTGCCCCGAATTTATTTCGGTGGTTTCGGGAATTCTCCTTATGGGTTCTCCCCACATCCTGTGTGGCAATAAAGGAGCAGGAATGAATATTTGCCAAATCCATTATGTTAAGCGCGCCTGTTTGCCCGTGCGGAAGAAATTGAAATGGGTCGTTTACCTCCCGCACAAAAACTTTCATCCGGGGCGGGCAGTTGAATATGCCATCGCCTTTGGAATATGCCTGAGAAAGAAGTTCTGTCATGCCATATTCGGAATGTATTGTTTTCACTCCAAACTTTTTACAGAGGGTTTTGTGAAGTTCTTCCCGCGTTATTTCCCCTCGTGAGAGGGGATGAAGGGGGGTGTTGCGCCCTTTCATGCCACCCGTTTCGATGACAATTAAACCACCCCTACTCCCTTTTTCAAGTGGGAGGCAATCCAGCAATGCAAAAGATACACCGAACAAAATCACCTTGTTCTTTTTCTGAAGCAGTGTTTTAATCGCCCGTATAATGTTTTCATCCTTATGATTGTAAAATGCGCTGTGTTTATTCTTGCTTTTCATAATTAGCTCCTTCATCATATATATAAGGGAGGAGTTCTTGTTCTCGTAATAGGAAGGAAGCAGGGCAAGGATGGCGTAGTTCTTCGCATCTCCATAAAACAATTCGAAACATTTTCGGAAACTTCTTTCGTAAAGGGAACTATCAGAAACATAATGCTTGCTTCGCTCCATTCCTGTTGTTCCGGAACTGAGAAAAACTATTTCACCCCTGGTCCCTGGTCCCTGGTCCCTTGTTATAACTTCATGTGTTTTGAAGAATTCAATCGGCAGAAAGGGAATCTGCGAAATGCTTTTCACCTTTTCGGGATTTACTCCGAGCTGAAGGATGTAGCTTTTATAAACTTCGTTTCTCTCCGCCTGAATTCTGAATATTTCTAAAGCGGCTTTTTCAAACTGGAAAGGTGTGCGTAAAGAAAAAATCCGGGAGGGGTTCACAGTAATCAGGGCTCAAAAACAAGAACAGGGGTTTCTACCACGTTGCTTTTATGTCGGGCTAAGTCGTACATATATATCTGAAATTTTATCCTGTCATGTACAGCGAAAAATGGTGCTTTCTTAGCGTAAATTAATCCTTTCATTGGCTCACTATAGTCCCCTTCCGGTAAAACCACAGGAATCGGGTAAGCAATTTTGAGCGTATCAAATGGCGGCACAGGGTTGTTCGAACTGTCCCATGCTGCCCACGTTCCGTTAGAATCATAAAAATAAGTCATGAACAAATTGCCGCTCTTGAAATCCCCCACCAAATCCTGCTGTGCAAGACCTATATCTCCTTCGTTGTCTTTAAACGAAATCACCACCTCAAAGGAATCGGGGTTCATGGGATTACTACCATATCGTATAAAATCTTTATACTCAATTTCGGGGGTGGATGGATATTGCGGCTTATCCACACAGGAAGAAATAGTTATTCCTGCCAAAAACAGGAAGAAAATATAATATATGGGATTATGTTTCACTTGTAGGTATCCACTCCTCGGAGTAATTTATGGTAACAAATGTAATGATTATTCTCAACAATAATTTTGCCCCTCCAAAGAATATTCCCATCTTTACCCCCCGAATTAAATTAAAACTATGAACATGAAAAAATATTTTGCAGCCGGAGCTATTTTTTGCTCGGTATTTTCTGTTTCTTCCTTTTCACAGGACATCCATTTTTCACAGTATAACCTCACTCCTCTGGTTATCAATCCGGCACAGGCGGGAGCATACAAAAACATCCAATTGATTGCCAATTATAAAAGCCAGTGGACCAGCATTGATCCGGGGGCATACAAAACAATCATGCTTTCTTGTGATGGTCGCTTTATGCAAAAGAAGTGGGGAGGTAGTTGGCTTGGTCTGGGAACAAATATTTACAGCGACAAAGCCGGAGATGGAAAGATGGGAACACTTCAGGCATCCTTTAATTTTGGCTACCATACTACACTTAATAAACAGAACACTCTTGGCGGTGCTTTGATGGCTGGTTTCACCCAGCGAAGCATTGATTATAGCAAACTAACATGGGATGAGCAGTACCAAAACGGAACTTACACTGTTGCTAATTTGACAGGAGAAGAAGCATTACAAGGCAATAATAAATTCGGCTATCCGGATGTTGGTGTAGGAATCCTTCATCAGTTCCAAAAGGGAAAAATATATTCTTCTGCGAACGATCAGTTTATTGTACACACCGGATTAGCGCTGTTCCACCTCAATAAGCCGAAATATTCCTTCTACGGAACCGATGAGAAGCTTTACACAAAGATTATTGCACATACAGAAATCCTTATCGGTATTAAAAACACGAATTTTTCTCTGGTGCCGGGGACCCTTTATATGCAACAAGGTCCTTCTACCGAATTGCTTCCTGGAATGTACTTCCGATACATGCTTCGTGAAGAATCAAAATTTACTGGCTATATAAAAGGAGCTGCTCTTCTTATCGGAACCCATCTTAGAACAAAAGATGCGTTTATTCCTTCTATACAACTTGAAGTTGCAGAATACTCTCTCGGAGTCAGTTACGATATGAATATTTCCGGGCTTAAAACTGCCACATCCGGGAAAGGCGGAATAGAAATTTCTCTGCGTTACAACCAGCCGAATACGTTCCGCTACAAATCAGCAGCAAGCTTCCAATAAGAATATTTTTCTTAAACGGGAAAGCCCTAAGGTGAAAAACTTTAGGGCTTTTTTATTTTGCTGATTGCTTCAGCGTATTACATTTGCAAGCCACTGATTACACAGATTGTCACAAAAAAACATTCTGTGCAAATCAGTGAAATCTGTGGCTTATGACGATTGACCAATTCATCCGTTCTTCGCTTGGCAAAAAA
>Ga0114940_10001134_pt1 | contig 10253 bp, 15 predicted proteins | sample ColdCreekSource_FD_87195 | JGI IMG/M metagenome (GOLD analysis project Ga0114940, IMG submission 87195) | Groundwater microbial communities from Cold Creek, Nevada to study Microbial Dark Matter (Phase II) - Cold Creek Source | ecosystem: Environmental > Aquatic > Deep subsurface > Groundwater ...
AAGGAGAGCGCGCATTCCACTTATTCTAGCTCCTCTAAATAATACATCAGTGTAGGCTTCATGCTCGGGGGGCAAAATAAGCTTTAAAAGTGCAGTGCTGAAAGAGGTGATGTATATCAAAAATTCTAATTGGGCCAACTTGTTTACTAAATGTATTTTAGGCTGCAATGGAGAACTCAAATCTAATCCCTGTCAACGAGCAAGAGGTGCTCAGCAAAATCTTTGATCTGGTCGCCGACAATGACGAGCTCAAGGAGAAAATTAGCTTTAACCAGGAGATGATTTACACCCTGGAGACGGAACTGTCCGGATTGAAGAAGCTGAGGGTGCTCGATTTCATGGAGCGACGAGCATTTGTGCAAAACCTGCAGGGAGATCAAAAGCACCAAGGAACGCCAACTTTGGCTTCTGAACAAAGTTTTTAACAAAGTTCTGTTCAAAAAGCCCAAAGATTTGCTGCACATGTCCAAAATATTTCACCACTTTGAAATTCTGGTCGAAAAAGGCAGCCTGCTCGCAAAGTTTGATGACCTCGAAGGCGACAAATGCAAAACTTGCAACCAAGTGCTGAACCCGGACACTTTTTCCTCCAAATTTGACACTTGCATTCAGGACGAAATCAACAACCTCCGAGGCATTGCTTCGTTTGCAAAATGTTTCGAGCACATGAAACTGGTTATGGGCGTCAACGAGGACAAAAAAGAAACCGATCAGGTGGATACGATCGGAGTGGAGCCTCTGATGACCAGGCGAAAAATGAGTTTTTCCGGCTCACCAAAAGAAAATGAAGCAAACAACGAGTACGCGAGACTTCAGGACGAGGTGGTCGAGCTCAAAAGCCAAGAGGCGGCCGGTGCTAGTGGCAAAACGCGCAGCTCCTCCGTCATCTATGGCCAGCAGCAGGCAGCAGAGAAAAAAGATGCCAAATTCGTCTACAACCTGGGCGTCCACATCAAGCTGAGCGCATACAGCGCTGCGCCCCATGAGGACCCAAACATTCTGCTGCGAAAGTGGGAACACGAGTTGAGGAAGTGTGGTATCCCCCGGACAGATTGGGTGCTGTTCGTCACCAAGAACTTCAAGGTAGAGGAATCACTTACTTTGTCTTTAAAATATTTTTCAGTAAAAACGATCAGATTTCCATCACAAATTATTTTTTAAATAATCTACACGAATGCTACTAGTAGATATTGTTATTTCTATCTGCCTAATTGTTAATACAAAATTTCGTTTAACAAAAATGAATTTTTTTATTAAATTTGTTGTGCTTTTTTTAAATCATGGGGACGGTTGCCAAGGCACAAGACTTAAAGACAGCACTTTTAATCGACTCCATAAATAAGATTGTTTCACTGAAATATTAATAATTCAAATGGATTGTTATGTTAAAAAAATCGAAAAAATCATATCCGAACTTCCAGGAGACGGCGTACCAATGGTGGGAACTGCAGGGATGCTGCGAGGAATTAGCGTGGGACGAGTTCAAAGTACGCTTCCAGCGCGCATTTGGTCGAGTGGAGCTGAGACGGTGGCTTACGTATGCCGGCAACCTCTGCTTCAGCCAGGCCAACGAGCCAATCGGCACCTACGTGATGCGCCGGTTTCAGATCGTGCTGCGCGCCGTCAACCAGAATCAGCCACTCGCCCTCAAGTTGCTCGAGAAACACATTAACATGCGTGTCGGACGCTATTTGAATTTTCACTCGTACGAGGATTTCTTTTTTGCTCTAGTGGCGGATCAGGTGATGGATTTTGATGCCATCAAACTAATGTTTTCACAGGTTCTGATGGAAATCAGGAACGATGATAGATATTGGCATGACCTTTTGTAAACGAGATACGTTATTTATTTGTTGGAGTTCATAAAAAATGGATGTGAATTTAATTCTATTGCATTTAAAATCAATAAGGATACACTAATGTCATCACAGTTTTATGTACATAATAGTACACTTTTGAGCAACATCCCCCATATTTTGATTCAATCAGTCGTGACCTCTGAAATCCAGCAAATCAAGGTAAAAATTTGCTCAACTCACAGTTGGATACAGTCCATTGTTGCAGAGTGTTACGGGCTGAAATGAAATATAGCTAGAGTTAATATTCCTAAACAAAAAATAGGTTTTCATTTCATACCTTCAAAATAAGCAGTGTCGGTGGTGCTCGTGGGCTCAGGCACAAACGGCGCCCTCTCTCGCAACTGCTCTGTCCATTTGATTTTGCAGAACAACTCCATTTGCTGCACGCCTTCGATTCCTGGCCGCTGCTCAGGATCTAGAGTCAATAGCTGGTCGATTGCCGAGCGCATGGCGGGAGAAAGTGCCTCGTCTTCTACGGGCCACTCAAGGTCTGCAACGAAGAAAAATAATTATATTCTTGGTCAAAATGTTTTGAGCGATAAAAAAAATCAAACAGCAATATTTTTGAAAATATGCAAGTAACTGAGTGTAGAGTAGAAACCTACTTTTCTGGAGAATGTTTGCAAACACAGCCTCGGGAGATTCGTCATTGAAAGGAGGAATGCCGGTGACAAACTCGTACATGCAAACTCCTAGCGCCCACCAATCCACAGCAGGGCCGTGCTTCTTGCGGTAGAGCAGTTCTGGAGCCAAGTAGTCGGGAGTTCCGAGAATTCGTTGGTCACTCGCCCAGCTTTCACTGTTCTTAGCTCGGCGTACCGACTTAGGAGTCCTGTATGGTGTGGTGACTGCCTTTAATGGCGTCGTAACATCCGAGTCCTTAAAAATCATTGATGTAATAAAGAATTTGCTTATGTGGTACTCTGACGAGCTACCTTAATTGGTTTCTTCACCGAGGGGCTCAATACAGAGGCCAATATAGGTGATGGCTCAGGAAGCTCAAACCTTGTCAGCTTTTTTATATTGAAATCGATCGGACTCTTAGGGTATTTTTCCGCAACACTCTTACGCCTCTCCATTCTTTTCCTTTGAGATGTTTTTGGGGTGCAGCACATGTCTTGAGTAGGAGTACTCGCTGCAAGTCAACAAAATTAACTTCGATAATGTTAAATAAAAATTATTTGAGCTCGTACTGTTTTCAGGGCTTAAAGTTGATCGGAAGATCCTCTTGTGAATATGAGTGATTTCCATGCTGCTGATCTCCTGGGTCACCCCGGTGTGTTGATTGTACTTTCTCTTCAGAGTTCCTAACAAATGAAATTAAGCTTGCATATTTTGTTCACTATTTTATAGAATTACCTCTGGCTGAGTCATCAAATATTTCAAAACTTGGAGTCAAAGCTTGTAAAGTCATATGGGAGTTGTCACTCAGCGTCGAGTCACTTTGACCAGCAGAACTACTCTCGCAAGAGTGGTAAGAACTGGACGAGTTGCTGTTTTCGCCTGGATTAGTCTTGTCCTTCAAAGAAATTCATTTTTGAATATATACTTAACTTAAGAAAAGACTCAAACCTGTTTAGGAGGAGAATGCATCAGCATGGAATCTCTGTCGGGAGAGAGAAAATGGGTCACTCCGGACAAAGGGGATTTTCCTGCAGATGGCGATGAAAGAATCGTTGCAGGCTTTGCCTCTGGTGAATGGAACTGTCCTGGCGAGTCACTTTTTTCACTACCAGAATCAACTTGGGCTGAGTGAAGATAAAGATTAATCTGTGATAATGATAAAATTGCTGTCGTCTTACTGCAGTTTTTCATCACTTCCTCCAGCATGCACGGGGTTTTTCGACTGTCATCGGTATTTTCTTTATCACTCGAGGGTGAACTGACCTCGGAATTTGGGCCTGAACCCTGTAAGGAATGAGATAATAAATCTGTTATCAATTTCAAAAGAGTTAGATCTCACAAATGTTAAATGAGTGGTCAACGACTGAAGTTGTCCAGGTGTCCGGCCAAATTCGTTTGCAGGTGTGTTTGGCAAGTCAGAAAGCTGCAATTCTGAAGCAAATAATTAGTATTTCTATGCTGTGTACGTGGAACATTTTTTACCCTCGTGATCCAAGCTTATTTGGCTGAGCCCAAAGTCAGTCAGTTTGATGTGGCCTCGATCAGTGAGCAAAACATTGTCCGGCTTAAGGTCACGATGAATTATCCCGTGGCTGTAATTTGTGAATTAATAAATTTGCATACAACGAAGTCTTCCTGAAAATACCTGTGCAAATACTGAAGAGCCAGTGCAATTTCAGCGCAGTAAAATGTTGCCATGGCTTCATCAAAGTATCCGCATACACTGAGCAAGGACTTGAGGTCTCCACCCACCATGTATTCCATCACCAGGTAGATTGAGCTTTTTGTTTGCAGCGAATAAAACAGACGCACGCACATGGGGCTCTGCGACAAAGCAAGAGCATTCCGCTCAGTTATCACTGAAATTACAAGGAGTTGAAAGGATATTTTTATATTAATTTCAATAAAGCTCACCTTGGCTGACCATATTTTTGTGGATCATTTCAGATTTTTTCATCACTTTGATGGCAAACAATTTGTCAGGGTTGGTCTTCTTATATCCGAGAAACACCTTTCTGCAATGAGATGAATATGTAAAAACCCAGCTTCATGCCATTCAATTCCCTAAAATAATACAGACCCAAATGCACCTCTGCTGATCGGCTTGAGAACGACGAAATCATTGATTTCCGGAGGCTGTAATTTACAACATTGATCAGCAAATCATATCATACAATAAAACACGGGCAAATCAGTGGCAGTGATGAAAACGCTTGTTTTTAAAAATTTACATCCGTGTTGTGTGACAAAATAAGCGAAATTGCGGATAGGATAAATTGCTCACTTTGGTCGAGTCTTGGTCATGGAGAAGTTTTTTGTGCAGCTGTATGCCCGTAGGAGTGCAGACGACGGAATCTTTTGCATTCTCCATGCTTCCAGACTTTTCAAGAATCACTTGAACGGAATATTTCAGCCGCTTTCATTCAAGAAACACTGAATTTCGACCAAAATTACAGCCACATGTGAAACGTAACGGCGAGCAGATGTAAACAAATTACAGTTGAAAAATGGCGCGTGTCTGACCACGCCCCTTTTTTAGAGCGCAAAACTCAGCGCGAAGCCCCACCCGATGCGCATTTGTTTACAAATATCTCTCAAGAGATTCCAAAAATTCCTCATTCTTCGGTCTTTCGTCCTCGAGGTCAAGGAGTGTTTGCAAAACACTGCAGATTTGTCTCGGTCTTCACAAAATGTATCATCTTCTTTGTGACTGTGGCTTCTCCCAAGAAAGAACACCGGTAAAATCAATGCAAATTCAGCTCTTTCAAATGAGAGTTTTGTGAAAGCGAATTAGTGTATTTTGTATGGCAATGTTTTCACAGCCCAGCTGATATTTGCGCGCACTTTTGTGATGCTGCTAATCCCTGTTGATGACCGTAACCTTTGGAGGGTGTTATGATCAACTTAATCTTTAGCGGGATTTAAGGATCATGGGTAAGTTTATTATTTAATGTATGTAATTAAATAATTATTGTCTTCTCTTATATATTGTTAAACAAAATATTTTTAATGTTTGTGTAATTTAGACACAGATTCAGACATTACGCCAGGCATACCAGTCACGAAAGAAAAGGACCCATACGAGCCCAATAAATTATTGATGAAGTACTCTGGTCATTCCTGGCCAAAAGATTATGAGACTGACTTCTTCGCATTTTTGTGTCTTCACGAATCCAAGCGTAAAGACAATTACATGATGTCACCCCAGGTGTGCTAATTTGTGTTTGTTGTTTTATATTTTTTAAATGTTTCGCACTTAATTTTCTTAAAAAATTCACACATTTTTGATTTAAAATAGTCGTCTCTTCCTCAGAAAGAATACCGTGCTGACGTTGTAGTTTGGATGAGGGACGTTTGCAAAAACTGCAACCTCAGCATTTTGACACTGCATTTAGCCGCCTATATTTTGGACTCGTTCATGGATCGATATGAAATTAAACCATTCAGGTTGAGATTTATTGCGGCATCATCCATTTCATTAGCTGGTAATTATCTTCGTTATGTTCTTTAAGAAAATTGGATTTTGAATATTTGTATCTGATTACTTTAGCTAAGTTTGAGGAAAATGCTGGACACATTCCCAGTTATGGAACAATGTACTCCATAAGCAACCCCTCTTATCAGCCAGTTCCCCCTCCACACATAATTCTGCAAATAGAGTGGAAGGTGCGTAATATTATTTCGCTTATCATTGTTTTGCAGTGAATATTTTTTGCTAAGATTTTTAGATTCATGAACTGCAATCTCCACATCCCAACTGCCGCGCATTTCACTTACTATTTCCTAGTCAAAGGTCTGCTAGAAACAGATTTCATCCAACGCTCTGATCTAAGTGAGCTTGCTTTGAGAATGGAGTTCAGAGACGTTCTGCAGAAGTTCCTCGATGATATGTTGAATGGTACGAATCATCAACATTCTTAGTTTACAAGAAATTATAAATTATTTGTTATATTTTCGCAGACTTGTGGTCATTAAAATTGCGCCCATCTTGGATGGCTTCAGCAAGTTTGATCTACGCAAGGAGATACTTAGGCCTTCACCCTGAATGGCCCCATGAAATCGCTCAGATGACAAATCTGACTATCGAGGCCCTTGCTCCAGCTTTGAAGCTGATGCAAAAATACTGCAGGTAAATTAAGCACAACTTCAATAATTTTTTGATAAAACTAAATATGTGAATTTTTTTAATAGCGTTCCAGAAAATGGCAACGCAGAGGCTATTAATGACTCAGGCTACCTGAGCATGACGCCTCACTCTGAGTGCAATGCTTCGGCATTTATGATCTCTCCTCCTGCTAACTACGATGTCTCAATGTCCCAAGCGTCGCAAGAAAAGAGCCCCAACTGCTACGCCAGGGCTGGTCCAAGCTGTAGTTTTTCCACTTCTCCACTTGCCCTGCCTTTTGCTGACAACGAGATGGACATTTTCAGCCAGGAAACAAACAAGATGGAATCTCCTTCGCCCAAATATTTATTGTGTATCTAGTTTGATTGAATCGCAAAGAGCTGGTTCTCAGTGTATGTCCCCCAACTTATTTAATCAGGTTATATAAAGATGAGAATAAAACTGCTATTTTTGTATGGTTGAACTTGACACTTATGACATTTATTTGTGCTCGGCTTCAAAATAGACTGTTGATTGTGTGCCACAAGTTTGCAGCTGACTAGCAATATGACACTTTTTAAAGCCAAATTTTAGATGCATAATTTAGTGGTGAGGTGAGTGTGAGTGACGGTTTTTGCTTCTTATGTAGCACATTTTTTTATCACTTTTTTGCCGTGGACTTATAGGTTTAATTTAATCAATTGCTCACTTTGGATATCATTATCAAATCTACACAACGACAGATCGTCTGTTGCTTTTTCGTCCAGGGCTATATTCTTCTAAATCTTCTGGCAGACTGTTCATGGCACTGTAGTCAACTGGGAATAGCACGTCCTCCGTGGCTCTGCCAGTATCTCCAAAAGGTCCAAATACAAACTGGCCTGGACCATTTGGGTGCCTTCCCAGAAGGAAATTGGCAAAAACCAGCCGATATGTAGCGCAATCCAGTTTATGATCTCCACTCTGCAAAAAAAATCTGCTTCATTAGAAATGTTTTTATTATTTTATGTTCAAATAATTACGGCCGTCATTGCTTTGTATGCTGCTGCTATCGCCTCGTCAACTTTTCTCGAGTCAAAACCCAAGAAAGATGTGTAAAAGTGTCTAAGCTCATCTTTAGAAATGTTCCCACTCCCTGAAATGGAAATTTAAAACTTTTTAAGACAGATTAAATATTATAAACAAACCTGATTTGTTGATGGCTGCAAATAATATTTTAGGAAAATACTGGAGCCAAAGTGGCAAGTCTTGAATGGCCTTTACTCCCCTGAGCAGATTGCTCCACTCTGTAAGCCAGTCGTCAAGTCCCAAAAATAGCCCCAAGCTCATAGAATCTAAAATCAAATTTATTAAATTAACACATCTCCAACAATTAATGCAGGGTTTACTTTTAAATTCCGTGCAGGAAGGACTACTATCAGCATCCAGATCCGGAGCATGCAGCGAGAGAAGGAACGCCTCTAGCAATCCATCGACCACCTCTCTGAGCATGCATGCCTGCGGTCCATTTTCCTTCCAGCCGGCAAATTCACTCAATCTCTGTAAGAACAAAAGATATATGAAAAATCTCACATCATATGTCTAAAACTGTTTCTCACTTCTGACAGGCTGTGGAAATCGTCTACCGACACCAAGCTGTCACTGTCTGTGTCCAGCAGGGTGTTGAATAACTGGGCCAATTTGCTGCGCTGATCGGGCGAGAGGGGGACGAGGGGCGGAGGAGGACACCCGGGGTAAGTTCGGCATCGCCACCACTCACTTTCAGCCAAACCGCTGGTCATTGGTTCGCCCAGTGAGGCCACGGCTTCCACATTCTGCCACTCTGTACCACAAAATAAGAGTTTTAATTAAATTTTTACGAGGATGCTCATCAATTAATTAGATTAGCACAATGGTAATTATATACAGAGTTTATTTAAATATGCAAGAAGTGTCAAAATAATTGTAAGCTAGCCTGAAAGAACACGCTGCTCAAAAAGTATTTTCATGTTTTTATGGGCACTTATTTAGGTCCACGTGTTTATTTTTTAAATATTTAATGAAGATACATAAACCGACATTGTACTGTAATCTTTAATTTTAACTTATTATGAAAGATGTCATTTAGATATTTTTATTAAATATAAATTTGGCTTTTACGCGCTACCTAAAGGGATTTTAAGGTATTTATTCATGTGATAAAAAAAGGTTTAAATTTGGAATATTCTTACCAAGTGAGTGGCTCCAGCAGGACGAGTCTCCCTCCTCATCTGGGGTGGTGAAGGCAGGGCTGCCTTCTGGCAGGGTTCTCCACCTTCGAATCAGGTCTTTGGTGCGCTCCCTGGTTTTGTCGCAAGCCTGCCGCCAGGTGTTGATGAATTTCTTAGGAACTTGTGGGTTGTGACCCAAACCGTTGATGCTCTCAGGGCCAAATGAGCTGACAAAAATAATTCAATATAAATTAATTAAGACAGCAATTTTTTTTATAAATTTGCCCACTTGTATGATTCTTTTCTTCCAATGTCGGTGTAGGCAGATTTTGAGATGCTGTGAGAATTTTGAGATGAAACAGAGGTTCGAGCCCTCTCTTCTGTTCTGCTCTCGGGGTTGGGTACTTTAGGGATCGCGACCACGCTAAACTTCCTATCTGGGGAGGAGGCGCTTGTCACTCGCTTGTCTTGGAGTGCATGTGGAATTCCGACTGAGGCCTGCAATACAAGCGATATCAAAGTTTTTAGTTTTTTATTTACAAGCAACACTATTCTTATATTAAACAAAATAATATAAAATTTCTCTCTATTATTTGCAGTAATTTAAATTTCAAGCAGGTATATTTAACCAAACTATAATTTAAAAACACTGATTAATCACAAAGATTTTAATTGAGCTTCCTGCGCGCCAATACATAAATTCAATCCGCGCATCAGAAGAGAGACGGTCACTATGAGAGTATTTTAACGGTTCTCAATCTCAAGCAGCAAATGCTACGTTAATCATGGGCGTGTTGACTGGCCCAGAGCTTATAGATTATGCAACACATGGTGTGTACAACTAACAACTCAGGCAAACCTATTTTTGTAATTGTGCTGCAAGAATCAATGCGCCTGTTACTCTCAACTTTTTCTGCTGCTAAAAGCACTGTTTGACTGCTGCATTAATCGACACATATATATGAGCAAAAAACTTGTAACTTTTTTGTTGCATAGTAGCATTTTTCTGCAGCTTTTATCCTCTTTTAAAACACCGCGATGTAAACAAGCAACTTTTTAAAATTCCCCGTTCTAAAAGCGAAGGTTAAAAAAATTGGTCAGCTGGCTTTTATACCTTTCTTTCACTGGAAAATGAGGCGGCCGAGGACAAATAGCCGCTTGTTGTGGCGGTGGACGCCGACACACTACTGATCTTCCTGTCCCCTAGCCCGGCAGTGCCGACAGGCAAGGTGTTCTTCCTATCCAGTGGGACTGCCATCGTATTCTGCTCACGAAACACCTCAGACGTCATGTTTGTGTCTCCTCTCTGTATTATTATTATTATTTTTTAGATGCCGGCGCGCGCTCTTGTGTAATATTCAGCTCTATGAAGCGCGCTGCTCCTCGCAAGACATTAGTTTTCCATTCATTCCCTCTTCCCTGCGTAGTTGGCCTGGAAAAGAGGCAACATAATTAATATCGGCGACGCATAAAATC
>Ga0114940_10001135_pt1 | contig 10246 bp, 12 predicted proteins | sample ColdCreekSource_FD_87195 | JGI IMG/M metagenome (GOLD analysis project Ga0114940, IMG submission 87195) | Groundwater microbial communities from Cold Creek, Nevada to study Microbial Dark Matter (Phase II) - Cold Creek Source | ecosystem: Environmental > Aquatic > Deep subsurface > Groundwater ...
CACGGGTGGCGTCGGCGGCGCAGCCGGTGATGTGGCCGGCGGCGTGGGTGGCATCGGCGGCGGTGGCGCAGGCGGCGTAGGCGGAGTCGCCGGCGGTGGCGCGGGCGGGGCGGGCGGCGAAGGCGGCGGCGGCGACATGGAGTGGGTCGACAAGGGCATGGGCGACGGCAGCGACGTCATCACCATCGGCGACTCGTATATGAACTACGGCGGCAACGGCACCGAGATCTCGCTCGAGAGGATCAGCGGCCGCGATTACCGCAACTTCGCGGTCGCCGGCACGATGGTGCTCGATGGCGTGATCCCGAACCAGTTCCGCAGCGCGCTGCAACAGAACCCGAACATCAAGACCGTCGTGATGACCGGCGGCGGCAACGACATCTTGCTCGGCAACATCTTGTGCACGGTGGCGTGGGCGGAGTCGTGCAATCAAACCGTGCGCGACGTCGCCGACGCGCTCGCGGAGATGCGCGCCGAGATGGCTGAAGCAGGCGTCGAGGATGTCGTGATCGTCGGCTACGGCTACCCGACGAACGAGGTCGTCAAGCCCGGCCTCGACCTCGCGCTCGAGCTGACGGCCGCGATGTGCAAGACCGGCGATATGCCGCGCTGCCACTCGATCGACCCTACGGCCGAGCTCACGGGCATGATCGGCGGCGACGGCATCCACCCGACGGCTGCGGGCTACGACGTGCTCGGTCAAATGACCTGGGACCTGATGCAGGAGCGCGGCCTGCGCCGGTAGTTAGCAAGCCAGAAGCGAGCGCGAAACGCGGCGCGGTCAACCTAGAAAGGTGATCGCGCCGTTTCGCTACCTGGCCAACCTCACGCTGCCGAAGCTCGTGCTGTGGTGTTACTTGATCTGGTGGCTGTTTACGGTTAGTCGCCACTTTGATCCGAGCCCGCGCTTGTGGCTGAGCTCGCTCGGGCTCTCGGCGATCATCGGCACGGCGCTGTACCTGAGCACGGCGTATGCGGGGCGCGTGCGGACTCAGCTCGACCGCTGGCAGATCTTCCGGCTGTACCTGATGCCGTTCTGCGTCTCGAGCTTCGCCGCGCTGATCAAGGACCGCGGCTTCATCCTCGTGTTCGAGCCCAGCATCGAAGCCAACGTTCAAGGCTTCGGCCTGTGCGCCGCCTTTGTTGCGATCTCCGCCGCTGCAAAACGCTTGCTCGTGCATCGGATCACGACCCGCTCGGAGCGGCCCGCGCCCCCCGCGGTCCACAACTAGCAGGGTGCTGAAATACTCGCTCGTGGCGCCTTTCGAGCGATACGGGCTCGTCCGCTGCGTTGCGAGACCTCAAAATACATCGAGTATTCCTGCGGCCTCGCGCCTTGCGGCCGAACCCGTCTCACTCGAAATCCGCTCCCTCGGAGTTTTTCAGCACCCTGCTAGCCCGTCGCTCTACGGCTCGGGATGCTGTCGGCTACCGCGCGCGGGCCCGACGGAGCAAGCAACTGCTCGCACCGTTGGCCAATGCGGCAACCGCCTCACCGGAAGGCTGGAGTTGACGGCTCTTGTCCGCAGGGGTTCGTGTATGTCAAAAATGACATGGGAAAGTGAAAAACCGCTGGTCTGGTTGCATGGCGAGGTCAAGACTCCGCCCTTCTCGCAAGAAGCGCGACTCGAAGTCGGCTACTTGCTCGGTCGGCTGCAGCGAGGCGAATTGCTGTCGCTGCCGCAATCCCGACCGATGCCGTCCATTGGAGCCCGTTGTCACGAGCTGCGAATCGTCGATCGCGATCAGAGCTACCGAGTTCTGTATCGGCTCGACTCGGACGCTGTGTTGATTCTCGACGTATTCTCGAAGAAGACGCGCGCTACGCCCAAGGAAGTGATCGAGAGTTGTCAGCGCCGCATGAAGCTGTACGAGCGAGCGGCAGGGGCACGACGATGAAAGTGACCAAGCAGAAACGATTGCAGAAGGCAGGCTTCAAGCTCGGCGACGCCGCGGATTTCCTGGGCCTGACCGATGACGAGCGAGCGCTCGTGGCGATGAAGCTCGCGCTCGTCGGTGGCGTGAAGGCGTTGCGCGCCGATCAAGGGGTCACGCAAGGCGAGCTCGCGAAGCGGCTGGGATCGAGTCAGTCTCGGGTGGCCAAGCTCGAAGCCGGTGACAGCTCGGTGAGCCTTGATCTGCTGATGCGCGCGCTGTTGAGCCTCGGCGGTAGTCGTAAGCAGATCGCCGCGCTGATCAGCAGGTCACCACGCCGTAAACACGCGGCTTGATGGGCACTGGCCGGCGCGAATCGTCGCTACTACGCTGGCCGGCATGTGCCGCAATATCAAGATTCTGTTCAACTTTGATCCGCCGGCCACGGATGACGAGATCCGCGCGGCGTCGTTGCAGTTCGTGCGCAAGCTGAGCGGGTTCGCGAAGCCTTCGAAGAGCAACGAGGCCGCGTTCGATCACGCCGTCGAGGAAGTGGCGAAGACCGCGCGTGTCTTGATTGATTCGCTGGTCACGAACGCCGCGCCGCGCGATCGCGAGGACGAAGCGCAGAAGGCCAAGGAGCGCTCGCTCAAACGTTTCGGGTAGGCCTGAACGCATTTTTGAGTTTTCGTCCTGAGCGTGTTCCCAGGGAGGCGGGCTGGCGTGTTCTACGGCTGACGCGCCGGCTGGCGCGCGCTTAGGAGGCTTGTCGTGATGCGGAACCGACTCGGTTGGATGGTGCTTTTCGTTTGTTTGTCGGCGCCGATCGGGGCGCTCGCGCAAGGGCGGCCGATCGGGTTGAACGATCGTGCGGGCGGCCGCGATCATGCGATCGAGCTCGAGCTGGACGTCAGCATCGCGAGCGAGGATGGGCCGGGCGCGGCGACGTACACGACGCTCTTGCCGAAGGTGTACGGCTCGTTCGGCCTCACGGATGATCTCGAGCTCGAGGTCACGATCCCGTCGGTGTTCGTGGATTACTCGCGCGACGAAGGCAACGAGGTGCCCTTTGGCGAGAGCGACAGCGCGCTGCTGCTCGGCAATCCGTATCTCGCGCTGTTCTACGCCGACCGCAGCCTTCGCAGCGTCGCGCGCGTTGGCTTCGGCGTGGCGCTGCCGGTGCTCGATCCCGACGACCCGATCGGCAGGGAAGCGCCGCTCATGGCGGTCGCGACGCGCGGCTACATGGACACGTGGCTGTACGTGCCGGAGCGGCTCAGCTTCGTCGTGCCGGGCCAGCTGCAAGCGCGCGTCTCGTTGTTCGTGATCGGCGTCGATGCGGCGGTCTCCGCGTTGATCCCGACCGGCGATAGCGATCAGCAAGAGACCGAGCTCGGCGTGCAAGCGGGCGCGTTGTTCGGCATCGCCGCGGGCGACGCGACGATCGGGATGCGCTTGCAGGTCGGCGCCGTCCCGACGATCGACAGCGGCGACCACGCGCAGGCCAGCCTGATGCCGTTCGTGCAAGCGGACCTCGACGGCGGCGCTTTCTTCCACGGTGGCGTGCTTATCAACCTCGACGACCCGTACGGCGTGGCCGGCGACAACACCGTCGGCCTGTGGGCGCTGCGTATCGGCGGTGGCGGCCGCTTCTGATTATTTCGATTACGTCTACCCGACCAGCATCCCGCCGCTCGGCAAGAGCTACAGCACGCACGCCGCCAACTGGTGGAAGTGGGCGCTCGCGCAGCCCGCGGACAAGTCGCCGCTGCTCGACACGACCGGCGCCAACTGCGCCCAGGGCCAGTCCGGCTCGGTGTGGTACCTCGCCGGCACCTTCACCGATCGACCGGTCACACGCAGCTGCACCATTCCGGTGCGGCAAGCTCCTGGTGTTCCCGATCGTGAACGCGGCGTGGTTCGCGTTCGAGACCGATCCGGCGGCAGAGAAGACCGAGGCGTTCATCCGCGGCCAGGTCGAGTACATCAAGGACTCGACTGACCTCGAGGTCGAGATCGACGGCGTCGCAGTGCAGAACGAGACGCGCCAGTTCGTGCGCTCGGACATCTTCAGCGTCACCCTGCCCGCGAACAACGTGCTCGAGCTGCCGGCCGGCTTCAAGCTCAGCCCGTCGGTCGACGCGGGTTACTACATCGTGCTCGCGCCGCTGCTCGGCGGCCAGCACACGATCCACATCCACGGCGAGACGCCCGACGGCTTCGTCCAAGACGTGACGTACAACCTCAACGTCCGCTGGTGGTGAGATCCAAGATCTCCGACTTAAGTAGCTTCACTTATTCGCAGTAGTAGACCGGCTCGGTGGATCTTCGTGATCGACCGGGCCGCGCTATTTAACGGACGCACGCGTTACGCGCGCAGCTCGGCGATCGGGCCCGTGCACACGTCGGGGTTGCCGAAGGTCGAGATGTCGATGCCCATCGCGTTGGCGATCGACACGAACAAGTCGTTGCTCGAGCGGCCGGCGGACTCCCACTCCGGCACCATCGCGTGCGGCCCGCGCGGGAAGCGGATGTAGCGGCCGGTGCGGAAGTAACCGTTACTGCTGCCGGCGAGGATCCAGGGCAAGCGAGACAGCTCGTGGCTGCCGTTGGCGATCTGGCTGCAAAACACGACCAGCGTATGGTCGAGCAAGCGCGAGCCATCGGACTCGGTACGCATCGACAGCCGATCGAGGAAGCTCGCGAGCTTTTGATGAACGAGCGTGTGCGAGCGCGCGATCGTGGCGTGCGCCTCGGGGTCCGTGGACTGCGGCTCGGCGGCGTTGTTGACCTTGTGCTGCAGGTCGTGCGGATCGGTCGCTCCGTGCATGCCGGCGCTGAACCCGAATGAAGCGCCGGGCGGATCCGCGACCCAAACCATCGCCACCCGCGTCACGTCGGCGTGCAGCGCGGCCGCGAGCAAGTCGAGGTTGGTATCGGTGCCGGTGTGGAACAGCTGATCGGCCAGTGCCTCTTCGGTGTAGCCCTGATAGATCGCGTTCCACGGATCCAGGATCGAGCGGCTCGGCGGCGGCAAGTCGCGCCCGCTCAGCGCGAGCCGCGCTTGCAGATCGCTCACCGTATCCAAGTGCTGCTGGAGCTTCTCGCGGTCATGGGGCGCCAAGCGGTCGCGCAGGCCGCCGCCGTGGCCGAGGATGAAGTCGAAGATGCGGTTGCGGCGCAGCGCCGTCATCTCGGCCGATGCGCTGTCCGCGGGATCCGGGAACAAGCGGTCGTAGACCGCGTTCGCGTCGTACAAGACGGGCACGGTCTGGCCGGCGGCGATCGCGCTGGCCTCCGAGCTGATGCGATCGAGGCTGCCGGTCTGCAGCTCGATCGATGGCAAGCGCGTGACCGGCGTGGGTGAGTTGATCTGCTGGGCGATGAACTGATCGATCGACACCGCGCCCGGAAACTGGCCGTCGAAGCGGTTGGCCCCGGTGAGCGCGATCGACGCGCCGGCGAAGTGCGCGTTGCCGGGCGGCGTGGGGTCGTACCACTGCTGGAGCATGTCGAGGTTCTCGAACAGCAGGAGATCCTGCTTGAACGGTTGCAGCGGCTCCATCGTGGTGTTGAGCTCGAACTGCGTCTCGGTCGGCTCGCTCATACCGTCGACCGGCAGCGGCTCGCCGTGACCCCGCGAGCGATCGTTGGTCTCCGCGCGCGTCGGCAGGTTGCCGGTGTCGGTATAGAAGAACACCACGCGCTTGGGGATCTCGCCGCTCTGCGCGAAAGCGCGCGCGTTGCGCAGCATCGGCGCCATCGCGGCGACCGCGCCGAGCGAGAGACCCTTGAGCATGCCGCGTCGCTTGAGGTGCATGGATTACTCGCTCACCGGCAGGTAACGGAAGAAGTCGCTGCGCAGCAGCTCGATCAACATCTCTTGCATGTCGCCGCCGCCGGCTTGCATCGACGTGCTGAGCCGCTCGACCAAGCAGCGCGTCGCCGCGCTGTTGTCGCTGCGGCCGAGCGCGTAGCGGAACCATTGCGAGGTCACGCAGGCGTGTAAGCGCTCGCTGTCGGCGATCCGCGTCGCCAGCTCGACGGCGCCTTCGAATGGCGTGTCGTCGATGCCGTCGATGCCCACCAGCTCGCCGCTCGCGTCGATCGGGAGGTCGTTCTCCTCGGTGACGAAGCGACCGATCGCGTCGAAGTTCTCGAACGCGAAGCCGATGCCGTCGATCGCTTTGTGGCAGCTGGTGCAGTCCGCGCTGACGTGGGTCTCTTCGATGTGCTGGCGCGTGGTGCGCGGCATGTCCGCCGCGACGTCCGGCAGCACCGCGTTCACGTTCGCTGGCGGCGCGGGCAGCGGCGAGCACAAGATGTTTCGGCGCACGAACACGCCGCGCAGGATCGGCGCATGGACGCGCGAGTGCGACGTGCTCGCGAGCACCGCAGGCTGGGTGAGGATGCCGGCGCGCTGTTCGCTGTCGAACGACATCGCGGTCATTTCGGTGCTGCCGGGCGACGACATGCCGTACGCGTCGGCCATCGCGTCGTTCACGAACGCGGTGCGGTCGGTGAACAGCGCAGAGACCGAGCCTTCGTCCCAGAACGCGTAGTCGATGAAGCGGCGCGTCGACTCGAGCACGGCTTCTTTGACTTCGCTCGTGTACGAGGGGAACGCGTCCGAGTCGGGCGAGTAGCGCTCGGCGTTCTCGAGCATCAGCCACTGGCGATGGAAGTCCTGTACGGCGGCCTTGGCGCGGTCGTCGCCGAGCATCCGGCGGGCGTGCTCTTCGACTCCGTCGGCGTCATCGAGCTCGCCGTTCTCGGCGGCCTCGAGCAGCGCGGCGTCGGGCGGCTCTTGCCACAGCAAGTACGACAGACGCGTGGCGAGCTCATGGCCGGTCAGCGGCACCAAGTCGTCGGCCGCGCGATCGGCATCACCGACCTCGGGGCGATACAGCACCTGCGGCATCTGCAGGACACCTTCGATGATCATCGAGACGCCGTCAGCGAAGCCGAAGTCGCTCGCGGACGCGGTGGCAAATGCGTTGATCTCGCTGGTCTCATCGGAAGTGAGCGGCCTGCGATAGGCGCGCTCTGCGAGATCGCGCGCGATCTGCTGCGCGCACCCGCTCGTCTCTTCGCTGCACGGCGCCCAGCTGGCGAGCTCACCGAGCGCGACCGCGGCCACGCTGCGCGCGGTGTTGCGGTACTGCTCGATCAACACCGGCGAGGGCGTTTGGCTCGCGGCGTTGTTGTTGAAGCCATCGAGGCTCGGGTCGGGCGCGACGCTCAGCTGACCGAGCTCGAGCTGCGGGAACAGGCCGTGGATCGTGCGCTGGTACTCGAGCGGCGTAAGGCGCCGGATCGGCGCGCTGTCCGGCCGCGCTTCTTCGAGCGAGCAAACCTCGGCTGCGCCGTCGCCGCCGTTGCCTGCGCCGTCGCCGCCGCTGCCGCTGCGACCTGCGCCGCCTCCATCGCCACCGGTTGCGGCGCCGCCGCCTGGCCGGTCGTCGGCCTCGGCGAGCTCACCCGTGATCCGCCCAGTGCACGCGGTGATCACCACGCTCGCGAGCACCACCAGTCGTCCACAAACACGCCTCACCGGTCGTAGGTACCGCATCCCGCGGCGGCAAGGTCACGAGTGCCACGCTTTTCGTGGGCAATTTGCGACACCGGGGCCGCTCGGCGCAGCGGAACGCAGCAATCGAGCGCTGACCCCAGGAGCCAATGTCTGACCAACGGGTGCCAACGCCTAGCACAGGTGTACGCGCTTGTGTCAGTTGAGCCCTGGGTGTCGTGAGTGTCGAGAATCTAGGAGGTGCCGCGATGGCGCGTCGAGCGGCAGTTTGCAGTGCGTTGTGGTTCGTCGTTGCGTGCGGCCTGGGCTGTAGCAGCGAAGATACCGGATCAAATCAACCTGGAATCCTGCCCGCTGGGAGCGGTGGGATGGCGGGTCTCGGGGGCGCGAGCGGCCTCGGTGGCACTGGCGGCGTGAGCGGTCTCGGTGGGACCGGAGGCGTGAGCGGCCTGGGCGGCGCGGGGGGCACCGGCGTTACCGGTGGCGTTGGCGGCGCGAGCGGCCTGGGCGGCATGGGCGGCTCGGGCAGCGTCGGCGGGATGGCCGGTGGCGGTGCGGGCGGCATGGGCGGCGTCGGCGGGATGGCCGGCGGCGGCATGGCCGGCACCGGCGGCATGATGGGCACCGGCGACTGCTGCCCGGACGGCAATTGCCTTTGCCACGGCCCCGACCCGATGGGCCTCACGGGTGATCAGGGCATGTTCGACTACGACACCCTCGAGCTCACGACGGGCACCGTCTTCTACCCGACCGATGCGGAGCCGCCGTTCGCGGCGATCGTGATCGTCCCCGGCTTTCTCAACAGCGGTCCGGAGATGTATCCGTGGGGCGAGTTCTATGCCTCGCACGGCTTCGTCCTGCTCGCTGGGTACACGCTCGGCTCGGACTTCCCCGACGTGCGCGCGGCCAAGCTTGCGGCGGCGCTCACCGAGCTGAAGGGCGAGAACAGCAACACCAGCAGCCCGCTGTCCGGCAAGCTTGCTGGCCGCTACGGCACCTCGGGCTACTCGATGGGCGGCGGCGGCACGACGCTCGCTGCGACCGCGGATCCCTCACTGATGACCTCGATCGGTCTTGCGGCGTGGGGCCCGGTCGGCGCTGGCGTCACGGTGCCGACGCTGTTCTTGTGCGGCGAGTCGGATGGCACCGCGCCGTGCAGCGGCTCGGAGGCCGCGTACGGGCAGATGCCGGACACGACCGACAAGATGCTGGTCTCGATTCCGGGCACGGGCCACTTGGCCTGGTTCGACCAGAACGCGGGCAACGGCCGCGCTGGCGAGTACGCGCTGGCCTTCCAGAAGGTCTTCCTCGCCGGCGACGAACGCTGGCGCCCCTTCCTAGTCATGGACCCACCCACCGGCTCGATGATGACCAACATCGAGTGATCGGAGAGGGGACCGGAGAGGGGACGGACTACGCAACTACGCATTTTGGGAAGCGTGCGACGTGAAGGTCGACGCGACGCAAAGCCGCCTCGCAAAATGCGTAGTTGCGTAGTCCGTCCCCTGCCTGCTGCCCACTGACTCTGCGAGCTACTTGAGGAGGCTGCGGAGCATCCAGGCGGTTTTTTCGTGGATTTGGAGGCGTTGCGTCAGGAGGTCGGCGGTGGATTCGTCGGAGGCTTTTTCGGCGGAGGGGAAGACGCCGCGGGCAGTGCGGGCGACGGCTTCGTGGCCCTTGACCAGGATGCGAACCATCTCGAGCGCCTCCGGTACGCCAGGGACTTCTTCGACCGTAGTGAGCTTGGCGAGCTCGGTGTTGGTCGCAGGGGCCGGGTAGCCGAGCGAGCGGATGCGCTCTGCGATCAAGTCGAGCGCGTTCCACAGCTCGGTGTATTGGCCCATGAACATCAAGTGAAGGGTGTTGAACATCGGACCCTCCACGTTCCAGTGGAAGTTATGGGTCTGGAGGTAAAGGGTATAAGTGTCCGCGAGCAGGTGTGAGAGACCCTTGGCGATCTTCTCGCGGTCCTTGTTGCTGATCCCGATATCGATCGCGATCCCGCTTGCGGCTACGGACACGGCTGCTTCGGCGCTCTTCTTCTTGGCCACGGTGCGTCTCCTTTAAGTCGTGAGGCGCGCGAGCTTAGCGCTTGTCGCGCGGATGTAGTCATTGGGCGCGAGCAGGAGCTGTAAACCCTTCTTGCCGGCCGAGACCGCGATCTCGTCGAACAGGATCGCCGTTTCGTCGAGGTATACGGGCAGCTCTTTCTTGGCGGCGAGCGCGGTCACGCCGCCACGGACGTAGCCGGTGAGCGGGGTGACCTCCTTCAGCGCGATCAGCGCGACGCTGCGGTCACCGCTGACGCGAGCCAGCGCCTTCAGGTCGAGCGTGGCGGGTCCGGGGATGATCGCCATGCACGGGCCGTGGCGATCGCCGCGCGCGACCAGGGTCTTGAACACGCTGTCGGGAGGCAGGCCCACCTGCTCAGCGACCTGAACGGCGTCGAGGTGCTCCTCGCCGACGGTGTACTCGAGCACCCGGTAGGCGATGCTCCGTTGGTCGAGCACGCGAGCGGCGTTGGTCTTCGGAAGGGTCATGGGATGCGAAGAGTGACAAATTGTCTCGATGGCGCCAGACGTGAGGGTTGGCTCGCCCGAGGCAGAGATTGCACAGACGTTGACCGATTTCGGCACAACTGGCATGAAACGAATCCACGCGGTTTGTGTAGTGGTGTAGCGGGTTTGCCACGCATGAATGGGTTGGATCCGCGCAAGAACGGAGACGCGCCGGGCATGGCTGCTTCACGCAGGGATCGAGCGCTCGGGCTAAGCAAGCTGGCGCTGGTGCTTACGGGCGTGCTCTTCGCTCACGGATGCTCACTGGTGCTCGACGTCGACG
>Ga0114940_10001136_pt1 | contig 10236 bp, 7 predicted proteins | sample ColdCreekSource_FD_87195 | JGI IMG/M metagenome (GOLD analysis project Ga0114940, IMG submission 87195) | Groundwater microbial communities from Cold Creek, Nevada to study Microbial Dark Matter (Phase II) - Cold Creek Source | ecosystem: Environmental > Aquatic > Deep subsurface > Groundwater ...
CGAGGCCGCGCCTGGAGCGCTGGTAGTGGATGAGGGGGGCAAAGCCGTTTGCACAGCAGCGACCGCATCCGACCGCATGCAACCCTACTTGCGCGGCTTCGAGAGCGCGCAGTTTTGGGATCGTGCCCGCTTCTCCGCAGTCGGTTTGGTTCTCGCGCTACTTGCGACGGGACTGGGTGCCGCTTTCCTTAGCGGGAATCTTTTGCAGGCACGCTCTTCCAGACCTGCTCCCGAAACACAAGACCCGACGGAGGTCAGAACGCTTGCCGCAACGAACGGCAAGTCAGGCCTGGACACAGAGCTGGGCTTGCACGGGGTCGAGCACGGTCCGACCCAACCTGGGCCTATGGCCGCGCCACCTGAGTTGCCCCGTGGCGTTCCGGTCATGCAAGCAGACCAGGTGGCCCGTCCTGCGGGTTGTCGAGTCGTGCTGTATTCGCGCAATCGCCACGGCAACTATCCGCTGGCGAGCTATGCCTTTCACTTGGGCTTGCGTGGAGATGGACAAGTGGTTGGAAATGAGGTGCAACTCGTTTTCGGCAACGTCCAGCGCGAAGACGCATTTCAAGGCGAGGCCGTGGACGAAGGGCCGCGCGGGTTGCACGGAGCGGCAGGCATGGATGGCGGTTCGCGGGATGGCTCGAAGCCACGCGACGAGTTCCGCGTGCTGGTGCGCGCTGACCAGAACGAGATTTGGGATCTTGGCGCCGTGGATTTTGCCGCGGTGAACGCCGCACCGGAAACTCCGGATACCGCTGGCTACCGCGTGCCGGTAGTCGAGAACCATGTGTATGTGCTGCGCCTGCATGAACGGCGACGGCGGGTGAATCCCGCTGAGCCGCTGCTGGTGAAGTTCAAGGTGCTGCGCCATAAGGATAACGATGCGGTGATGTTCGATTGGGTGCCTATCAAGCCAACGGATGCGTCATCTGTCGGCGAAGAATTCTAACTCGCGGTCCACAAAGGAGAACGTCATGAAGACTTGGTTTAGCCCGGTGTACGTTTTGGTTGCACTTGCGCTCATAACTTCGGGGGTCTCGTACGCGGAATCTAGCGGCGGCGGCGAGGAAGGGCCGGGTGGAGGCGGCGATGGCGGTGCTGGCGGCGATGGCGGCGCCGGTCAAGTGCTCAGGGCGCCCGCTGTATCCGCCGAGCAATTAGATGCGTTTGAAAAGTCCCTGACGGCTGAACAACGCAAGCTGCTGGACGAACAAGCCGTGCTCATGCTGCGCCTGTTGGAGAAGGAAAAAGGCAGCGATTGGCTGGCGAAATCCAAAGCCGAGCTTGCCAAGGAAGGCATTCAAGTGACCACGAAGGAAGGCGTGGCCCGTGCGTACCTGCGAGAAATGTTAAAGTGGGTCGTGGCCGCCACCCCCGGTGAACAGAAAGAAGCCTGGGAGCACATGTCTTTAGAGATTCGGAAGCAACGGAAGAAGTTGGACCCCACTGATCTGGATGATGAGGAGAAAGCCGCTGCGGCCCAATTACCGCTCGAAGCCAAGGCCGAAGTGGCGGATCTATTGAATGCGGACGTGGAGCACTTTCTTGTGGCACGCACGAAAGTCATCACGCGAGGCAAGGCCTGTGTGGCTCTCGTAGCTGAGAAGCTGCGCGAGCTGCCGAAAGATTCCATTTACCGTGTACGGTTGCTGTCCGTGCTGAAGGAATTGGAGGTTGACGCAGCAGCGGGTAAGGCACGCCTGATGCGCACTGCCGAAGCTGCACTCAAACGGCTGGAAGAACTTCGCGCGGGACAAGCCGAAGGCCAACGCGCGAATCTGGCGGTACTGCTCTCCCGCAGTCTGGCGTCTGAAGGCGGCCACCGCGAAACGCCGATTTACGATGGCCTGTGCTACTTCAGCTTCCCCAAAAACGCCAATGGTTACGAAGGTGCCGTGAGCTTGATGTTCGATAACGGTGGTGAGTCCGGCGACATGCTGGATGTGTGCATGTACGGCGGCCAAAAAAATCGCATTAAGGATATGGGCAAGGTGGACTTTAAGAGCAGCATCACCGCCCCGAACGCCCAAGTGACCGCAACCTGGGCTTCGCAACTTGGACGGGGCGTCAAGGCCGTAGCAGGGAATGTCTATCTCGTGCACTGCCTAGAGAAGCGGGGGAACATTAACAAGACGTATAAGTTCAAAGTCCTGGAAGTGAACTCGTCTGCATGGGTCATCATCGAGTGGCAGGAAGTTCCGCAGGATAAGTAGCCCCAAGAATAAGTGCTAATGGGGGATTAAAGGCGGGGCACCCTGCCTTTAATCCCCCTGTGCGCATGCACGCGTATGGAAAAAGGTGAAGCTTTCCACTTATGTGCCGTTGTCCTGGTCCAGCACGTCCGCTGCGATCCAACCAGACATCATGACCATCGGCATCCCCGGTCCGGGATGAGCTGCTCCGCCGGCCAAGTAAAGCCCGCGAATGTTTTTGCGGCGGTTGGCGGGCTTGAAGGCACCCATGTACGTGCCGTGACTGGCCACGCCGTAAATCGCGCCGTTCAGCACGCGATAGCGATCGTGGATGCTTTGCGGCGTAAGGTGAGCTTCGAAGGCAATGCGGTCCTCGATATCCGTCAGCCCGGCGGTGCGTTTGAGCTTTTCCAGGATGACCTGGCGGTACCCGGGCAGCATTTTCGACCAGTCGTGATGCGGGCGCAGGTACGGCGTGTGCACAAGGACGTACAGCGCTTCGCCGCCCTGCGGTGCGGTTTCCTTTTCGGTGCGTGTGGTTGCCGCCAGATAACAGGTAGGGTCCGGGGCAGGCTCGCCCTTGTGGTAAATGAAGTCGAACTCTTCCTTCGGATCGCGCGAGAAGACAAAATTGTGATGCAACAGGTGGTCGTAAGCTTTCTTAAGACCTAGATACAGCACCACGCCCGAACAAGCGGGTTCGTAGTCTTTCTTTTTCATCGCCGCGCCGTGTGCGCCACCCACCAGATCGGTAAGCGTACGCACCGCGTCCATGTTGGAAACCACGGCATCGAGTGCCACGCGTGCACCCGCGTGCGTGACGACCCCTGCTACCGCGCCCCCTTCGAGCACGATTTGGGCGACTTCGGTTTCGGTGCGGTATGCGACGCCCAGCTCGCGCCCCAGTTTTTCCAGTGCCAGCGGCACCGCGCGCGTTCCACCCACGGGATACCAGACGCCCTCGTGCGACTGCAAGCTGGCGATGGAACACAGCACGGCCGGCGAATTGTATGGGTTGGAGCCCACGTATTGCGTGTAGTGGTCGAGCATCTGCGCAATGCGCTCGTCGGGTACGTACGAGCGGATCGAATCGGCCACGCTCTTGCCCATCTGAATGGCCAGGAGGTCCTTGAGCGTAGAAGGTTTCAGCGCCGCGTAGGGGGGGATGGCGTCCTTGATGCCGCCTACCGATTTCCAGAAGAACCAGCGTTCGGAGATGTCGTGCAGTTCTTCGGCCCAGGAGAGAAACTTTTTATAGCCTGCTCCAGAACCGGCGCGGCGCTTTTCAATGGCTGCGGCCATCTGGTTCGTGTCTTCGACCAGGTCCATGGTGGATCCGTCGTCGAAGAAGCAACGCCACTGCGGGTCGAGCCTCACGAGCTGGAGATAGTCTTCGAGTTTGCGACCGGCTTCTTCGAAAATGCGCGTGAGGACCTTGGGCACTGTCAGGATGGTGGGGCCCATGTCGAAGCGGTAGCCCTGCTCCTTCAGCTCCGCCGCCTTGCCGCCGATCCAGGGATTTTTCTCAAAGACCACGACCTTGTAGCCACGCGCCGCCAGCACGCATGCCGCCGAGAGTCCGCCCAACCCGCTGCCAATAACGCCCACTGTTTTAACTGCCGACTTGATCATGATGCTCTCCGAGTCCGGATTTTGGACAGACTAGGCTTCTTAGCTGTGTTGGTCAATAACCGGCCTTACCATGTGTTGGCATGAATGACGCCGCACGCTTTGAAATCGAAGTGGCCCGCTTTGTCACTCAGCCGCCCTATGCCGAAGCGCAACTAAGTTTTCAGGACGGTAGCCGCATTTTTTTCTGTCACCGCGTCGCCGAACGCTGGGCGCGCGCCGTGGGTCGGCAAGACGCGGACCTTGACCACGGCAGCGCCGGTCGCTGGCTCCAGGCCATGGCCCTATTCCGCCTCAATGCCAAACACCTCGACCTACAGTTCAAAGACGGCAGCCGTTGGGAGCGGAAGCCGACAGGGCAATGTGGGCAAGGTGTCGGCAGTCCGATGACGGAATGTCCGTGAGATCCTACGGATGGTTAAGCGCAGCAAATAGAAAGAACTCGGCGCGCTCAACCGCATCGTCACGATGTACCTGGATTACGCTGACGACCAAGCCACGCACTGCGGTGAGATGCGGATGGCCGAATGGCTTGTGCTCCTATGACCGGGGCGAAAGGAGAGTCGAAAGACCCTGAAAGGCCACCGACGGTGGCCTACGTTTGAGCATAGAGCGAAGGGCCGCGGGGTATGGTCAAAGGTTGTGGATGAGCAAAAGGGAAAGTGCGGCGTATCCTGGTGGTTCGTCGGAGCTGATTTTATGGGCGCGAAATAGATGCGCGTTGGATAGTAGATCACAAGTCAATGCAGCTCTGCCGAAGCACGGACCCGACTGCTTGAACAACTTGGGATACCTTGAAGAACTCTGAAATATCTACGCGCGCCCTTCCGCTTCCCGTGCTCGTCCTGGGACTGGCGGTGCTGGTGGCGCTGACCGTGAAACTCTGCGGCGCGGAGCCGCGCGAGGCATTGGCTGCGCTCGTGCGGGGCGCGGGTGGTTCGGCGGAAGCTTGGGGCGTAACGCTGGCACGCACGGCGGTGCTGGCGCTTTCAGGACTCGCCATCGCGCTCTCGTTTCGCGCCGGGCTGTTCAATATTGGAGCGGAAGGCCAGTTCTTGCTTGGTGCTCTGGCCGCCGCCGCGCTGGGCACGAAGGTGTTGCCGGAAGGCGTACCAGGGCTTGTGGGCGTGCCCGTCTTGCTGTTGGCCGGCGCGGCGGGAGGTGCCGTTTGGTCGCTGCTGGCAGGACTGCTGCGAGAATGGCGCGGCATATCGGAAGTGATTTCCACATTGATGCTGAATTTACTTGCCGCGATCCTGGTCAAATACCTCGTCGGCTACAAAGTCTTCCTGCAGGATTCCGCTCCGTTCTCCAATGAGCCTCAAAGCGCGTACCTGCCGGATGGCGCACAGCTTACCGGCTGGGGTGGCACGGCGTTGCATACGGGCGTGTTGCTCATTTTTCCTGCGGCAGCGCTGTTGTACGTGCTGCTCCACCACACCCGGGCGGGACTGGCGCTGCGAGCCACGGGCTTGAACGCATCTGCGGCACGCGCGTGCGGCATACCCGTCGTGCGCGTGCGCCTGCAGGTCTTTTTCTTTGCAGGCGCGCTCGCGGGCCTGGGGGGGGCAATGGCCACGCTGGCCGATGGAAGACTCGGCACGGTGCTTTACCCGGAATACGGCTACATGGCCATTGCGGTGGCGTTGCTGGCGAACCTGAATCCGCTGGGGGTGCTGCCTGCCGCGCTCTTTTTTGCACTGTTGGAATCGGGCGCTAAGGCCATGGAGCGCGATGCTGCGGTTCCCAGTCAGGTCGTCTTCCTCGTGCAAGGCTTGGTGATCCTGTCTCTGCTCATGCGCGGCGTACGTTTGCCTGGGCAACGGCACGCGACCGGCGCGGCGGCGGAAGCAGGCGGGAAAAGTTAAGGGCCGTTGGAAAGACACATGGAATTTACCGAGGAATTTCTGGCCGCGCTCTTGCGCATAGGTACGCCGCTGTTGCTGGCGGCGCTGGGCGAACTCGTGCTTGAGCGCTCCGGTGTGCTGAACATCGGCATCGAAGGGGTGCTCCTGATCGGTGCCTTCGCGGGCTTCGTGGCAGGGTGGGCGAGCGGCTCGCCGCTGCTGGGTGCGGTAGCCGCGCTGCTGGCTGGTGCGGCATGGGGCGCGCTTTTGGCGTTCATGGTCCTGCGTATCAAGGCCGACCAGATGGTCAGTGGTATGGCGCTGAACTTGGTCGCCTACGGCATCGCAGGCACGGCCTATCAAGCGATACAGAACCAACAAGTGCGGGTGAGCGCCACGGCAGCTCTCAAGGCACCCACCTTCGGCGCGCTGGTTCCGGCGCTGAGCGGATTGCCCGTTATCGGTCCGGCGCTTTTCTCGCAAAGCCTGCTGACCTGGGCGGCCTTGGCGCTCGTGCCGGCGCTGTGGTTCTATCTTGAACGTAGCGAACGTGGGCTGGAGTTGCGTGCGGTGGGTGAACATCCTGCTGCTGCGGAGGCCAGCGGTGTGAATGTGGTCGTGTGCCGCTTCAAGGCCGCGCTGGTGGCGGGCGCGCTGGGAGGACTGGCGGGCGCGTTCCTGACGCTTTCGCAAACCGCATTTTTTACGGACCGTTGCACGGGCGGACGGGGCTTCGTGGCGTTGGCGGCGGTGGTGCTGGGCCGTTACACGCCGCTTGGTACGGCGGCGGCGTGCCTGTTCTTCAGTGCGGCCTTCGTGGCGCGCGACCGCGGCCAAGCTGCGGGGTGGAGCATTCATCCCGAACTGCTGGACATGCTGCCTTACGCGCTGACGTTGCTGGCCTTGACGGTGGCGTTGCGATCTCGCACCGGAGCACCGGCCGCGCTTGGAAAACCGTACTGATCTGGAGGCCTTCAGATCCGGTAATTGCCCAACGCATCTCCAAGGCTAGACTGCTTCGCAGGAGAGAAAATGCTCGCGCTGACCCGCCGCGTCACGTTCAATGCCGGACACGTGTACCGAGGCGGAGGACTCGCCGTCGAGGAACTCCATCGCCTGTTCGGAGCCGCCGCAGAACCTTCCGGACATGGTCACGATTACGTGCTCGAAGTCACGGTCGCAGGCGAACCCGATCCGTTTCACGGCATGGTCGTGAACATCAAGACGCTGGACGCCGTTCTCGATGCGCTCGTCGCCCCGCTCGACCACCGCCTCTTGAACGACACGGTACTTGAGTTTCGAGACGCGGTGCCGACCACCGAGCGGCTGGCGCTGGCGCTCTGGTCGCGCCTGCCACACGAGGTGGAAGGCGCACGGCCTATCGCGCTGCGATTACAGGAACATCCCGGTCTTTACGTCGAACTATTCGCCCAGGAGCAGGCCATGGTGCACCTCACGCGTTCCATCGAATTCGCCGCTGCCCACCGGCTGCACTCGGAGAACCTTTCAGCGGCGGAGAATCAAAGACTCTACGGCAAGTGCAACAATCCCCACGGCCACGGGCACAACTATGTTGTGGAGGTCACGCTGCAAGGCGAACCGGACGCGCGCACCGGCATCGTGGCCGACTTGGGCAAGTTCGACGCACTGTTGAAAACGGAGGTGGAAGAGCGCCTCGATCACAAACATCTCAATCTGGATACGCCGTATTTCAAGGACCGAGTGCCCACCGGAGAGAACATCGCACGCGTGATCTGGGATCTGCTAGAAACAAAAGTGGCCGCATGCCGCGAGGGCGGACAGGTAAAGTTGCAGCGCGTGAGGCTTATCGAGACGGCGCGAAGCTGGTTCGATTATTTGGGTAGGTAAGGCAGCCTTGGATTCCACTCAGCCCGTTTTGCGTCAAGTGGACCGACTGCGGACCTTGGCAGGTCCTCAAGACCGCCAGTTGAAACGCATATGTTCACCACAAAGACACATAGCCCACAAAGAACAGCCTTGTCGTTCACGTTCCGACCTATGACCAACAAAAGCCGATGAGGACGCCGCCAACCCCTACCCACGCCGCGCCGTCCCCGAGGCACACCCGCACTCCCGCCGTCTGCGCCCCGCCACCTCACAGATTCCCAAGCGCCGCAAGGTCTCCGCCGCTTGCTTGAACGCCCCGTCCTTACCGGCCACCGCGATCCGATCTTCCGCCCACTGCGTAAAGTGACTCAGACCCCGCAGATCCTCTCCCCAGTAGCCTTGCGCTCAGCAACGGTTTCGTTTTTTCGATTTTTATGTCCCAACAGGACTACGATTGAGTCTTAACCATGCATGCCCAAGTGCGGCATGGTCTACAGGAGCATGAACATGACCTACTTGAGACCCCTGATCTTCGGCCTGGTCTGCATGGGTGCTTGCACCGGAATCCTAAGCACCTTCGCTGCCGACATGGTCCTTGGCACGGGAGGTACGCTTGCGCCTCAAGGTGGGGGAGGCGCGACCCCTTTGCAACCGCTGGTCGTCTCCGGAACGTCGGAGCACCAGCACGGACCACTTGGTTTCACGACACTGGACGGCGGAGTCATAGTGAGTTGTCCGGGGCAGGTTAAAGCCGGGGAGGGCGGCTGGGGCGTTGCCGCGCATGGTCATCCAGATGCACCAAAGACGCGACCCCAGAACCCACCCGTCATACCTCCTTTGGCACCTGCTGCCGTAGCGCCCAAGCTGGATACGAACCTTTTTGATGCCGTGGCCAAGGCCCTGAATTTGAACGCGCAACAGGGCATGCAATTGGGCTCGTTGAAGCAGCGTATCAAAGACGAAGGCGAGCGGTTGACGCGGGAACACGAACGTGCGCGCAAGGCTTACGCCAATAGCCAGACCCAGGAAGCATTCGAAGCGGCCCAAAAAGACGTGGCTGCTACGGACAGGGCCATTGTGGATTTCGATCCGCAGGCGCGCTTTTCGCGTGGTTTGTTCCTTGTTCTAACCGGCGAGCAATACGGCTTCTATTGGGACGAAGTCACAAAAAACATGCGCATCGCGCTCAAGAAATAAAAAGCATCCGAAAGCGTATGCGTGCAGACTTTTGAAAGCACGTAACCGCTCAGTTGTGTAGGGCGGCACTGCCCGCCTACGGGGAGTGACTACCTCGGGTCGGATGGGTAGGCGGCGTCCTTGTCGGCTTTTGTTGGTCATAGGTCGGAACGTGAACGACATGGCAGGGTTTTGTGCCTTTGTGGTGAACAGTTACGAAAGCACTTCTTAGACCCTCGCATGAAAAGGCCTTTTCACCGTGGGCGTCCAGCCCTTCACACTGGGCTGTGTACCTGGGTTCCTCTGACGAAAACAGGAACAGCCCCTGCCCTCCAAATGTCGCGGGCGGACCCACTGCGTCTTGGCCACTTTGCCAAACGCTTCATCTACGAAAAAACGTGGGCCGATTCCAATAATCAATACTTTCACAGAAACTGCATCTCGCCGATGGCGTCTACGAACACTGTTTGGACTTCAAATCCTTGGAGGGACCACATCGTGCGTTATATGCTGACTGCGGCCTGTTTTTCAGTTTTTCTTCTTTTGGGCGTGACCGGTGCTGAGCAAGTTACCGTGAATATCGCCGGTAAGCCGGTCCGTGCTGAAGTGCTTTCCGTTACGGATAAACTCATCTCTCTCAAGATTGACGGTCGGGAGCAGTCTTTGCCATCCAGCTTGCTGGACTCCGACAGTCTGTATTTATGCAGGAAAGCGAAGAGTGACCCGCAGAGTGCAAGGGACCATTTTGAGCTTGGAAAATTCTGTCTTTCAAAAAAGCTGGCTGATGCCGCTGAAAAAGAGTTCGACGCCGCCCAGCGACTCAAGCCCGATGAATTCAGCTCGCAGATCGCAGCCGTACGCGCAGCAGCCAATCCCCAGCCCGTTGAACAAAAGACAGTTCCCGTCCCAGAGCCGGCCAAGCCAGATCCCGCGCTCGTGCCTGCTCCCGTTCTCGCTCCTGTCGAGAGTGCCGATGAGTTTACGAAGAAGTATAAGGATGCCCCGACCGGTTTGATCGAGGGACAGATCGACGGAACGACTGTGTCGCCGCATCCGGAGTGGTCGCCGAAGTTCGACGATAAAGTAGCCCTTAAATATACGCTCTTCGTGCCGGAGCTTAAGGTCGGCGAGCGGTTACCGCTCTTGGTTTCGCTGCACGGCGCGGGCGACACGCAGGCCCCGTATATGAAAATGTGGAAAGGCCACGGTGAGAAAAATCGCTGGATGATTCTTACTCCAAAATCCAACGGTCCCTCGTGGTCGCCGTATTGCATGGTCCGCATCGGGCAGCTCGTGGGTGAGCTTAAGGCTAAGTATCCCGTGGATGCGGCAAGGATATACATCCACGGCTATTCGAACGGGGGCAACACCGCAGCGTTGATCGCCTCGGTGAACCCAGGGCTTTTCGCCGCGATGGCCTGCTTCCACGGCTTTCCTTCCAAGGCCATTGCCGCTCGGCAGGAAGGCCAGAACCTTAAACGCACGCGGGTCTTTGCCTGCGCCGGCGGTAAAGATCCCTTTTTTCCCCTGGAGCGAGTGAAGGA
>Ga0114940_10001137_pt1 | contig 10234 bp, 8 predicted proteins | sample ColdCreekSource_FD_87195 | JGI IMG/M metagenome (GOLD analysis project Ga0114940, IMG submission 87195) | Groundwater microbial communities from Cold Creek, Nevada to study Microbial Dark Matter (Phase II) - Cold Creek Source | ecosystem: Environmental > Aquatic > Deep subsurface > Groundwater ...
CCCAGAGCCGCTCGAGCTCGGCGTCGGCGATGTTCCAGTCGCGCTCCGCAAAGAGCGCGTCCTCGCTCTCCGTGAGCAGCCAGCTCAAGAAACGAGCGGCGCGGTCGGGCTCGATCAGCCCGCCCTTCTGCTTGATCTCCCGAAAGCGTTCGACGCTGACCAGCTGGCTCGGGTCGGACTCGCGGAGCGTTCGCTGCATCTCGGTGTCGACGGAACCGGGGCTCGCACTGCCGACGCGAATGCGGCGCTTGCTCAGCTCGAGCTGCAGCACGCGGTAGATCATGTGAAACGCGGCCTTGCTGCTGCAATACGCGAGGCAGCCCGCGACCGGCGTGTGAGCGGCGCCCGATGACAAATGCAGGATGCGCCCTCCCCCCGGCTCGAACGAGTCGAGCAAGCCCTTGGTCAGGAAGAGCGGCGCCTCGACGTTGATCGCGTACGCACGACGAAACGCGGCCGGCTCGAGCAGCTCGATCTGTGCGATCGGGTCGATCACGGCTGCCGAATGCACGAGGAAGCGGATGCGACCCCACGTCTTGATCCGCTCGCGCACGGACTCGCGGCCGCGCTCGTCGGTCAAGTCGGCTGCGAGCCCCTCGATGCGGCCCTTCGGGTCGCCCGCTTCGCACGCGGCCAGCCGCGCCATGTCCTGACCCAGCGCGAGGACCGAGACGCCCCGCTCCGCGAGCGCGGCACACAACGCGCGGCCGACTCCACCGCTCGCACCGGTTACGACAGCGCGACCTGACATCTCAGGTCAGTTTATCTGGGATCCACGTGACCGGCGGCGTGATCGCCGCGCTCAGCACGCGAACACGCGCCCACACTTCATCGAGCTGGTCGGCTCGCACGCCCACGTTCAGCAGCGCCTGCTTCATCTGACTGGGATGGTACGCCGCCATGCCCGGCGCAAACCACGACCAGCTGGTGACCAGCTGCCGCACGAAGAAGCTGTCGGTCACGATCGACCGAACCATCTTGCGACCCTTGACGGCGCGGTTACCCATCCGCCTTTGCTTGGTGGTCGGCGCCCCTCCGGCGGTGATCACGAAGTAACCGATCTCGGAGAACCGCTCCGGCCCCATCGTCTCGAAGATGAGCTGATGGTGCCCTTCCCACGAAGCATCGTCGGGCTCGGCCTCGCCGTGCACCAAGCCGATCACGCCGTCGGTCAAAAGACCGTATTGAAATTGATCGCTACCGGCCACGGATCCCTCCGCCGCTGTCCCCCGCCCAGTGCCTGGCACTCGACGGCAACGACTGTACCCGATTTTTCCGTCCGTCTGAGTATCAAACCTAGCGCCTCCCCAGCCCAGCTTGGCTACTTGGCGGCCAGCGCTTCGTTCACGGCGGCGGAGACGGCTTCGTAGTCGACGCCATTGGCGAGCCGCTTGCCGTTGACGAACACGGTAGGCGTGCCGCGGACGTTGACCGAGTCGCCCAGCGCGACGTCCGTCGTGACCAGGTTGGCGACTGTTCCATCGACCGAAGCCTCGCGAAACTTCGCGACGTCGAGCTTCAAGCGCTCCGCGTAGCTCTCGAGCGCCGGCGCGTCGAGCGCGCCTTGATTCTCGAACAAGAGGTCGTGGTACTCCCAAAACTTGTTCTGAGCGTGGGCCGCCGCCGCCGCTTGAGCCGCCGCTTGTGCGCGCTCGTGGAACGGCAGCGGATAGTGTCGGAAGATCACGCGCACCGAAGCGCCGTGGGTGTCCTTGAGCTTCTTGAGCGTGCGCGCGGCCTCGGCGCAGTAGGGGCACTGGAAGTCCGAAAACTCGACGATCGTCACCCGCGCATCCGGCGCGCCGAAGCTCGGTGCCGGCGCAGTGGTGAGCGCGCGCCAGCGCTCTTCCGTGACCGGCTCGTCGAGCGCCTCGCGCGTCTTGAGCGCGGCGATGATCTGATCTTGGTCGTGCAGCAGCGCCGAGCAGTGCCCGGGCGGGATGTTCGGCAGGTCGGCGCGCAGCGCCACGCAGCTCTCGCTGTCCTCGCCCAGCTCGCTGCACACGGCCGCCGCCAGCGACTCGCACGACGCGCGCAGCTCACGCACGCGCTGCTGCGACTGGCCGAAGTTGGCGATGCCCTCTTCGCACGCGCGATCGGGCAGGAACGTCACGACACCCTTGGTCATCCGGCAGCTGTCACTGCTCGGACCGAGCTCCTCACACAGCTTCTGGGCGAGCGTGGCGCACGGCTCGATGCCGGCGTTGGCCACCTTGGATTGCGGCTCGGGTGTCGCGGGTGCGCTCGCGCAGCCCGCGACGAACATCAACAACAGCGCAGCGGGTGCGCTCGCGCAGCCCGCGACCGCACAATCCAGCAGCGCGAGCACGGCCACGATCGCCGGTGCTCGCCGAATCGAAGACGACAACCTCATGGGTTTCCTTTCGAGGGAGCGCTGCGTGCTAACACGCTCGAGGGCGTAACGCGCAACACTTCGAGCGTCTCGGGAACGCCGCGCAGCTTGATGTCGTGCGCGGTCAGCGAGCTCGTCGCAGCTCCCAGCTCGATATACGGAACGACCTGCTCCGGGTCCAGCTCACCTAGCGCTTCTTGCGGTCCGCGTAACGTGACGCTGATTCGATCGGGGCGCAGCGCCGCGGCCGAGGCACCGAGCACCGCCACCTCGAGGCGCTTGAGTGTGCGCTCTGCCACGATCGGCTCCACGTCGAGCTGAACCTCGACGTACGCATCCCCTTCATAGGTCACGAGCTTCGGCAGCGGTGCGAGCGCGACGCGGCGCATGTGCTGGCCGACGCCGACGCGATCGAGCGAAACCGTCTCGGTCGACACCGTCGACAGCTCGTCGAGCACCGACTTGGGCCCGCGCACGAACACGCTCGATGGGCGCGCGGTCGCCGCCGCTCGCAGCCGGTGATGCTCCTCGAGCTTGCCTTCGATGCGCGCATGGACGGCGACCTCTTTGCGCCCGGTCGGCGCCCAGGTGAGCGGCACGGTCGCCGGCTCGATCTCCACCACATGCACGCCGCCGGCGATGTCCACTTCGTCGGGCCGGAAGTAGTAGTAACCGTTCGTGCCCTCGCGCAGATCGAGCTGAATCGGTGAGAAGTCATCGCGCGATAGATCGCTCAAGCGCGATCGACTACCGCGCAGCGTGACCTTGACCTGCGTCGGCAGCTCGCTCACCAGCATCCGTCCGGCATCGGCCGGCGGCAGCAGCGCGACCACGTCGATGAACATCGAGCGCTGAGCGTCGACGTCGCTGTGCACGAGCGAGAACAGCAACAGCGAGAGCGCGATCGCGAGCAGCTTGAGCCCGAGGTTATTGGTGATGAACCGCGTCCAGCGGCGCTCGGCTACCGCGGTCATTACTTCGCCTCACCCTTGGTGCTGGTCGTCTTGCTGGTGCGGCCGGTGGACTCGCGGCCCGCGGCCGGCGGGTTCGACGGCCGCGAGCGCGAGTTGTCGTCGCCACCGTGCCCGCGGCGGGCGCGCGGCCGCGTGAGCAGGCCGAGCAGCGCGGTCCGCAAGGAAGCCGGATCCAAGCTGCGCGCGATGTTGCCGTTGAAGCACAAGCTGATCGCGCCGCGCTCCTCGGAGACGACCACCACCACCGCATCCGTTTCTTCGCTCAAGCCGATCGCGGCGCGGTGGCGCGTGCCGAGCGTGCGCTCCAGCTTCGTGCTGCCGGACAGCGGCAAGAACGCGCCGGCTTGATGCACGCGCCCGTCGCGGATGATCACCGCGCCGTCGTGCATCGGGTTCTCGAAGCTGGGAATGAACACGCTGTACAAGAGCTCCTTGGAGACCGACGCGTCGAGCGGGCTGCCCGCCTCGATGAACTCGTCGAGCATCGCCTCGCGCTCGAAGACGATCAGCGCGCCGATGCGCTTTTGCGCCAGCGACGACGCCGCCTTGACCACCTCTTCGATCACCTGCGTCTCCATCGCGCTGCGCGCCGCTGTGAACAGCGGGCGGCGACCGAAGCGCATCAGCGCACGCCGCAGATCCTGCTGGAACAGCACGACGATGATCAGCACGATCGAGGTGAGCAGCGTGTCGAGCATCGTGTACAGCGTGACCAAGCCGAAGCGCTTGGACGCTTGGTAGATCACGAACACCAGCGCGAGCCCGAAGCCGACCTGCATCGCGCGCGTGCCCTTGAGCAGCAGCAGCACGTAATAGAGCGCGCACGCGACCAGCGCGATGTCCGCGAGGTCCCACGCGATCATCGAAAGGTCGCGCCCGATAAAGGCCGCCCAGCGCAGCGAGAGCTCGGTCAGCATGCTCCACGCAACCGTTCGGCGACCAATACGGCCTGGCGTGCGCCGACCACCTCGTGCACGCGTACCGCGAGCGCGCCCTTGAGCACCGCGGCGGTAAGCACGGCAATGCTCCCTGCCTCGCGCTCGAGCGGCGCCGGCTTCTGGCCATCGGCGAACGGCGCCACCTCGGCGATGAATCCCTTGCGCGACGCGCCGACGAGCACGGGATAGCCGAGCTCGACGATGCGCTCGAGCCGCGCCAGCACCTCGAACGACTGCGCGGCGGTCTTCGCAAACCCGATCCCTGGATCGAGCCAGATCTGCTCGCGGGCGACGCCGTGCGAGACCGCGCGATCGACCGCCAAGAGCAGCTCGGCGACCACCTCGTCGATCACCTCGCGGTAGCTGGTATTGGGCGGGGCAACCTCACCCTTGCCGCGGGAGTGCATCGCTACATAGCTCGCACCTGCGGCCGCCACCACCTCGAGCAGCTCGCCGTTGCCGGCGCACGACACGTCATTGACGATCCTTGCGCCGAGCGAGAGCGCGCCGTGCGCGACCACCGGCTGCGTCGTATCGATCGAAAGGGCGATGCCGAACGGCCGCAGCGCCTCGATCACGGGTGCTACCCGATCGAGCTCCTGCTGTGCCGACAGCGCCGCAGCGCCCGTGCCGTACGTCTGCCCTGCGGGCCGCGAGGACGCGCCGCCGATATCGATGACGGTCGCGCCTTGCCGAATCAACGCTTCAGCGTGCGCTACCGCGCCGCGCGGGTCGAGATATCGGCCGCCGTCGCTGAACGAGTCATGGGTGACGTTGAGCACGCCCCACACCGCGCAACGCGGCCGCACGAGCGCCGCCGGCGCGCTCGTCGCGAACGTTTGCTTCGCGCTGTGATCGATTCCCCCGCTCTGCATCATCTCGCTCAGCGCAGCGCGCTCGTCCCCCCCGGGCGGAGCGCCGCGACGTAGTCGGCAGCGCGGCTCACTCGAGAACCGCGCTGCATCGTTCTAACACTAGCTGCCGGACGGCACCTCGCGCGGACGCGGCGTAAACAGCGGCCCTCGGCGGCTGCGTTCCTTGCCGCGGCGATACTTCTCCGCGTAGCTCGGGACGACCACGCGCACGCGCTCCGGCAGCGGGCGGCCCTCCATGACGGCGACGATCTCTTCGCTGTCGAGCGTCTCGCGCTCGAGCAACGCGTTCGAGATCGCCGTCAGCTTGTCCATGTTGGCCTTGATCAGCTCGACGATGCGCGCGTACTGGCCGGTGATGATGCTGTGGACTTCCTCGTCGATGGCGTTCGCCGTCTTCTCCGAGTACTCGCCGCGGCGCGGGCCGGGCATGAACGGCAAGAACGACTCCTCACGCTCCAGGTACGCGAGCGGCCCGAGCTTCTCGCTCATGCCCCACTCCGTGACCATCGAACGCGCCAGGTGCGTGGCCTGGCGGAAGTCGTCCGCCGCGCCGGTGGTGATGTCGCCGAGCGCTTGCTCTTCGGCGACGCGACCCGCGAGCGCCATCGCGATGCGATCGAGCGCCCACTGCTTGGAGTAGCCGAGCCGGTCTTCCTTCGGCAACGACATGGTCACGCCGAGCGCAGGGCCGCGCGGAATGATCGAGACCTTGTGGACCGGGTCGTGGTTCGGCAGGAGGAACCCGGCGACGGTGTGACCCGCCTCGTGCCACGCGGTGCGCTTACGCTCGATCTCGTTGATGACCATCGAGCGGCGCTCGGAGCCCATCAGGACCTTGTCCTTGGCCATCTCGAAGTCGGTCATCGTGACCTCGTCCTTGTCGAGGCGGGCTGCAAGCAGCGCCGCTTCGTTGACGAGGTTCTCGAGGTCCGCACCGGAGAAGCCGGGCGTACCGCGCGAGATGATCTCGAGGTCGACGTCCGAGCCGAGCGGCACCTTCTTGGTGTGCACCGCGAGGATGCCGACGCGACCGTTCAAGTCCGGACGCGGCACGTTGATGCGGCGGTCGAAACGACCGGGGCGCAGGATCGCCGGGTCGAGCACGTCCGGGCGGTTGGTCGCGGCGATGATGATCACGCCTTCGCTCGACTCGAAGCCGTCCATCTCGACGAGCAGCTGGTTCAGCGTCTGCTCGCGCTCGTCGTGACCACCGCCGAGGCCCGCGCCGCGGTGGCGACCGACCGCGTCGATCTCATCGATGAAGATGATGCACGGCGCGTTCTTCTTGCCCTGCTCGAACAGGTCGCGGACGCGCGAGGCGCCAACACCTACGAACATCTCGACGAAGTCCGAGCCGGAGATGCTGAAGAACGGCACGCCCGCTTCACCGGCGATCGCGCGCGCGAGCAGCGTCTTGCCCGTACCCGGCGAGCCCATCAGCAGGACGCCCTTCGGGATGCGGCCGCCGAGGCGCTGGAACTTCTTCGGGTCCTTGAGGAACGCGATGATCTCTTCGCAGTCGTCCTTGGCTTCGTCGATGCCCGCCACGTCGTCGAACGTGACCTTGTTGGACGACTCGCTCAGCAAGCGCGCGCGCGCTTTGCCGAAGCTCATCGCCTTGCCGCCGGAGGCCTGCAGCTGGCGCATGAAGAAGAAGAACACGACGAGCAGGAAGATCATCGGGATCCACGTGACGAGGATCGACCCCCATAGCCCGTTCTGGTCATCGGCCGTGTACTTCACCTTGACCGCGTGATCGATCAGGTCCTTCTGCACCGTGTCGCTCAGCACGCCGACCGAGAGCTTGCGCTCGCGCGCACCCTTGTCGCCCTTCTGCACGTAGCGGTACTCGGCGGTGTGCTCGCGCGCCTTGATCTCGACTTGCTCGACGCGCGACCCGCGCACGTCGGCGAGGAACTCGCTGAAGTCGACCGTGCGCGGCTGCTCTCCTTCCGCCACCAGGTTGTAGATGGCGACGAACATCAGGATGAGCATCACCCACAGGACCAGAGTTTTATGGCTCTGTTTCAAAGGCACCTTCCGCTGCCGCGGCTCCGGACAGTCTTGCGCGCGGCCTTACCGTGGAAGCATAGCGGCATGAGTTGCGCAAGGAAAAGCCTCGCGTTTTCAGCCGTTTCGCTTTCCGTTATTGGTTCACTCGAGTGTCGTCGATCGTTACCGAAAGATGTCCGTTACCAGTACCTAAGGCCGTCCAGCCCAAGGGCAACCAAGCTTCGCCACCGCGCGTGATCACATCGTCGACGGCCAGGATGTGTGCGCGGGACAACGACCGTGATCCGAGGATCGCGGTGAGCCAAATCTTGAGGGCCGGCCTGCGGAGCGCGCGCGGCTCGTCGCGCAACCACGAAAGGTCAAACATTCCACCGGGTTCAGGGGCGGAAGGCAGGCTGCTCGGGGCACGTGAGGCGACAATGCGCTGCGCGAGCCGGGCGGCCAGCGGCTCGATCAGCGCGATCGCGTCGCGGGCGTCGTCGGCGAGCGACGCAAGGTGCGAAAGGACCTCGGGGTCCTCGCGAAGCAACACCGGCAACAGGTCCCTGCGCACGCGCACGCGAGTGAACCCGGGATCGTCGTTGGATGGATCCTCGGCGATCGGCACGCCGAGGGCAGCGACGTACGCGTGCACTTCGGCGCGCCGGCAGTCGATCAGCGGCCGCACCACGCCATCGGCACGCAGCGGGGTGACGGCGGCCAGGCCCGCGAGCCCAGCGCCGCGGAGCACCCGCTGGAGCACGGTCTCGGCTTGATCGTCTCGGGTATGCCCGACCGCGATCCGGGCCGCCCCGAGCCGGCTCGCGAGCTCCAGCAGCGCGCCGTAGCGGGCGGCGCGGGCCGCGGCCTGCAGCGAGCCGGCATCGCGCGCGACGTCGACGCGGAGCGCGTGAAACGGCACATAAGCGCGCTCGGCCTGCGCACGGGCGATCGCCACGTCGGCCTGAGCGCCCTGCCGAAGCCCGTGATCGACCGACGCCACCTCGAGCTCGATGCGCAGCTCGGCGGCGAGCTCGCGCAGCACGAACAGCAGCGCCGCCGAATCGGGGCCGCCCGAGCAGGCGACCAGCACGCGCCTCGCCGGCGCGATCAGGCCGCGCTCGCGAACCGTGCGGCGCACGCGCGGCGACAGCACGGTGCCCTAGAACTTGCCGGACAAGACGGCCACGTGAACCTCGCGCTCGGTGCTCGCACCGGTGCGCAGGCTCTCGCGCTCGCTCGCGCCGGGCACGACGCTCACGGCCGGCGGCGCCAAGCGCACTCCGCTGTCCGAGAAGCGCACCAGGCCCGGGTTCTGCAGGTCGGCGACTTGGGTCGCTTCCTCGGGCGTATACGCGGTCGCGCTGAGCGTCACGATCATCGCGGGAATCACGAGCGCCATGCCCGCGGTCAGCGCCACGACCGCGATCTCGGGCTCGCCGTCGCCTTTTTCGAGCAGGAAGTAACCTGCCGTGGCGCCGCCGGCGGCACCGGCGATCGGGAACACGATGAACGCCCACGTATCGTGCAGGCCCGCGACTGCGGGGATCACGAAACCGAGCTCGGCACCGATCAGGCCGAGCCCGACCATGCCCTTGAAGTCCGCGGGGATCGTCTTGCCCTCGCGCACTTCGGATTCGTTGTCGTCCTGCGCCTTGGCAGCGTGCGGAGCCGATACGAGCAAGCTCAAGGCGACCGCGGCGACAACGCAACAAGCTTGGATTCGGCTAAGCATAACGGGTCGATCCTCCGGGCCGGTCGACTCACAGCCGCCGCGAGCCTACCTCAAAGTCGGGCTTAATGACCGGAAAACGTGCCGTGGTTTCTTCGGGCAGGGTCACGCAATTTCGCTACGCGCTGCTAGCTGGAGTGCGCGAAGTCGGCGAGGCGGAGCTCGAGGCTGCCGTCGCCGCGGTAGCCATCGACGCGCAGCGCGCCCACCAGGTCGAGCACGGAGCCCTTGGCGGGCAGGCGCTCGCCCAGCTCGAGGCCGAACGCCGAAACCATCTGTTCACCGACCCGCAATCCAAGCTTCAGGTGGCCACGGCCGACGATGCTGCTGTGCTCGACCCGCGCGCGCTCCAGCATGAACGTCGGCTCGCGGTTGGCCTCCCCCACCGGCTCGAGCAGCAACAGCTCGCGCGCGGTCGGGAGCGTGAACTGCTCCCCGCCCACCACCACGTCCACGCGGTGCTGCGCGCGCGTCGCGCTGGCGTCCGGCCGGGGCGTGTAGGAGCCGAAAGCGTCGCGAAACCCCGCGATGCGCTCGCTGCGAATCGTCAGCCCGCTCGCGGCCTGATGCCCGCCGAAGCGCTCGAAGTGCTCGGCGCAGAGCGTCATTGCATCGAACGTGCGCACGCCCTCTGGGCCGCGGCAGCTGCCGTGACCGATGCCGTCCTCGATCGCGATCGCAACCGCCGGCACTCCAAAGCGATCGCACAAGCGCGCGGCGGTGATGCCGATGACGCCGCGGTGCCAGCCTTCGGCCGCGACCACGATGCCGGCTTGGGGTGCGCCGCCGTACAGCGCGTCGACTTGAGCGAGCGCCGCAGCCGTTACGGCGGCTTCGATCGCTTTGCGCTCCTCGTTGCGTTGCTCGAGCTGCGCTGCGAGCCCGCGCGCTTGCTCCGGCTCTTGGGCGCGCAACAGCGAGAGCGAGAGCATGGGATCGCCGAGCCGCCCCGCCGCGTTCAAGCGCGGTGCGAGCTTGAACGCGATGTCGCCCGCGCCGATCGGCATGCCGCGCGAGATCTTCGCGATCTCGCGCAGCGCCACGACACCCGGCCGCGCGTCCGCCGCGCTCAAGCGCGCCAGGCCCGCGCGCACCAAGCGCCGGTTATCGCCGTCGAGCGGTGCGACGTCGGCGACCGTGCCGAGCGCGACAAGATCCAGCCACAAGCGCAGATCGATCTTCGCGTCGAGCTTCGCGCGCACGGCCGCACCCAGCGACAGCGCGAGGCCTGCGCTGCACATGCCCTTGTAGGCGAAGCCGCAGTCCGGGCGATGCGGATTGAGAAAGGCGTGCACGGGCAGCGGCTCGCTCGGCACCAAGTGATGATCGACGACGATGCAGTCGACGCCCCGCCGGCGTGCCGCCTCGAG
>Ga0114940_10001138_pt1 | contig 10232 bp, 9 predicted proteins | sample ColdCreekSource_FD_87195 | JGI IMG/M metagenome (GOLD analysis project Ga0114940, IMG submission 87195) | Groundwater microbial communities from Cold Creek, Nevada to study Microbial Dark Matter (Phase II) - Cold Creek Source | ecosystem: Environmental > Aquatic > Deep subsurface > Groundwater ...
GTTCTTTTCTCTCCACCGCATCTAAGCAGGGTTTTAACCTGTTAGAAGTGATTACTGCCGCACTCCAGGATAATGTTTCGGTTTTTCTGTTCTCCGATCTTACTAGCTAGGCAGTTACCATTTATCTAGTTAATTCGAGATTTATGTATTTATAAATACAGACACTTAAGCGACTTAAGCTACACTTAAAGAATATAGAGTAATAAAAGATTTATTATCCATGACAAACCCAACTATCGCTTCGTCAAATGAAAGAGATCAAGAAATTTGGTTTAGTCTCAGACAGGCGATCGCTAAAAGCTCTGGTTTTCAGAGTTGGCAGGCAGAAAGAAATATCAGCAGTGACGTAGAACTAGACCAGCAAGTACGACGTTATCTGCAAGAAACTTTAGAGACTCTTGCCTACTAACTGAAAATATCTGAAAGTAGTCCGAAACGAACTGTAATAATTAATTAATGGGGATGTATCAAAAGTGCATCCCCATTGTTATGTACAGGTCATCAACCATGAGAATAATATGAGTAAAGGAAGTATCGGGGTAGACCATCAGCTATATCAATACATACTCTCAGTCTCCCTGCGGGAAGAGGAGGTGCTGACCAAATTACGTCAGGAAACCGACCAACATGCCGCCAGTGTCATGCAAATAGCCCCCGATCAGGGGCAGTTTATGGCGTTACTAGTAAAACTGCTTGGAGCCAAAAAAACCCTGGATATTGGCGTATTTACAGGCTATAGCTCTTTAGTGGTGGCGCTGGCATTACCCGAATCGGGAAAAGTAATCGCAAGCGATCGCGACCCCGAGTCCACGGCGATCGCTCGTCGTTACTGGGAATTAGCAGGAGTATCCCATAAGATCGATTTAAGGCTTGCACCAGCTTTAGACACCCTTGATCAATTAATTGCCGATGGTGAAAGAGAATCCTTTGACTTTGCCTTTATTGATGCAGATAAAGGCAACTACTCCAACTATTATGAACGGGCTTTAACTCTCTTGCGTCCTGGGGGAATGGTGGCGATCGATAATGTTCTTTGGTCTGGCAGAGTTGCCGATCCTGATGATTCGGATCACAGAACCGTTGCTATTCGAGAATTCAACCAAAAACTACATCAGGACAAGCGAGTTGAAATCAGTCTATTGGCGATCGCCGATGGTTTAACTTTAGCCCTGAAGCGTTAATTGCTTAAGACTTATGGTACAGGAGGAGTAGGAGGATTGGGAAACGGATTGATAGTGTTGGGCAAGCCAGGGAGAGCAGGGTTTACAGGAAGAGCAGGATTTACCCCTGGAGTTGGGGCAACTGTGGGTGATTGAGAGCCTTCTGGAAGAGTAGCCAAGGCGACGCGATCGCCTCCCACTTCTCGCAACATATCCAGAACCTCGACTACTTCTCTGTAGGTAGAATTTTTAGCGGCATACAAAGTCATCAAGCCGTCAGGATTAGCCTGTTGATATTTTTTAATTTCCCACTTTAAATCACTGCGACTAACCACATTTTTGTCAACGTATAGCTGACCAACATCATCAATGGTCACAATCAAGATATTTTGCAGTTGTGGTGTACTAGTTTTTGCTTGAGGTAGATCGAGACTAATAGCTTGCTGACGGGAGAAATTGACCGCAGCTAAGATAAAAAAGATCAAAATACAAAAAATTACGTCAATCAGAGGCAAGATTTCAATATTTGCGCCACTTTGCTGACTATCATCCTGCCAAAGATCCATAGATTTAATGGGTTTGGGTTGGTATTTTCGTTTACGTTTCATTTCAATAATTAAGTTTATTATTAATGATTACTGCTGATTCGGCGGTTTGATTTCGACGAAGGAATATTCATCATTGTGAATAATGCCAGGGGTTTCTTCTTCTAATTGTGACCAGCGATCGCGATACATCACTTCTAAACGGCTACCAGTGCGACGCAAAATTCTCACTTGATTTGACCAAAAAGCCTGGAACATGCGATAAAAACTGAGGCTGATGATGGCGACAAGTAAACCTGTTGCCGTCGAGATCAATGATTCACCAATCCCTAAAGTTACCCCCGAAGAATCTGCTGTACCCAAGTCACTGATTTTGATTGAGCTTAAGGCTTGAATCAAACCCCAAACTGTCCCAAATAAGCCTAACAAAGGGGAAAGAGCAATAATTGCCTCTAATACTTTGTCTCCCTTCCGCATCCGCGCCACCTGTTCTTCCGCAGCAGATTCTAGAGCAATGTGAAACATATCAGGGTCGGGGTTGGATAGCCGAAAAGGAGAATAGACAAAATTTCCGAGGGGATGATTAAGATGTTCCTGAGCAATTTTACCGACCAAATCCCAGTTGCGTTCGGCAGCTTCCATGATCTGATTAAAAATTTTCTTCTCTTGAAAAACTACTCGCGACCAAAACCAAAGCCGTTCGAGGATCGTGGCAATGGATAGTACTGAAAGAAACAATAAGGGGTACATGGAAATACCACCCTTGTCAATAATTTCTAAAAAATTCATCAATGACCTCTGAATATAATTTTAAATTAAAATTACTGGAGCAATTTAAGTAATTCCAGTTTAAGTCCATAAATACAAATAACACAGGTTACACTCAAATCCTGGTTAATAAAATTTTTCTAACATGGGTTTTGATTGATGTCTATAGCCCAGAAATTTAGTCCTTGATCTTGATGTTCAAGCAGGGTAAGGGCAAGAAAAAGAAGAACCAAATATGCTAGATGATCAAGGGAGATAAATTACCTCTGAAATGATCATGGCTCAAGGCTTTCTTTCCAAAGCAGAATCAAAAAAGTCAAAGATAACAGCTAAGCAAACCCTACGGGAGCGGGTATCATTTGTTGTTTTACGGCGCGTTTTGTGTGGAAAACTTCCCACACAAAAGTCGCCTTATTATTTCAACCGCCCTATTGCCCAGAAGTAAATCCAATTGAAGAGGACTGTGGGGCGAACTAAATTCGCCCCACAGTCCGTAGAGTCTGGCAATATATTAAATTTCGTTTGCGACGCGGAGCTAGTCCTTTAGGACGATCGCTTTGGTTTATTAATCTAGTACAACGGTTTTTAACAACAGAGGATAACAAATCAACCTTAGAGGATGTCTGAAAAGTCAAAATAATTGCGATCGCTGATAAAAATCAGAAAAACTCTCGCTAAATTTAATCTGTCAATAGCTAAAAAGACAGGTAACGAGAGTTATGAATCAATCATATCGTACTGATTTAACAGATGAGCAGTGGGAAATCATCAAAACGTCGATTCCATCAGCAAAACCAGGAGGTCGTCCTCGAACCGTAGATATGAGAAAAGTGATCGATGGAATCTTCTATATTTTGGTAGCTGGATGTGCGTGGTGTTTGTTACCTCATGACTTTCCTATTAGACTAACAATTGAATATGTCAACGCAATGACGAAGTTATGACATTAAGTAGTCGTACAAAGTCCAGGCTATTTTATTTTTCTCCTAATCGCCGACTATTTTTCATTATCCTAAAATAGAGGAATATCAGATCCCCAACCAACAAGTGAGCGTAACGTCGTCATACCAACTCTTTATGAAAATGCACTAAATCAAATTTAACTCTTTGCGTCTTTGCGTCTCTGCGCGAGATTTACTATTTCCCGATCCGCCAGAATCTTGATCATGGTTGAAATAAGCTTCGAGACTTTTAACCACAATATAGAGAGAAGGTACTAAAAATAAACTCAACACCGTGGCAAAAAGCATTCCGCCAAATACTGCCGTCCCCAATGACCAACGACTAGATGAGCCTGCACCAGTAGCCACAACTAATGGAAAGAAACCAATCAAACTGGAGATAGCAGTCATCAAGATGGGACGAAAACGTTCTTGTCCTGCCTTAATTGCTGCCTTAACAGTATTTAGTCCCTGTTCTTTTAGTTGATTAGCATATTCCACAATTAGAATCGCGTTTTTACTCGCTAATCCAATTAACATCACTAATCCCACCTGAACGTAAACATCGTTGTTGATAATCGGCCAAACGCCGCCAGCTTGTAAAATATTAGCCCGTACCCAAATAGCGGCGATCGCGCCTAACACCGCCAAAGGTACAGTCAAGATAATTATCAATGGATCGACATAGCTTTCGTATTGGGCAGCTAAAACTAAAAATGCCATTAATAAACCCAAACCAAAGATTAATACTGACTGTCCCCCAGCGGATTTTTCTTCTAGGGCTGTTCCCGTCCATTCATAACCCAAACTAGCAGGTAAAACTTCTGCTGCCACTTCTTCCATGGCTTGAATTGCCTGTCCTGTACTAAAACCAGGAGCAGGACCGCCTTGAATGTTAATGGAGCGGAAGAGATTATAGCGGGTAATGGTTTGAGGCCCTGTAAATTCTTGAAGCTCAACGAGAGTAGCTAATGAGACTAGCTGACCATTGGCAGAACTTACATAGAGTTTATTAACATCTTGGGGATTGCTGCGAAAATTAGTGTCTGCTTGCACATAAACGCGATATTGTCTTTGTTCGAGGACAAAATCATTGACATATCTTGAACCCAAATAAGATTGTAGAGTATCAAAAATATCGTCAACGTTAATTCCCAAAGCTTTAGCGCGATCGCGATTTACTGATACCTCAATCTGAGGAGTATTAGCAGCAAATTGGGTAAAAACGTTGGCGAGTTCTGGTCTTTGGCTAGCAGCAGCAATCAGTTTGTTAGCATTCTCTACTAGTACTGAAATCGGTAACCCACGACGATCCTGGAGTTGGAATTCAAAACCACCAAAGGTGCTTAAACCCCTGACAGGAGGAGCGTTAACCGCTAAAGCTCTTGCACCTGTGATACTTTGCAAAGAAGCATTGAGACCACCCAAAATTGAATAAACTGACTGTTCTGTGTTGGCTCTTTCAGACCAAGGTTTGAGTTTAGTAAAAACAAAACCGCGATTACTACCGTTACCGTCAAAACCAAAACCGCTCAGGGTAAAATAACTTTCGACATCTTCGATCTTACTAATTTTGTCCCCTATTTGCTCCATTATCTCCTGGGTATAGTTTAGGGATACTCCGTCTGGTGCTTGGACGATGGTATAAAAATAACCCTGATCTTCTTCAGGAATAAAACCTGTGGGAACTAAGTTATACAAGAAGTAAGTAAACACAATCAGTGCCACAAAACCAGCTAAAACAAAAGGACTATCAACTTTTTTCGTCAAAAAAGTACTTGCTTGGGTATATTTGTCGATAATCCAGGCGAATACTTGATTAAACTTGTTAAAAAACTTGCCTAAGATATTTCTATCTCGATTGGGATTTGTCGGGCGTAATAAAATACCTGCCATAGCAGGAGAAAAAGAAATCGCGTTTAAAGTGGAAAGAGCGATCGCAAAAACAATAGTTAAGGAAAACTGTTTAAAAATTACTCCCGTCGAGCCAGGAAAGAAAGACACGGGAATAAACACCGCAGCCAAAACTAAAGAAGTCGCAATTACTGCCCCAGTCAATTCATCCATAGCTTCTATTGCTGCTAAACGAGGCTGCATACCCCGCTCAACTTTAGTGGCGATCGCTTCTACCACCACAATCGCATCATCTACTACTACCCCTGTAGACAGTACCATCGCAAATAGAGTCAGGGTATTTATTTGAAACCCGAAGATATTCAGAAAAGTAAATGCCCCGACTAGAGATACGGGAATAGCGATCGCTGGAATCAGCGTAGTACGCCAGTCTTGTAAAAAGATAAATAGAATTAAAACTACTAATAAAATTGCTTCTACCAGAGTTTTGACCACTTCTTCTAAAGACACCTGCACAAATTCAGTCGCATCCAAAGCCAATTGATACTTCATCCCTGGGGGAAACGCCTGAGATAGTTCGGCAATCTTGGCTTTAACTGCCGTACCAACGTCTAAAGCATTACTCCCAGGCAACTGAAACACCCCAATCGCCACCGCAGGTTTACCTTGAAACTTAGCTGAGGTATCGTAATTTTCTGCCCCTAATTCGGCCCTGCCAACATCTTTAAGCTTAATTAAATTACCACCTTCTCCTGTAGCGACTACCAGATTTTCAAATTCTTCGACGCTGGCTAATCTACTATCAGCACGGAGACTAAACTCAAACCTTTGATCGGCAGCAGCAGGTTGTTGACCAATTTTACCCGCACCTACCTGTATGTTTTGTTCTTCTAGGGCATCGACTACAGCATCTGCACCCAGATTACGAGCAGCTAGAGCATTAGGATCGAGCCAAAGACGCATCGCAAATTTTCGCTCACCAAAAATAACTGCTTGTCCTACCCCTTCAATCCTTTTGATCTGATCCAGTACATAAATATCGAGATAATTACTTAAAAACAGATCGTCATACTCGCCGTTTTCAGCATAAAAAGAAGTCGCCAATAACAAATCTGGAGAAGATTTTTGGACAGTTACTCCAGTTTGTTGAACAGAACTGGGTAATTGAGGTTCAGCTAAAGAAACTCGATTCTGCACGTTGACCTGGGCAATATCGCGGTCTATCTCTGGGGGAAAAGAAACTACAATACTGCTAATGCCATCATTACTGGTATTGGAAGAAATATAACTCATATTCTCCACCCCATTAATTTCTCGTTCAATGATGCTCGTGACGTTCGTTTCCGCCGTTTCCGCGTCCGCACCAATATAAGCAGAGCTAATTTCTACCTGAATCGGCGCAATTTGTGGTAGCTGAGAGATCGGCAAGATCGGGATACTGATTGCCCCAACGATCACCGTAATCAGAGCGATCACCGTCGTTAATACTGGTCTTTTGATAAAGGTATTGGCAATACTCAGAAGCATGATTTTTTGGTTAAAAGGGGTTAGTGATTACTGATTATTTGCGAAGCTTATCCTTTAGGACTGATTACGATTTAGTAACTGGGAATTGGAATGACTAGAAGCTAGAAGCTAGAAGCTAGAAGCTAGAAGCTAATTACTACTCACTGATTCGCTGCTAGGGGGTTCTGTGGTAACTGTAGCGCCGTCGGTAAGGTTAAGAATTCCCGAAGTGATTAAGCGATCGCTGGGTTTTAAACCTGAAATTACCTGGTAAGATTGTCCTTGAATTGCTCCTAGTTCTACAGGTTTTTGTTTGGCAACTAAAGCCGTTTTTCCATCTTTTTGTTTGGTTTCTTGAGCAACGAAAACAAAGCTTTTCCCTGCCAGGCGAGATATTGACTCAGTGGGAATTAAAATACCTGGTTTTTCCGACCAAATAACTCTAGCATTAACCACAGTATCGTCTTTAAGTTGTCCGTTGTTATTAATTGCTGCCTTAACTAGAACTCCCTGACTATTGCGCTCTGCACGGGGGGAAATAAAGCTAATATCTCCTTCGGCGATCGCTTTTCTTTGGCGATCAATAACTTCGACGGGTAAACCTAATTTTAATTGCGATGCCTGTTCGATTGGCACGCTGATATTTAGTTCCAAGGCATTATCTTGAATGATGCTAGTTACTTGCCCTCCAACTTGAACATAATCACCAACTTGAGGTTGAATATCCCCCACAACTCCATCTATCGGTGCAGTTAAGCGGTTATAGTCCAAACTGTCTGTGGCAATGCCTACTCTCGCTTCTGCTTGTTGCAGGGCGGCTTCCTGTCCAGCGATCGCCGATCTGGCTGAATTAACTCTTGCTTGACTAGCAGCAAGGGTTTTTTGACTGGAATTGACAGCTGCTTTTAGGGCATCGGTTTGGGCTTTAGCTGCGCTTAAATCTCTGGTGCTGTTGTCTAAACTTTGTTGTGATTGCGCTCCCTGTTTAACTAAAAATTTAGCTCTTTCTAGATTAGTTTTAGCTAGTTCTAATCTTGCTTCTTGTTCTCTTAGATCTGCTTGACTTTGCTGTACTGCTGCTTCGGAGCTAGCGACTTCTGCTTCTACTGCGCTTAATTCGGCTTCGGCATCACTGACATTAGCTCGTTGAATACTAACTTCAGACTGGGCTGCCTCTACTTCTCCTTGTTCTCTATCTAACTGTAGTTCTAAAATTAAATCGCCTTTTTTGACAGTATCGCCTTCTTGTACAGCAATTTGCAGAACCCTACCAGCCACTCTGGGAGCAAGGGCAACTCTTTGTTTTGCTTCGATATTGCCGACAAATTCCGAACTAGATTGAACCGTCGCATCATCTAAATTCTTTGTCTCTACGGGCAAAGCAGGAGGCGGAGCTTGAGCTTCGGGTTGTTTTCCACAGCCTGTTAATGCCAAAAATAATAAAGACACCCCTAAAACTTTGCTAGTAATCTTACGTGTCATAAACAATATGAATAGATTAAACGAGGTTATACCTTTGGTTTATAATATGGCGCAGACAGACTCTTTTTTGCAAGTAGGTACAAGATAGTATCTTAGTTACTTAATGGTTTCCAATATAGAGACAAAACTTATATTTAGATAGACATTGTCCTGTGGCCTAGGTAATCAATACTGTAGGGAATAAACAGACTTTGCCAGTTTTGTACGTCCTCACACAAGGTACAAAAAGGTATAGTGAGATACAGTGAGAAATACCTGGAATATCTGAAAAAATACCTTAAGAAGACCAGAATCAGGCAATATCTTAAAACGTAAAATTTATCCCGTCGTCCCTCCCAAGACAGAGTAAATAGGTGAGTCAAATTAATTAGAAGATGGTTTGGTGGGGAGTTGGGGAATTATCCTAAAGGATATACCCTAGACGTAAGCAATAAATACGTTGTCATGGCTTCAGAAGACTTTCCCACCGACTTAAATGGTGAATACATTGAGCATCATCATTTGCTTTCTAGCGATCAAGTGGAATGGGAGCGACTAGCTTTGATTTATGAATTAGAACCAGCAGGGGAAATGCCCGAAGCTCCAGTAGTTAATCATACTTTAGTGGTCTGTTTAGGAAGTTTTCAGGGCAGTTTTCAAGTTAACGGACAATGGCATCATGAGGAATATGCTTCAGGAGACATAGTAATCATTGCTGCGGGAGAACTTTTCCCCAGAGTTAGGGTAGATCGGCAAGTGCCTTTACTAGAATTGTTTTTATCTCCAGATGTTCTAGTTAACGGGGGAGGGGAAATAATCTCACCTAAAACTCGATTACAGTCCCATTGGCGGGTGCAAGATCCTTTGATTCAACAAATGGCACTAGCACTAAAAACTGAATTGGAATTGGCGGAGGCAGACAGTAAGTTATATGCCGACTCAATGGCGGTGGCATTAGGAACACACCTATTACGACGCTATGCCATTCAAGATCTAGTAATCAAAGAATATCGAGGTGGGCTAGCTCCCTATCAACTAAAACTAGTGGTGGAATATATTCACGGTCATTTAGCAGAAAGTCTAACCTTAACTATGTTGGCTGACCTAATTCAAATTAGTCCCCATTATTTCGCCAGTTTGTTTAAACAATCAACAGGTTCATCACCTCATCGATATATCACTCAATGTCGTTTAGCCAAAGCCAAGAAGTTGCTGAGTCAGGGAAATCAGGCGATCGCTTTTATTGGTCAAGAAGTTGGGTTTAAAAATCAAAGTCACTTCACCAGAGTTTTTCGTCAGCACTTTCAGATTACACCCCAAGCATATCGAAATTCGTTCTAATCAGTTCTAATCAATCGTATATCTAGAGTAATTCTGAATAACATGCCATAGAGGAGTATTATACGGAAACTTTCCGTGTAATAAATAGTTAGATGCTCATTACAAGCTATTGATTGAGTTCGAGAGGTAGTTTGCGGCGGGTGAAGCGAACCGTTATATTTCTACTAACACAGCAGTTAAGCCAAGATTGTTAACGAAAGGAATAAAATCTTTGTCGGAGAACAAAAGGGAATGCCGATTCTCAATACAAAACGTTGCGATAATTACATCAACTGTTTTCCTGATTGTTATGCCCTGTTTTCTTAACTCCCTAAAGTTATCTGCACTCTTTATTGCAACCTCAAGGCCAAGCATGTTAAACACGGTGAGGGATGTCAGCGTTTGCTTGGCTACACGGTAATCTGCATCAGAACGAAAGCCCTGCAAAACTTCAGTCAGAATCAGATCCCCAATACCCAGCAATTCCACACCGAGAAGCTCATCTAGCTTAACCGTTTGGATAGTATCTCTACCATTGAAGTAATCAATCCAAACACTAGGGCGTGTCATCAATTAAAACTAATTCAACCAGATGACAGCAGCAGCCAAATGAATCGCACCCAAAAAGTTGACAGCTAGCTTGTCATAACGGGTGGCGATCGCTCGATATTGTTTGA
>Ga0114940_10001139_pt1 | contig 10231 bp, 8 predicted proteins | sample ColdCreekSource_FD_87195 | JGI IMG/M metagenome (GOLD analysis project Ga0114940, IMG submission 87195) | Groundwater microbial communities from Cold Creek, Nevada to study Microbial Dark Matter (Phase II) - Cold Creek Source | ecosystem: Environmental > Aquatic > Deep subsurface > Groundwater ...
ACCGCAAAGCGGCGCGGGTTCAGGTTGGCCAGCAGCGCCAAGGCAAAAGCAGCGGTTTTGCCGCTACCAGTTTTGGCCTGGGCGATCAAATCTTTACCCAGTAGTGCGATGGGCAAGCTTGCCGCTTGGATTGCGGTCATCTCGGTGTAGCCGAGTTTGTCTAAGTTCGCGAGGGTGGCAGGGTTTAAGGGGAGGGAGGCGAAACTGGTCGCGCCTGAAACAGAAGAAGTAGTAGAAGTCATCACCCCATTATCGTGATTTACCCAAAGACCTAGGGAAAACACGTAGAAGCACGAGCTTGGAGGGTAAACTCAAGTCACTATGGAAGCACTTTACATCTCTACCGGCGTCGTCGCCTTGGCCGAAATGGGCGACAAAACGCAACTTTTAGCCTTTATTCTTGCCGCACGGTTCAAAAAACCTGTCCCCATCATTCTCGGAATCTTGCTCGCAACCTTAGTCAACCATGGCTTGGCGGGTGCTTTGGGGGCTTGGATTACCAGCGTCGTTAGCCCCGACGCCATGCGCTGGGTGCTGGGTTTGTTGTTTATTGGTATGGCTATCTGGACGCTGATTCCTGACAAAATTGAGGAAGAAGAGACACAAATCGCTCAAAAACTGGGTGTATTCGGTGCAACCTTGGTCACGTTTTTTCTCGCGGAAATGGGCGACAAAACTCAAATCGCCACCGTTGCTTTAGCTGCGCACTACGTCGCACCGTTGATGGTCGTTGTTGGGACGACCTTGGGCATGCTGATTGCGGATGTGCCAGCCGTCTTTGTGGGCAACAAGTTTGCGGCGAAGATCCCCATGAAACTGGTACACAGCATTGCCGCTGCTATTTTTGCCATCATGGGCGGTTTGACATTACTGAAGGTGGAAAAGTTGTTTCAGTAATCCACATGGGTGTCATCAAACCACTATCAAACGGTTGTCCATGCTCCATCAGTGTCACTAGATTGAATCACCGCGGCTACAAATTGCACGCCTAGCAAACCATCTAAAGAGTTCGGAAAATGCAACGCCAGCGGGTTGGCAGCTTGGTCTGAGCGTCGCGCTGCGATTGCTTCTGCCGCGTCTGAGTATAAATTTGCAAAGGCCTCATGAAAGCCTTCTGGGTGTCCAGCCACGATACGAGACGATCTTGCCGTCAAAGGCAAAGTACCTGGTCCATTCGGCGTTCGATTTTGCGAAGGTGCTCCCAACGGCTTGAAAGTCAAGGCTTGCGGGCACTCCTGCTGCCATTCCAAACTTCCAAGCGAGCCGCTGACGCGTATACGCAGTGCATTTTCCACGCCCGCTGCCGCCTGAGTCACCCAAAAGCTACCCCGTGCGCCGTTACTCAGCCGCAGCATCGCCCCAGCAAAGTCGTGTGTGATGCGATCAGGCACGATGCTGCCGACCTCAGCCGCCACTTCGCTTACTTCCAACCCTGTGATGAAGCGCAGCAAATTGTGCGCATGTGTGCCGATGTCGCCCATCACCAGCGACGGACCACCGCGCTCTGGGTCTTCTTTCCATGCTTTTTTGCCTGGCCCAGCTGCAGCTCGGCCGCCTTGCACATATTCAACTTGCACTAGGCGAATTTCACCCAGTTCACCATTCGCCACCATCGCCTTGGCTTGACGCACCATCGGGTAGCCGGTGTAGTTGTGTGTCAGGCAAAACACCAAACCACTGTCCTTTACCCGTTGGTGCAGTTGTGTAGCCTCGGACAGTGTGTTTGTCATCGGCTTATCGCAAATCACGTCAAAACCCTGCGCCAATGCTTCAAAAGCAAATGCAAAATGGCTGTCGTTTGGCGTCATGATGGCCACTACATCAGCGCCATCCTGTGTGTCGCGGTTGCGCTTAGATTCTGCTTTCAGTAGTGCCATGCCATCCGCATAGCAGCGCTCAGCCGCCAAACCTAGCTCACGCCCTGCAGCGATAGATTTTTCTGGGTTGGACGACAGCGCAGCAGCTACCAGCTCATAGCGGTCATCCAACCTTGCAGCTTGTCGGTGCATCGCGCCTATGAACGAGCCTGGCCCGCCACCTATCACAGCCAAGCGCAGCCGGCGACCCAACGTAGAAATAACAGGATTCAACGACATACGGCTTACTTTCTGTACTTGAATATTTACTTACCCCATCGCAGAACCATAGGATCTAGACGACGTGCGGTTTCAATCAGCCCCGTTCGGGTGTCTGGATGTTGTGCAGGGAAGGGGTGGCGTGGTGCTTCACAGGCAATCACACCACCTTCTTTCATCAAAGACTTGCAGGCCAGCAAACCACTTTGGCGATTCTCGTAATTGATCAATGGCAACCATTGTTGGTACAGAGCTGCAGCCTCATCGCGTTTGCCAGCAGCAAAGGCATCTACAATTTTACGTATACCGTCTGGATACGCGCCACCAGTCATTGCTCCTGTGGCTCCTGCTTGCAAGTCGGGCATCAACGTGATTGCTTCTTCACCATCCCAAGGGCCTTCGATAGCAGAGCCACCCAAGCGAATCAATTCGCGCAACTTAGATGCAGCACCGGGCGTTTCAATTTTGAAATAAGAAACTTGCTTGATCTCATTGGCCATGCGCGCCAATAAAGCAGCAGAAAGAGTTGTCCCGCTGACGGGCGCGTCTTGAATCATGATGGGAATGTCGAGGGCATCTGACAAACGGGTAAAGAACTCAACAGTTTGCGTTTCTGGCACGCGTATCGTCGCGCCGTGGTAAGGCGGCATCACCATCACCATGGCGGCACCCACTTGTTGAGCACGCAAGCTGCGCTCCAGACAAATTTGCGTGCTGAAATGGGTAGTGGTCACAATCACCGGTACGCGACCTTTGACGTGTTCCAAAATGGTGGTGGTCAAGGTATCACGTTCGATATCAGACAACACAAATTGCTCAGAAAAATTAGCCAAAATGCATAAACCATTAGAACCGGCATCGATCATGAAATCGACAGCGCGTTTTTGACTAGCTAGATCAAGCCCTCCCGATTCAGTAAATGTCGTAGGAACAACTGGGAAGACGCCTTTAAAGCGTGGCGTGATGTGGTTTTGAGAAATAGTCATAATCAATTCGTTTTATTTTTGTTGTAAACATCAATACATACAGCACCTAGCAAGACCAAGCCTTTAATAACCTGCTGCCAATCAATGCCAATACCCATGATGGACATGCCATTGTTCATGACCCCCATGATGAATGCGCCAATGACAGCACCAAGCACCTTGCCCACACCGCCGGAAGCGGATGCACCGCCGATAAAGCAAGCGGCAATCACATCCAATTCAAAACCCAAGCCAGCTTTTGGCGTGGCGGTGTTCAAGCGTGCGGCAAAGATCAAACCAGCCAATGCTGCCAACACTCCCATATTGATGAAGGTGTAAAAAGTCAAACGCTCTGTCTTGATGCCGGATAAACGCGCTGCTTTTTCGTTGCCACCGAGTGCGTAAATGCGTCTGCCGACTGTTGTTTTTGAGGTCACAAAATCATAGGCAAACATCAACAAAAGCATCACAATCAGCACGTTAGGCAAGCCTTTGTAAGACGACAACAGGTAGCTGAATGCAGCAATCATGGCTACAAAAACGAGGTTCTTCAAAACAAAAAACGCAGTGGGTTCGTTGTCCATGCCGTGTTTGATGCGGTCCGCCCTGTCACGCACCTTGCTGATGAGTAAACCCAAGGCAATCAAAATACCCACTACCAAAGACAAAACGCGCAGGTTCTCCCCCGAGAAAGGGTCAGGAATAAAGCCAGTGCTCAACAATTGAAAATCGGCGGGAAAAGGGCCTACCGATGAACCGCCTAGTACCGCAAGTGCCAAACCTTTAAATACCAGCATGCCAGCCAAGGTCACAATGAAAGATGGTATTTTGTAAAACGCTACCCAATAGCCCTGTGCTGCGCCAATAGCTCCACCTAAAATCAGACAGATAAGCGTTGCTGGTACAAAATGCATCTCGTATTCAACCATCAACACAGCGGCAACCGCGCCAATGAATCCGCATACAGAGCCTACAGACAGATCTATATGCCCTGCGACGATGACAAGCAACATACCCAGCGCCATCACAATGATGTAGCTGTTTTGCAAAATCAAGTTGGTCAGATTGAGCGGTTGAAACAGTGTGCCATCCGTCATCATCTGAAAAAATACCATGATGGCTACGAGTGAGATCAATAGCCCATATTCGCGCAGGTTATTTTTTAGGAAGCTGACACCACTTGTCGGGTTTTTCGTTTCTAAATTAGTTGTTGTCATGTCAATTCACTCCAGATGTCACGATAGATCGCATAATTTTTTCTTGGGTCGCATCTGCAGCTGCAAATTCAGCGACAAACGCACCTTCGTTGAGCACACAAATTCTGTCACACATGCCCAGCAGTTCGGGCATTTCACTTGAAATCATGATCACGCATTTGCCCTCGTTGGCCAGCTGTGCAATGATGGTGTAAATTTCATACTTAGCACCCACGTCAATGCCTCGTGTGGGTTCGTCCAAAATAAGCACTTCAGGGTTTGAAAACAACCATTTACTCAGTACAACTTTTTGCTGATTGCCACCCGATAAATTGATGGTGCGCGCAAACACGTTGGGGCTGCGAATGTTGAGCTTTTGGCGATAGTCTTCTGCCACCTTGAATTCAGCACCTTCGTCAATCACCATGTGGCTCGATACAGCTTCCAAGTTGGCTAGTGTGGTGTTCCAGGCAATGGTTTCGTCCAAAACCAAACCGTAGCCTTTGCGGTCTTCGGTGACATAAGCAATGCCATGGTTGATGGCTTTTTGTACGGTGCTAGTATCAATCACTTTGCCATGCAGAAGAACCTCGCCGCTGATGCCTTGGCCGTAAGTTCGTCCAAATACACTCATCGCCAGTTCAGTGCGTCCGGCTCCCATCAGCCCCGCAATGCCAACGATCTCGCCGCGCTTGACATGCAAGTCGACACCTTTGATGACTTTCCGGTCGGCGTGCACATCGTGATGCACTTGCCAGTTTTTAACCTCAAAAACGGTGTCGCCAATGTTGGGCGTGCGCTTGGGGTAGCGGTCGGCCATCTCACGGCCCACCATGTGTTTGATGACTTTATCTTCGCTAATTGATTCTTGGGCGCAATCAAGAGATGCCACCGTGGTGCCATCGCGCAACACAGTAATTGCATCTGCCACTTTTGAAATCTCGTTGAGTTTGTGCGAGATCAAAATACAGGCGATACCCTGACGTTTAAGCTCTAAAAGCAAATCTAGCAAGGCATCGCTGTCGGTTTCGTTCAAGCTCGCTGTAGGTTCGTCCAAAATCAAGAGCTTGACCTCTTTGGACAAGGCTTTGGCAATTTCGATCAGCTGTTGTTTGCCCACCCCTAAATTGGTGATCAGTGTGTTTGGGGATTCTTTCAAGCCTACCTTTTTAAGCAATACTTGGGTTTTGAGAAACGAAGTGTTCCAATCAATCACGCCGTACTTGGCTTGCTCGTTACCCAGAAAAATATTTTCAGTAATCGACAATAAGGGCACCAAGGCCAGCTCTTGGTGGATGATGATGATGCCTTTGTGCTCACTGTCAGCAATGCCTCTAAATCGACAGGGCTCGCCAAGAAATTTGATCTCACCTTCATAGTCGCCAGCGGGGTAAACGCCGCTGAGAACTTTCATTAAAGTTGATTTTCCAGCACCGTTTTCACCCACAATGGCATGAATTTGGCCAGCTTGCACCGTTAAATTGACATTGTTCAGCGCTTTGACGCTGTGGAATGCTTTGGTGATATCGCGCATTTCTAGAATGGGATCAGCCATATTGCCTCTTAGTCTCCGTTGTGTTTGTCATTGTTTTGCCTACATCGTATGACAATGCGCCCAGAATGTAAAAAGACTCTGCGCTTATCGGCACAGAGCCTTTGTTTGGACTTTCTTAATAGGGGATTGTCTTGGGCAGTTTTATTTCAATTGCTCTTCTTTGATGTAGCCGCTGCCTACCAAGACGGTCTTGTAGTTAGACAAATCCACGCTGACTGGCTTCAACAAGTAAGAAGGAACGACCTTGACCTTGTTGTTGTAAGTTTTTGTGTCGTTGATTTCCACTTTTTTGCCGCTCATCATGGCGTCAACCATGCCGGCGGTCACTTTGGCTAATTCACGCGTGTCTTTGAAAATCGTCGAGTATTGCTCTTTACGGATGATAGATTTGACAGATGGCACCTCAGCATCTTGACCACTCACAAATGGGTACGGCTGTGATGCACTACCGTATCCCACGCCCTTGAGTGAGGACAAAATACCGATGCTCAAACCATCATACGGCGACAGTACAGCATTAACTTTGGCTTTGCCGTAGTAGGCGCTCAGTAAGTTGTCCATGCGCGCTTGTGCGACAGCGCCGTCCCAGCGCAGAGTCGATACCTTGCTCATGCCGACTTGTTTGCTTTGTACGACCAGTTTGCCACTCTTGATATACGGGTCAAGCACAGACATCGCGCCATCGTAGAAGAAGAAAGCGTTGTTGTCATCGGCTGAACCACCAAAGAGTTCGATGTTGAAAGGGCCTTTGCCTTCTTTCAAGCCGAGCGCTTTTTCGAGCGACTGTGCTTGCAGCACGCCCACTTGGAAGTTGTCAAACGTCGCATAGTAGTCCACATTTTTGCTGCCGACGATCAAACGGTCATACGCCACAACTTTGATGCCTTTGTCGGCCGCTTTTTGCAGTGCGTTAGACAGGGTTGAGCCGTCAATCGCTGCAATCACCAAAACCTTCACACCTTTGGTGATCATGTTTTCAATTTGTGCCAATTGGTTTGGAATGTCGTCATCTGCGTACTGCAAATCGGCTTTGTAGCCCTTTGCCGCCAAAGCTGCGACCATGCTGTTGCCATCACTCACCCAGCGGGTAGATGTTTTGGTTGGCATTGCGACACCAACTGTCCCTTTGTCTTGTGCACTGGCCACTGGAGCGCCAAACGCGAAACCTAGTGTGATGGCGGCAGCAAGTGCCTTGAGAGTATTTCTACGTGCTTTCATGTATCTCCAATTTGTAGTTAAGTTGCTGAAATCGATCTTTGCTTTTTTTGGCGCAGATGGGGCATCATACGGATTTGATTGATAATCTTCTAATGCTAATTAAATGATTTGCAATATATAAATTAGCATAAGTAAAAACCCCTACTCATAAATTTTTTCTATAAATGTAAAACTATGGCAAATTACATGCATTGGTTTATTCGTTCTCGGCTTAAAACGCGTCAGCTTTTGCTGCTCGTGGCGCTGGCAGAGCATGGCAATATACACAAGGCCTCACAGTCGCTGAGCATGACGCAGCCAGCCGCGTCCAAATTACTCAAAGATTTGGAGGACGCTTTGGAGGTATCCCTCTTTGATCGATTGCCCAGGGGCATGCGTCCAACTTGGTATGGTGAAACTATGATTCGCCATGCACGTGTCGCTTTAGGCAGTTTGAACCAAGCGCATGATGAGCTGGAGGCCGCAAAGGCTGGGCAATTTGGCCAAGTTTATGTGGGTGCTATTTCTTCACCAGGCTTAGCGTTGTTGCCGCCTGCGGTGGCGATGGTGAAGCTGGAGCATCCCAATTTACAAATCGCCTTGCAAATCGAATCTAGCGATATTTTGATAGAGCGATTAAACCAAGGCAAGCTTGATATTTTGGTTGCGCGTCTGTTTGCGCAGCATGACAAGTCTCAATTGCGCTATGAAATGCTATCAGACGAAGCGGTTTGCGCCATTGCTCGCCCTGGGCATCCCTTGCTCAGCATGCACGCACCAAGCTTGCATGATGCTGTCAACATGGGTTGGATCATCCCGCCCGACGGCAGCGTACTGCGCCATCGGTTTGACTTGATGTTTCAAGAGGTAGGGCTACAGACGCCAGTCAACGTCATTGAAACGGGTTCTTTGATGTTCACGACCAAAATGTTGCAGCAAAGCGACATGATCAGCGTTGTCGCGACCGATGTGGCACGCTACTACGCAGATCACGGTTTACTGGCTATTTTGCCTATTTCACTACCGTGTCAAATGGATGCCTTTGGCATCATCACGCGGCGTGACAGACTGTTGTCACCCGCTGCAAAAGTGATGCTGCGCGCGCTTAAAACGGCTGCTATGTCAGTCTATGGCAAGCAGCTAGAGCAAACGGCTGACGAAACGTTCAGTTCCAGCCTGCGTCGACCTTGAACTCTTGCGCGGTACACATCGCGCCATCGTCCGCGGCTAAAAACAGCACCATGTTGGCAATGTCAGTGGGCTGTAATTTATCGGGCAGGCATTGGTTGCGTTTGATGGCCTCTTCGCCTTCCGCATTCAACCACATTTTGATCTGGCGCTCTGTCATCACCCAGCCTGGCGACACGGTGTTGATGCGAATTCTGTCAGCCCCCAAGCTCTCGGCCAACCCGCGTGTCAAGCCGTTTACCGATGACTTCGCGATGGCATAGCAGGGGTAAGTGCCGCCTTTGGTTTGCCAGCCCGTGGAGCCCAGGTTGATGACCGATCCACCCTTCAACCTTTGCATGCTCGGCACAATGGCCTGAATCGCAAAAAACGCGGGGCGTTGGTTCACTGCCATGCGCTCATCCCAATACTCTGGCGTCACAGATTCAAGCGTATGCCGATCATCGCGTGCCACGTTGTTGACCAAGGCGGAGAAGTCGCCAAGCTCGCTGACGGCAGCATCAATGGTCTGCTTTAAGGTGAAAATATCACGCACATCGCACACACGCCACCAAGGCTTTAAATGCCCATTTGCAACAACGGTGTTAACAAGTTGCTCACTTTCAACTTCTGCCATATCAACAAATGCGACCTGTGCGCCTTGCTGCGCAAAAGCGGCGACCATGGCTGCACCAATGCCAGTGCCGCCGCCGGTTATGAAAACGCGTTTGTTTTTTAAGCTAGGGTAAATGGCTAATTTTTTTTCTATAGATGTCGCGGATAAAGCAGCTGTCATATATTGGGTCCTGTAAAAATTTGATATATTGCAATTTGTATATGTCAGATATTGATTAAAGTATTTTCTATTATCACTATGCCTTGCTACGATGCGACTTGTCAAGTTTTAACGCAACCTTTTTAAAGAAACATTAGATTCATGGATGAAAAAAAGCACCCTTTCCGACGCAGTCATGCTTGGTTTGGTCGGGATGATCGAGATGGGTTTGTGCACCGCAGTTGGATCAAAAACCAAGGCTACCCGCATGATGAATTAGATGGTCGCCCCGTCATTGGCATTTGTAATACATGGAGTGAGTTGACGCCCTGTAACGGCCACTTTCGCGAATTGGCTGAGTTTGTGAAACGCGGCGTGTATGAGGCCGGTGGTTTTCCGCTCGAATTCCCCGTCATGTCTTTGGGTGAGACGCAGCTGCGCCCCACGGCGATGCTGTTCCGCAACTTGGCCAGCATGGACGTGGAAGAATCGATTCGTGGCAACCCGATTGATGGCGTTGTGCTGCTCATGGGCTGCGACAAAACCACGCCATCGCTGATGATGGGTGCGGCCAGCTGCGATTTGCCGACCATTGGCGTCTCAGGTGGCCCGATGTTGAATGGCAAATTTCGTGGCAAAGACATAGGCTCTGGCACCGGCGTGTGGCAAATGAGCGAGATGGTGCGCGCCGGCGAGATGACGCAACAAGACTTCACCGAGGCCGAGTCCTGCATGCACCGTTCCAAAGGCAGCTGCATGACCATGGGCACCGCCAGCACCATGGCCAGTATGGTCGAGGCGCTGGGCATGTCGCTGCCAGAAAACGCCGCCATCCCCGCAGCTGACACACGCCGCAACCGCTTGGCGCAAATGAGCGGCCGCCGCATCGTTGAAATGGTCAACCAAGACATCAAGATGTCGCAAATTTTGACCCGCGAAGCCTTCGAAAACGCCATCCGCACCTGCGCCGCCATCGGCGGCTCAACCAACGCGGTGATCCACCTCATCGCCATCGCCGGCCGCATGGGCATCAAGCTTGATTTGGACGATTGGGACAAGCTGGGCGCCAGCGTGCCGTGTTTGCTGAACCTGCAACCCTCAGGTAAATTCCTGATGGAAGATTTCTACTACGCCGGTGGTCTGCCCGCCATCCTGCGGGAGATCCAGCCCATTTTGCACCTGGGCGCACTCACCGCCAATGGTAAAACCTTGGGCGAGAATATTCAAAATGCGCCGTGCTACAACCGCGAAGTCATCAAAACCCCTGACGAGCCTTTCATGAAAGACGCCGGCATAGCCGT
>Ga0114940_10001140_pt1 | contig 10231 bp, 17 predicted proteins | sample ColdCreekSource_FD_87195 | JGI IMG/M metagenome (GOLD analysis project Ga0114940, IMG submission 87195) | Groundwater microbial communities from Cold Creek, Nevada to study Microbial Dark Matter (Phase II) - Cold Creek Source | ecosystem: Environmental > Aquatic > Deep subsurface > Groundwater ...
AGCCGAACCACTCGAGCGGCTCACCGATCGCGCCCGCGGGCATCTCGACCTCGCCGGGCCCGAGCTCGCGCAGGTGGTGCGCGGCGAACTGCGCTTGCAGGCGGAAGATCCGGCGCGCGAGCGCGTCGGCCGTCTTGCGCGCGACCAGCGCCTCGCGCAGCCGCTGGATGCAGAAGCCGCGCGTGACCGCGGCGGTGTCGCCCGCGGCGCTCACAGCGACGCCCCCGAGGCGACGAGAGCGTTGCGAGCGGCGGCGCGCTGGGCAGCATCGGCGCCGATGGTCGACTCGACCAGGGCGACCACGCGGGCGACATCCTCGTCGGTGTCGCGCTGGTCGTCGCCGTGCGTGTAGATCAACTCGAACGCCAAGCATTCGAGTGAGCACTTGCGGACGGGCGCTAGCGGGATTTCCGCAGCGTCCATCACATAGACGTCGACGCTGTCGCCGCGGCCGTCGCCAGCGCAGCCGCACTTCGTGCTGGCGTTGCGGAGGACGGTGACGCGCTCAGCAGCGGCGATCAGCGTGGCGGGGAGAGAGAAGCGGTGAAGCACCGAACCCATGCCGCTAACTTACGCGCGCAGTACCAGTAGTCAAGTACCAGTCGTAAAGTGTTGTTCAAAATGGTCGGCGGTGGCTAGCTAAGTGCGCGAGGTTCCAGGGCGAAATGGGCGCTGCTTTTTTCTCGGGGCTCTGGCCACGCGGTGGCGCGCGATCGCGTGCGGGCTTAGGCGGCGACCGGAACCAGCACCGGCAGACGCAAAGCACCTGCCGGTGAAGCGTGCCCGGCGCGTTCTAACGGGATTGGCGCGTCGGCCTAAGACGAGCCATCGGCGCTCCGCACCGCCCAGCCCAGGCGCAACCCGAGGACGACATCAGATCCGACGGTGGGTCATCAGCGCATGACCAGAACGTGCGGTCTTCCGGGCGGCGTTGTGCGTGTCACAATGCACCGCGCGCAGACACGTAGGGGGCTTAGACAAGTGACCGGAACACCAGAAGTTCTTAGCTTTTCCGACCAGGTTGAGACCGCGATCCGGCTAGTCCAAACAGGCCGGATCGCTTTAGCAGCGGCGACGGTCGGAGGTTTCACGCGCGTGTCCGTGGAGCACCCTACGCCGGACGTTTACGCGATGCCCTTGGGGGAATACGTCGCGTGCGTGCTGATAGAGCTCGAGAGGGGCCACGATCGAAACGCCCTCGTGGCGCTAGAGTCGATTCGCAGTATCTACTGCGGGTCGCCCAGTCTCAGGCTTATCGACGGCGGCGCGCCTTGATGCCGTTGAGCCATGTGCGGGCTAGCAGCGGCGTGACCGTCTCGAACTCGAACTCTTTGTCCATGCGGTCCGCGATGGCTGCTTTGGCCGTGTCGGTCGCGTAGTCGTAGAGGTCGAGGAAGTGCCAGAGGTAGTGCTCGCGGTCCAGGGCGGCGTCCCGTGCAGTGCGATGCCCGCGACTAGCGGCAGCGTCCGGCTTGCGCCGCTTGCTGGTGACCGGATCCTGGTCCGAAGGCACGAACCAGCTGGCCTCGCGGTCGAGCTCACTCGATAGCTTCATCAGCGTTTTGGAGCTGGGCCGAAGAATTTTTCCGCGCTCCATCTTCGACAAAGCGCCCTCGGTGACGCCGATCGCGCGGGCCAGGTCACCTTGGGTCAAACCCTTGGATTCTCTGGCTTCTTTCAGCCTGTCCTTGAACTCGGGCATGCCCAGTACGGAACTACTTTCGACCACCGCCGATCAACCGCCGTGCGCAACTGGTACTTGACTACCAGTACCAGCGCGCTCATGGTGCGAGTCCATGGGAAAGTTGTTCGGCAAAAGGCTCAAGAAGGCACGCGAGGCTGCCGGCCTGTCGCAAGAGGACCTCGCGCGTCGCACGGCCACGAGCGTTGGGGCGATCTCCAAGTACGAGCGCGGAAAGCTCGGTAACCCGCAGAGCGATCGGCTGCTTGCCATGGCCAATGTGCTGGGCGTGAGCGTCGACGCGCTGATCGGGAACAAGCAACCGACGTCGGAGCGCGCAGCGTGAGCGCATCGACCTCCACGCTCGAGAATCAGCCGCCGCCGCTGCTCTGCCGTTGGCTCGGCCACAAGCGCATCGCGTCCCGACTCGGACAACGCTGCGCGCGAAAAGGCTGCTCGTACACGCAGCTGAACCTCGTGGAAGAGGATGTGATCCGCGCTCCGTTCGGCACGCAAGAGTTGTCCTCGCTGCTGTGGCAGCTCGAGGGCATCGAGGACGCGCGGCTTCGTATCCGCGACATGTGCATCGCCCACGGCATGCCGCTCGACGAGACGAACGTGCCGCTCTGGCTGCTCGCTCGCCTCGAAGAGCAGCGCGATCGCATCGCTGCGCCTTCGTGACTTCCCGGCGTTCACCCGCCGGCTTCGCTCTTCACCCTCTTCACCGCTGCCAAGGAAGTACCTCATGAGCACTGCACTCCCAAAACATGGACCCGCGCCCGCCACCGGTGAAGTCCCAATCACCGCATCGGCTGGGACCGCTGAACGCCCCCGGGCTTTGCCTATCGGAGAGCGTTTCACGCGCTCGGTGAAGGGCATGGCGATCTCCGCGCGCGCGGCCAGCGGCTACTCGCAGCCGATCTGGGCGAAGGTGATCGGCTCCACGCGCGACGTCGTGAAGCGCATCGAGGGCTTCGGGACCGACAACGCGAAGCGCTCGCTCTCGCTCTTCCACATCCTGCGCATGCCGGATGCGTCGCTCGACAAGCTCATGGCCGACATCGCCGAGCTTCGTGCGCAGCACGGCTTCGCGAAGCGGCAGTGGATCGCTGCGCCCGAGGTCGTGCACGCGAACGACTTCGAGCGGCAGATCGTGATGGTCGTTGAGCTTACTGACCCGCTTCGCGCAGTCGCGAGCGGCGCCTCTGACGAAGTGGTCGTGAAGGAAGCGACCGAGGGTATCGAGTGCCTGCAGGAGTTGATCGCATCGCGTCAGCGCATTGCCGCCTGACCTCGCGCGCCGCCTTCGCCGGCCAAAGCATCCGGCGGCGCGCGAGACCTCTCTGACCGATCTCATTCACGAGCACCACGCACCGACGAGAAACGTTCCCATCGCGAGCCGGAAGTTGCGGCTTTGGAGTTTGAAATGCTTCCGCAACCGCTTCCGCCACGCGTTCTCACGCCCCGCTGTGGGCGTAGTGCTAGCGCAGAAGAGCCACGAGCCGGGCGTGTGGCATCGAATAGCTCGGGGTTCCTGCGCATCAGCGCGAGTCGTCTGCACGCGCTATGCCTGATCGCGATCGTCGCGGCGGTAACGCTCGCCGGCTGCGAGCGGCGAGCTAGCGCGATCGTCGAGGCGAAGCCATTGTGCCCGCCGGCCACGCCCAGCCTGTCTAACGTTTACCTCGCCGCATTGACCGGTTGCCACGGAAACTTGGTCGATCCGTTCAGCTGTCACGCGCAAGCAGTGAAGGCCGCGCGCATCGCGGAGCGCTGCCCATGAGCGCCGACACGCTAAAGATCGAGAAGCACGACGAGTGCTGCGACCTCATGGCCTTCGTGCTCCGGCGCGGCCACGAGCGCGAATCGAACCGCACGGGCCTGAGGCGCGAGACGTTTTTCAGCCTTAGAGGCAGCAAACCTCCGCGCGAGTCGCTCGTCATCTACTTCCCGCGCGGCAAAAAGCGCAGCGCGCCGGGTGCCGACAGCATCTACGCCGAGGTCGGCTTCTGCCCGTTCTGCGGCGCTGTGCTCAACGAGAACGCCCGCACGATCCAACGCGCACGGAAACGCAAGTCGAAGAAGCAAGGAGGCTCGCGATGAGCACCGAGATCGGCGGTGGCCGATGAGCGCCGAGGTCAAGCTCACCGACGAAGTGCGCGATGCGCTCAAGGCTGCGCTCGTCGTCGGCCCCGCGCTCAAGCTATCGGGCAAGCTCGACCGCCAGGTCTACCAGCGCGTGGCGAAAGCCATCGAGTTGCTCGGTGGCAAGTGGAACCTCAAAGCCGGCTGCCACGTGTTCGAGGACGACGCCGAGGCAGTAGTCGCCGACGCGATCTCGACCGGGCTCGTGGTCGACGCGAAGAAGTACTTCCAGTTCTTTGAGACGCCACCCGACGTCGCCGCCGTGCTGGTCGAGCACGCCGACCTTGGCACGGCGCATCGCATCCTTGAGCCGAGCGCAGGGAAGGGCGCGATCATCCGCGCCATTCGCGCGGTGCTCCCCAAGGCCGACGTCGCCGCCTACGAGCTCTGGGACAAGAACGTCGCCGAGCTGAGGAAGCTGGGCTTGCCGGTGATCGCTGGTGACTTCCTGCTCCAGTGCGACGTGACCTTCGACCGCATCGTGATGAACCCGCCGTTCACGCGCGGGCAGGATGTCGATCACGTCGTGCACGCGTGGAACCTGCTCAATGCAGGCGGGCGCATCGCCAGCGTGATGGCCGAAAGCTGGCGCTTCCACGGCGCGCGTAAGTACGTAACGTTTCGAGACTTCGTCGAGCGCCAAGGTGGCGAGTGGCATCCGCTACCCGAAGGCGCGTTCGCTCCGAGCGGTACAAACGTGCGCGCCGGCATCCTCGTTCTTGATCGAGGCACCGAATGAACTTCGAGGCTATGGACATGCGCGTTCGCGTCGCGGTGGCCGATCGGCTCCGCAGCATGCGCGAGCACAGCGGTCTCACGCAGCGCGAGCTTGCTCAGCGCGTCGGCTCCCTCGACAAGATCGTGTGTCGCGTCGAGCGCGCGGTGCACACGCCTTCGATCGGAACGATCGCCGCGCACGCCGGCGCCTGTGGCCGATCCATCTATGAGGTGCTCGCGGTCGTCGATCGCGTGCTCGGTCTGCCCAAGCAACGTCGCCCGCGCCCGGCGGCTCGGTACAGGAGCCCGCAATGATGATCGAAACATTCCGCGCCCGCACGCCTGCCGACAGAATCGGGTGCTGGTTCATTTACGCGCTCGCCGCTGGTCTCGCATGGGTGATCTCCCCCTGCAGCGAGCCGGTCGATGCGCAGGTCTACACATCCAGCGCGGCAGCAGTACGCCGCGAGCTGGCGACTCGACCGGCGTCGAACGGCTCGGGAGCAGAGAAGGCGAAAGCCACTCCCGGGTCAACCGGTCTGACGGCGGGGAAAGACCCGCAACCGTTCCCCCAAACACGGAAGCCGCGGTCGGCGGCACAGGGTTGCAGTAGCTGCAGCGCATCGGACAAAAGCGCCGAGCTGCGACCCACCGGCCTGCATTCAGCGGAGCGCGTGACGACACTGCTTCGCGCCGTGGTCGCCGAAGCGACATGGGCCGAGCGCGATCACCGCGCGATCCTGCACGTGCTCGATCGCCGCGCCGCCCGCGCCGAAATTGCAGTCGACGAGATGGCGCGCCGCTACGTGAGCGCTTTCAAGCGGCCTCCTGAACGCCGTTGGGTATTGGAGCTTCAGCCTACTTGCGAACAGCCCGCGAGTTGGCCGGAGTCGCTCGATTGGGAAACGTGGCAACCGCAGTGCGTGCTCACCGTTGAACGCGTCGAAGCGTTCCTCGCCGGCGACTCGATCGATCCGTGCAAAGGCCGCGCGATGCACTTCGGCGCGCCGGATCTACAGCCCGACATCAATAACGCGGCGACCGCCGGATGGCGCGTCGTCAACTGCGGCGGCACGGCGTCGATCTTCTACGGGGAACGCCGTGGTGTCGTCGACGCTCAGGAGGCGAAGGGAAACCGTGCCGACGAATCAAGCGGCCGTCTATCGACCAGACTGGAACGCTGGAGCGCGCTCGCTGACGCCGTCGCACACGAGCCGCGCGACGAAAACAACAACTCGGTTCTCCGCTACAGCGGACCGCTCACAAAGCACCGTCCCGATTTTCAAATCCGAAGAAGCGTCTTCGGAAATATTTCGGCGGACGAGTACGGAGATCCATGCGGCTTCAACGTCACCGGCGACAAGTACTGTTCGGCAGGGTGTCGCGCGTACGGGTGGCAAGGCGGATGCGCTCGCGGCCAAGAGTGCCGCTGTGAGTTCTACACCAACGGTCTAAATATAGCGTGGGGCACGTTCGATGACGAATGCGTGCCTGCGAACGACGCATGGGACTGCGCATCCCCGGGCGCCAGTGATCAGGAAGCGCGAGGTGCCCGGTGAGGTGCAACATCGCCCGCACGCGCTTCTGCCGCGCCCTCGCGAGCAACATCCAAGAGGACGGCCCCGACGCAACCAAGGGACTCGTCTCCCTCACGCTGCGCCACCCGGTCTTCAAGGCGCAGGTAACCGGTCGCTGCGTGGTCTATCGAAGCGGACGCAAGAGCCACGTGCTCGAGTGGTGCCCGTGGTGCGCTGAGCGCCTCGGCGTGTATCGCCCGCGCGGTGTCGACGGCGCAGTGGCCAAGCTCGAGCGGACGTCGGTGCCGGCCGAGCCAGTAACCGAGGCGGAGCTCGCGCCGCAGGAAGGACCCGCGACGTGATCGAGGCGATCCAACCGCTGTATCGCAAAGGCGCGGACCCGGGCACCTACTCGCACTACGGTCGCGAGTGCAAGGAGTGCCGCTGCGTCCAACCCTTCTTCCGCACGATCAACACCAGCGAGCCGTTGCGCTGTACCGTGTGCCTGCGCTTCGAGAACGGCAGCCTGACCTCACCCGGCGGAGATCCGGACGATGAGCAGGTCGACTCCGGCAGCAAGTGCGCCGTTGCTCCCGCCGGCGTCGGCTCGCCTTCGGCATGGATCGCCATCGTCAAGCCGTTCGCACCCTTCGTCCTCGGTCAGCACTACGAGAAGAGAGGCGACTGGATCGGCAACGAGCGCATGGTCGTCGTCTACCTCGACGAAACGCGTAAGAGCTGGGGCTCGCTGCCGGCGCACTGCTGCGCGGAGATTATCCACGATAGCGCTCTGCCCGATGGCTGGTCGCTCAAGCGTGCCTCCGACGGCATGCCGGTCTGCTGGCAGCACGCCGAACACCCATCGGTGATCCTCGTCGCCGAGAACAGCACCGAGGCCCTGGACGGCAAGCGCGACAAGAACCCGCTCCGCCGCATCGTCGGCATGTTCCGCGTGGCGGGCTCCGAACGCGTGCTCTCGACGCACGCGAAGGCGCTGGAACTCGCTGCATCGATGCCGGTCGTCACGCGCATCATGCCCGTGCCGGTGCTACCGACGGATGCCGAGTACGAAGCTCGCCTCGACGCGCAGCTCGCGGCGAAAGCGCAGCCGGTCCGCAAGGTGCGCGCGCAAGGCGCCGACCCCGTGCTCCGAGCCTTCGAGCAAGAAGGCATCGTCGAGCCCACCCAAGAATCAGTGCCCTCGGACGATGAACCCACTCCACGTGAATACACTTCGGAGTCCGAGCGCACTGAACCAGTGTCGACGCGAGCGATTTGCACAGTGCCGCACGTGCATGGCCTGGCCCTCGCCGCGGTCTATCAGATCACGCCGGTTCCTGGTTCGCGCTTCGTCTCTGTGATGGGTGACCACGGTAAGCGTATCGAAGTGCCTGCTGAGCACTTTGCGGCAGACGTCTACGACGCCTCTGGCGGGTTCGCACCGAACGTCCCGAGTGCCGATGCGGATGCCTGGGCGAAGGAGCGCGCGCGGCAGATCATCGAGAAGCACTTCGAGCCGATTCTATCCGCGGGCGTCCCCGTGGGCTGGAAGACCTGGTCACGCCTGAACGACGTCGCCGACCGCGCGCTCAAGCACTTCGGGCTCGAGGACCGCGCCTGGAAGTTCGCCGAAGAGCGTAGCGAGCTGCTGACCGAGCTTGCGCGGATGATGCGCGGGAGCGTTCGGGGCAGCCCGCAGAACGTCTCCGCCGAGATCGCGGACGTGATCATCACGCTGATGTGCGTCGCCAAGGCCTTCGCCGCGGCCGACATCATCGCAGCGATCGAGCGGAAGCTGGGCGTGCTCGAGAACGCGATGGCCACCGAGCCAGCGGTCGACGGCGCGAGCAGTCATCCGCGCTGGATAGGAATCATCAAGAAGCTCGAGGCGCGCGAAGCGGAATCCGCTCGCATCCTGAGCGGAGGTCGCCATGTTTGATCCGACCTTTGAGTATGTGGTCGTCGACCTCGAGAGCGGCGATCCGTGCGTCTACAAGGGTCACCAGGTCGGCGAGCTCGTCATCCGCGAGATCACGGAGCCGTTCATCAAGGACATGCCGCTGGGCCAAATGATGATCGATCACGGGTTTGCCCTTGAGCACTGGGGCTTGCCCACCGGCATCGCGACGTACGAGCGATTCGAGACCGCGCTCTTCATCGCCGACGCGATCTCGCTCGATATGCCGAGCGAAACCTTCGAGACCGTCGAGGCCTTCTACGCGTGGCTCTCCGGGCGGCGTGGTTGGCTCGTAGCTACGAAGCGGGCTGGGGACGCTGGCGAGCCCATGCAACCGCTGCGTGCGTGGCACTCCGAGCAGAAAAGCGCGGTGCCAGCGTGAAGAACGCCGTCAAAGCCTGCCTGTACAGCTTCCTCGTCGGCGTCGGTGTCGTCGCGATGCTCTACGAAGCCTTCCGCGTCCCGGCGGCGGTACTCGACCCGGAGACCATCAAGCAGACGCAGTGCGCTTGCGGGCCGAATGATCTCGGCGCGGCCGTCGTTTACCCGAGCGAGATCGACGCCGAGACCGGCGAGATCCTCGGGCAGCTCTGCGACCAGTGGTGCCTCGACCAACTCGGCGTGTGTACAAACGAGAGCGGCTGGGACCGCTGGGAACGCGCACCCGCGATGGAAGGCGTTCTCGAGCTATGAGCAAGCCGCGTCAGCCGGTTGCGCTTCCACACGTTCGCGTCGAGACGCGGCGCGTATTCGTATCGCCGCGTGGCGCTCGGTTGACGAAGCACGCGGCATACGTGCACGCCGCCAAGGCGCTGATCGCCGCGAAGTGCCAGTGCGAATCGGAGCCGGAGGTCAACTACCACGCGACCTGCCGGTTCCATGAGCCGTGCTGCACCGATCGGGAAGGTAACTACGGCCAAGGCTGCGGCCACGAGCACTACATGCCGCACTACGTGCGCGTGAGGCGGCGGCTGATCGGCTTCCTCAAGTTCATCGACGCGCGCCACTCGGCTGCGCAGAAGGGCCTAGCGGCATGAGCACGGGGGCTCACGCTTACCTTGTCGAGCGCGCCGGCCACTGGCTGCGCGGTGCGCGCAAATGCGCCGTCGTTGCGACCGAGAAGCCGGTTTGGTACCTGCCGGTCATCCCCGATGCGATGGGCTGGACGCGCGACGGCTACTCCATCCACATCGAGTGCAAGGTCTCATTCGAGGACTTCAAGAACGACCGCTACAAGCCTGGCGTTGGCGACGGCATCAAGCTCGGTGACGAGCGCTGGTATCTCGCGCTTCCGGGCGTCTTGAAGGCGAGCGATATGCCCGAGGGCGTGGGCCTGCTCGAGGTCCAGAAGAAGAGCCTTCGCAAGGTCGTGCCGGCGAAGCGTGCGCCGCGTCCGCTCGCGGATCGGGCTGAAGCGATCATCGTCTTGCAGATCGCATGGCACGCGGTGCGCGGGCACCTCGGTCGCCCGGGGAAGGTTTGTCGGATCACGGCGCACGAGCGCCCCGAAGACGCTGAGGAGCAACGAGTCGCATGAGAACCAATGGGCAAGGCGCCGAGCGGCGCTCTGGAGGATCGATGGCAGAAGGAACACAAAACAAGCGCGCGGCGAAGCCGGCGAAGACGTTTACGCACTTCATGAACGGGCTTCGGCACGGCAAGTTCGCTCCGCTCGTTACCGACGAATGGAACGCGCTGCTTCGCGAGGTCAATAGCAGCGCGATCGACAACACCGCGGTGGTCAAGGGCAAGCTCGTGATCACGCTCGGCGTGACGATCAACGCGCTCGGTGAAGCGCAGGTCGTCGCCGACGTGAAGAAGACCGCGGGCAAGCCCAAAGCGGTCTCGAATAACTACTACGTGACCGAGGACGGGCTCTCGACCGAGGACCCGCGCCAGGTCGAGCTGCCGCTCCGCGAAGTGGCGCCGCCGCGCATGCGCGGTGAGCAGCGCTCGGACGACGACGACGAGACCAACGCCGGCTGATCCGGCAACCACCCAGGCAATCCACCGCAGAAGGAAACGAGACCATGGCAGAAATTCAAAGTGACGCAGCGGCAGCAATCGGCGCGATGGAGCGCTACCACAAGGCCGATATCCTTACTCTCACCGAGCCGGCGCCCGACCAAGGCGTGCAGGCCATCGTCATCCCGCAGGGGATGAAGCTCGAGAGCACCAAGAAGCTCCTCGACGAGCAGCGCACCAAGCCACGGC
>Ga0114940_10001141_pt1 | contig 10216 bp, 6 predicted proteins | sample ColdCreekSource_FD_87195 | JGI IMG/M metagenome (GOLD analysis project Ga0114940, IMG submission 87195) | Groundwater microbial communities from Cold Creek, Nevada to study Microbial Dark Matter (Phase II) - Cold Creek Source | ecosystem: Environmental > Aquatic > Deep subsurface > Groundwater ...
CGCCGTCGGTGCGGACGTCCCGACCTCGCTCGCCCTCGTCGGCGAATTCGCCCCCGACAAAGCCCGCGGCAAACTCCTCGGCTTTACCCAGATCGCCTGGTGCCTCGGCCCGGTCATCGTACTCCTCATGGGCGCGGCCCTCGCCAACTTCGGCCTGCTCGGCATCCGTATCATCTTTTTCCATCTCTTCCTCGTCGCCTTCGTCACCTGGGCCATGCGCCGCGGCCTCACCGAGTCTCCCCGCTGGAAAGAAGCCAAAAAAGCCTACGACATCGCTCCCTCCAAACGAAACAACCTGGCTCTCCTCTTCTCCGGCTCGAATCTCAAGGCCCTCATCTGGACGACCACGATCTACCTCTTCTGGAATCTCGCCGCCGGCACCGCAGGCGCCTTCAACTCCTACCTCATCAAGATGAACGCCGGTGGCTCCCAAGCCGAGGCCACCATCATGCCCTGCGTCGCCTTCATCACCGCGATGCTCTTCACGGTCTTCGTCTTCATGAAGTTCTCCGACCGCAGCTTCGCCGCCCGCAAAACCATGTGGGGCATCGGTGCCGTCGTGCAGATCATCGCCTACGCGCTCTTCATGGTGCTGCCATTTTCGATCCCGGTCGTCTTCATCAATATCCTCATGTTCTCCGCCGGTGGCGCGCTCGCCGGTGAAGCGTTCTACAAAGTTTTCAGCCAGGAACTCTTCCCGACCATGATCCGCGGCACCGCCCAAGGCTTCTCCTTTGGCGCCGCCCGTGTCGCCGTAGGCATCTGGAGCTTCTTCGTCCCGATGGTCGCCGAAATGAGCCTGCCCCTCCTCGGCGGTATCCTCGCCGGATCGCTCTTCATCAGCGGCGCCGTCGGCTTCTTCTTCATGCCCGACACCTCCGGCAAATCCCTCGAACAAATCGAAACCGAGCGCACCACCGCCCCGTTCCCCGCCCGCTAAACGCTCCCTGTAGGGCTCGCGCTCGCGCGACGCCGTGCCTGCCCTCATCTCCCGCTCGCACCGAACCACAGACGCCCAGAGCCCACCGAGTCCAACCTCAGTGCTCTCTGTGCCTCTGTGGTTAATTTTTTCTCCCGCCAATTCCCTCCGCGCTTCCGCCCTTCCGCGCTTCCGCGATAAAACATAACGCCGCCCAATCTTCGCTCCGACCTTAGCACCTTCGCATCTTTGCGATTCAAATTAACCGCCGCATGCCTCCCGCCGCCACCTCCGTCTCCTCCACTCCCACCGTCGCCTTCAGCGTCGCCAACCTCCGCTGCGACTACCTCGTCAATCCCCTCGGCATCGACGAACGCTCCCCGCGCCTGAGCTGGACCCTTGAGTCGGAAGCCCGCGGCGCCCGTCAACTCGCCTACCGTATCCGCGTCGCGAGCACTGCCGCCAAACTCACCGCCGGCGACGCCGATCTCTGGGACACCAGCCGCATCGAAACCGACCAAACCACCCACCACGTCTACTCCGGCACCCCCCTCACCTCCCGCTCCACCGCCCATTGGACCGTCGAAGTCTGGCCCACCTCCGACTTTCACCCTTCACCCTTCACCCCTCTCTCTTCCGCCCCCGCCCACTTCTCCCTCGGCCTCCTCAACTCCGCCGACTGGTCCGCCCGCTGGATCACCCACGACCCAGAAATCATCACCCGCGACCCCGCCGCCACCGAAGGAACCCTCATCGAACCCGGCACACCCGCCCTCTTCCGCCGCGAGATCGATCTCCCCGCCCCCATCGCCCGCGCCACGCTCTACGCCACCGCCTGCGGCATCTTCGAATTTCGCGCCAACGGCCAGCGCATCGGCGAAGACCTCTTCGCCCCCGAGTGGACCGACTACGACAAACGCATCCACTACCGCAGCTACGACATCACCGCACTCCTCACCCCGGGCCGTAACGCCCTCGCCGCCACGCTCGGAGACGGCTGGTGGACCGGCTACGTCGGCTGGCAGGAAACCCGCGCCCGCTACGGCAGCCTCGAAAATTCCCTCCTCGCCCAGCTCGAAGTCGAGCTCACCGACGGCCGCCGCCTCACCTTCGGCACCGACAAATCCTGGTCGTGCAACACCGGCCCCATCCTCACTTCCGACTGGATGATGGGCGAAACCTACGACGCCCGCCGCGAACACCCCGGCTGGGACCAACCAAACTACTCCGACGTAGCCGCGTCACTTAAGACGCGCACGTCTGCTTCCGAGTCCGCCTCTCACTCTTCACCCTTCACCCTTCACTCTTCTCTTCCCTGGCTCCCCGCCCGCGAAACCCCCGCCCCCACCGTCCCCCTCGTCGCCCAACGCTCCGAACCCGTCCGCATCACCGAACTCCTCAAGCCCGTCTCGCTCACCGAGATCTCCCCCGGCGTCTTCATCTACGACCTCGCCCAAAACATTTCCGGCTGGGCACGCCTCAAACTCCCGCCTCTCCCCCCCGGTACCAAGATCACCATCCGCCAGGGCGAACGCCTCTCCCCCGACGGCACCCTCTACGTCGAAAACCTCCGCCGCGCCAAAGCCACCGACACCTACATCACCCGCGGCGCCTCCTTCGATGCCGCCGCACGCATCAGCGAACCGTCCCCCTCCTCGCACCCCTTCGACTCCACCTCGCCCATCCGCCCCGCCGGCGAAACCTACGAACCGCACTTCACCTTCCACGGCTTCCAATTCGTCGAACTCACTGGCTTCCCCGCCGGCATCAAACCCGACCTTACCACCGTCACCGGTTGCATGATACAGTCCGCCACGCCGCCCGCAGGACACTTTGAGTGCTCCAACGCCGACGTGAACCGCCTCTGGCTCAACGGACTCTGGTCCCAGAAGGACAACTTCCTCTCCGTCCCCACCGACTGCCCGCAACGCGACGAACGCCTCGGCTGGATGGGCGACGCTCAGGTCTTCCTCCGCACCGCGTCCTACAACATGGACGTCGCCGCCTTCTTCACCAAGTGGATGATCGACGTCGAAGACGCCCAGACCCCCGAGGGAATTTTCCCCGACGTCGCCCCCCGCCTCCGCGAAGGCGAAAATTTCATCGGCCTCGGCAATCTCGGTGGCGCCGCCGCCTGGGCCGACGCCGGCATCATCATCCCGCACACTCTCTGGCGCGTCTACGGCGACCGCCGCATCATCGAACGCCACTACGGCGCGATGGTGAAATGGGTCGACTGGATCGCCTCGCACAACCCCTCCGGCCTCCGCCTCAACCAACTCGCCAACAACTATGGCGACTGGCTCTGCATCCCGAGCGACACCTCCTTCGGCACGCACTCGCCGATGAAGAACCTCCTCGCCACCGCCTACTGGGCCGACGACTGCACCAAGCTCGCCGAGATCGCCCGCGAACTCGGCCGCACAGCCGACGCCGAGCGCTTCACTAATATGTTCGAGCACGTCCGCGCCGCCTTCCAGAAAGAGTGGGTTCAACCCGACGGCCGCATCACGACCGACACGCAAACCGGCTACCTCCTCGCGCTCGCCTTCAATCTCCTCCCAGAAAATCTCCGCGCTCCCGCGCTCGAACACCTCGTCGCCGACATCAAGTCCCTCGACTGGCACCTCAGCACCGGCTTCGTCGGCATCAGCCACCTAAACCCACAGCTCACGCTCAACGGCCGCCCCGACGTCGCCTACAAACTCCTCCTCCGCGACGACTATCCCTCGTGGCTCTACCCCGTGAAACACGGCGCCACCACCATCTGGGAACGCTGGAACGGATGGACGCATAAAGACGGGTTTTTCAACCCGCACATGAATTCATTTAACCACTACTCGCTCGGCTCCGTCGGCGAATGGCTCTTCCGCCACGTCGCCGGCATCGAACTCGATCCCGCCAAACCCGGGTTCCAACACTTCGTCCTCCGCCCCTTCATCCCCGCCGAAGGCACCCTCTCTCACGCCCGCGCCACCTACCGCACCATGCACGGCGAAATCGAAAGCGCCTGGGAACGCACCGGCGACCAGCTCACCTGGGAAATCCGCATCCCCGCCAACTGCACCGCCAAAGTCTGCCTCCCTGCAAAACCCGGCACCCCGTTTGGCTTGGGCGGCCTTAAAGCCAGCGACCTCAAATTCATCGTCGAAGGTCAGACCACCTTCTTCCACCTCCCCGCCGGCCGCTACACCTTCACAAGCACCCTCTGACATCTCCACCTAGGTAGCGCCGCCCGCCGCCCAGCCTCCGTTCCGAGGTAGGGCGGGTTAGCCTTAACCCCGCCGGTTCGCTATCGCCCGCGCGATCCCCGTAGGGCTCGCGCTCGCGCGACGCCTCAAGACAACCGACGTCCCCGCCGGCTCCTCCACGCGCCCCCCTCACTTCACCGGAATCTGCCCTGACTGCGGAATCGGCAGCACCACACTCGGCTGCACATCCAGCCCTTTGCCCCGCTCCTTGTTTCGAAACGAGAGCATACACCCGCTCAGCCACAACCCGGCCAGCAGCAGGCACCCGAAACGCAAAAGTAATTTCATCATGTTGGCGTGAGGCCAAGGTCTGACCGGACGCTTCAAAGGAGTGTTCCGGCATCTTTCCCACGCATTTACTCCGCCTCTGCTTTCTTTTCGTAAACCTATCCATCTCCTCAAAACGTCGCGCCTCAAAATTTCCCCACGCCACACCGAACACCGTCTCTTCGCCCCGCCCCACAATCCAGCCCGGCACATGAAACTCTCCATCTTCCGCACCTTGCTCGCATCGTCCTGCGCCCTGTCAGTCAGCTCCGCTCTATCTGCGCAGCAACCTCCGCCCTCCTCCGCTTTTCACCCTTCACCCTTCAATCTTCACTCTTCTTCCGTCTCCAACCCCATCATCCCCGGCGACTGGTCCGATCCCGGCGTGATCAAGGTCGGCGACGACTACTACACCTGCCGCTCCTCCTTCGGCTGGCAGCCCGGCATCCCCATCGCCCATAGCCGCGACCTCGTCCACTGGCGCTACATCGGCCACGCCTTCATCTCGCACGAAAAACTTCTCCCGGGCGACACCCGCACCGGTATCTGGGGCCTGGATATGGGCTACAATCCCAACACGAAGGAATTCCTCATCTACGCCCCCACGCGCGACCACGAGGTCTACGTCTTCCACTCCAAAAATCCCGCAGGCCCGTACGAAATGAAGAGCCTGGGCAAAGGTCTAGGCATCGACCCCGGCTTCTTCGCCGACGACGACGGCCGCCTCTACGTCACCCTCAGCAAAGGCATCACCTACGAACTCGCCCGCGACGGCCTCAGCATCCTCGGCGAGGTCAGCCGCATCGACCGCAGCCGCTACAAACTCTTCGAAGGCCCCGCCATCTTCAAACGCGGCGGCTGGTACTACATGCTCTTCTCCGACGGCGGTACGCTCCCCCGCGAACCCAGCACCATCTCCGTCCTCCGCTCCCGCAAAATAACCGGCCCGTGGGAGGAAGATCCCAACAACCCCGTCATGTTCGCCACCGATCAAGGCACCCGTTTCGAAGCCCCCGCCCACGGCGTCCTCCTCCAGCCAACCCCCGGCAACTGGTTCATCGCCTACCACGCGTACGAAACTTCCCACTACAGCCTCGGCCGCCAAACATTCCTGGAACCCATCGAGTGGACCGCCGACGGTTGGTGGCGCCCAGCCTCGGGAAAAAAATCCCCCGCCCTCACCACACCCGCCCCACTTCCCGCTGTCACCGAGGGCTTCACCCTCGCCGAGTCCGACGAATTCGATTCCCCGACGCTCGGCCTGCAATGGTTCTTCACCACGCAGCCCGACTTCTCGGGCAAATCCTGGAGCCTCACCGCCAACCCCGGCCACCTCCGCGTCTTCACGCAACCCGGCGATCTCAGCTCACTCACCGCGCTCACCGGCATCGTCCAGCAACGCGTCACCCGCAAAGCCTTCGCCATCGAAACCCGCGTCACCTTCAACGCGACCGATGCGCGTGAAACCGCCGGCCTCCATTTCTATCACGATCCCCGTATGAATTTCTGGCTCGGCGTCAGCACCGACAAAGGCGAGCCCCGCCTCGTCATCGGTAAAACCGACCAAGGCCGCCGCACCGATCTCTGGTCCACCAAAAATCCCCACGGCAAAACCGTCCACCTCCGTATCGTCGTCGACGGCGAAGAGCGCGCCACCTTCTTCCACAGTGGCGACGGCCAGCGCTGGGAAAAACTAGGCGAGAGCATCTACTTCGGGGCCAGCGGCCACCACCTCCGCAACGGCGAACGCGGCTCACCCGACCTCGGCTGGGTCGGCGTCTACAAAGACCCCGCCGCCACCAAGGCCCTCGGCCTACCCGAGTACCTCAACGCCGAAGAATCCAAGATCTACTTCACCGGCACCACCGGCCGCCCCGAACGCCCCGGCAACGTCTGGACCGGCGCCACCTTCGGCCTCTTCGCCATCCGCGACGGCGCAGAGAAATCAAAACCCGCCGACTTCGACTACCTCCGCGTGATTCCGAAGTTGTAGGCGGGGTGCCCCCACCCCGCGAGTTCGACTCCGTTGGAGGCGCGGTGCCCTCACCGCGCTAACCGTCGCCCCACCCGCCCCTCACTCAAGGCCTTCCCGCGCGCACGCGCTCTCGGTGTCCGCCATCCGTGCCCATCCGTGCAATCTGTGGTTAAAAACTCCGCCCTCACCCCTTCCGCTTCACCAGCAACAAATGCTCCGCCGCCAGCACCGTCTCGCCGCGCTGATTGATCGACTCCACGAGTTCCACCACCACGCCCATCTTCGGCCGCTTCGGGTCATCGCGCTTCTCCTTAACCGTGCACCGCGCCGTGATCGTATCCCCGATGAACACCGGCCGGATAAACCGCAACCGGTCGTAGCCATACGAAAACGCCTCGGGATTGATCACGCCGGCCGTCTGCCCCACCGCCACGCTGAAGATCAGCGTCCCATGCGCGATGCGCTGCTTGAAGTCCTGGGTCTTGCACCACTCGGCATCCATATGATGCGGGAAAAAATCCCCCGTCTGTCCCGCGTGCATCACGATGTCCGTCTCCGTGATCGTGCGCCCCGTCGAGGTCCGCGATTCGCCCACCACATAGTCTTCGAAGAATATAGATTTCATAGAAATTCGTTTACCCGCTCACCGTAACACCTGAGCACCGGTCCGCACCGTCTTCTTGTCCGCGCCTCCGCCCTTCCGCGCTTCCGCGATTTCTCCGCCCGTCTTATCCGTCCCATCTCCGAGCCCCAGCGCCCCGGTGATCTCCGCCGCCGCCGCGCGCATTCCCGCGAGCAGCGCCGCCTCATCCGCCTTCTGCCCGCGCCGCAAAAGCCGCGTCACCGCCAGCGCCGCCATCACCCCCGCCTCCGGCCTGCCCACGAGCACCGCCAGATCGCGAACCCCCTCGATCGTCTCGCTCTCCGCCACCGAAACCCCGCTTTTCCGGATGCGCACAAAAACATTCTCCAACTCCGCGCTCTCTTTGCCCGCCTTTCCATAAGTCCTATCCGTCCTATTCGTCCCATAGGTCCCATCCTCCGACTTCTCCCACGCCAGCAACAACCGCCCCGACGCCGTCTTCGCCGCTTCAAACGTCGCCCCCACCTCGATCGAGATCCTCACTGGCTCCGGACTCATCTCCTGCGCCACCACGAGCAAACGCCCGCGCTCCAGCACGCTCAAATGACACGATACCTGAAACCTCTCCGTCAGCCCCTGCATCGGCCCCCGCGCCGCCAGCAGCAACTTCTCCGTCACCGAATGCACATGCGACAGCGCGAATAACTTCAGCGTCAGCCCATACTTCCCCGACACCGCCTCGCGCGCCACATACCCGCGCCGCTCCAGGCAATTCAGCATCCGGAACAGCTCACTGCTGCTCCGCTTCAATCCCGCCGCCAGTTCTCCCAACGACTGCGGCGCAGCCTCCGCCGCCAGCGCCTCGACGATATCGAGACCCTTCTCCAACGCCGGCACGGGGTATTCGGGAGTCCTGGGCATCTTTGAGCTTGCCGGAGTTCGCTAATGAAAAACCCTTTTGCAAATAAAAACCCGGCTGACGCCAGGCGGCTCCCCCTGCACCTCTGACATAAGTCCTATTAGTCCCATACGTCCTATAGGACCTATTCCGAATCCCTCGTCGTCCACTCCATGCCCCAGCTACCCCACCCCGCGCCTCTGCTCCCGCGCACGCCGCGTCCCATCATCAACATCGGCGCCGGCGGCATCGTCAAAGACGCGCATCTCCCCGCCTACCAGATCGCCGGCTTTCCCGTCGCCGGCATTTACGACCTCGACCGCGCCCGCGCCGAAAAACTCGCCACCGCCTTCTCCATCCCCCGCGTCTTCGCCTCACTCTCCGACGCCATCTCCCAAGCTCCCGCCAACGCCGTCTTCGATGTCGCCGTCCCCGCCTCCGCTCTCCCTGAAATTCTCTCCGCACTCCCCGACGGCGCGCCCGTCCTGATCCAAAAACCCTTCGGCGAAAATCTCCCCGAGGCCCGCACTCTCCTCGCCCTCTGCCAGCGCAAAAAACTCCGCGCCGCCGTCAACTTCCAGCTCCGCTACGCCCCCTACATCGCCGCCGCCCGCCAGCTCATCGCCGACGGAGCCATCGGCGAACTCCACGACATGGAGATCCGCGTCACCGTCTACATGCCCTGGCATCTCTGGACCTTCCTCGAAGGCATCCCGCGCGTCGAAATCCTGTACCACAGCATCCACTACGTGGACCTCATCCGCTCCTTCCTCGGCGAACCCCGCGGCGTCTACGCCAAAACCGTCAAACACCCGCTCACCGCCAAGCTCGCGTCCACCCGCACCAACATCGCCCTCGACTACGGCGACACCCTCCGCGCCAACATCGCGACCAATCACGGCCACCTCTTCGGCCTCCGCCACCAGGAAAGCTACGTGAAATGGGAAGGCTCCAAAGGCGCCCTCAAAGCCCGCCTCGGCCTCCTCATGAATTACCCCGAAGGCGAACCCGACGCCCTCGAACTCTGCCAGCTCGACGCCTCCGGCAAACCCGGCGACTGGCAGTCCGTCCCCTTCTCCGGTAGCTGGTATCCCCACGCGTTTGTCGGCACCATGTCCGACGTCATGCGCTTCGCCGACGGCGAAACCACCGATCTCCCCACTCGCGTCGAAGACGCCTTCAAAACCATGGCCACCGTCGAAGCCGCCTACACCTCCTCCGCCACCGGCGCCACTCCCATCCCCTCCTAATCTTTCTCTTTCCTCTTTCTCTTACTCTTTCTCCCCTCCGATTCCGACTCCCCTCCGCCATCCATGCCCATCTGTGTCATCTGTGGTTAAAAAATCCGTCCTCCGCTATTCGCGTCCCTTAGCGTCCATTCGCGGTTAAAAAACTTCTCCACTCTCCTCCATTCACCGCTCACCACCGAACCACCCCCGAGCCTCTTCGCCCTCTGTGATCCACTCCGATTCGCCCTCCGCGCTCTCCGCGCCTCCGCGGTAAACCCCGCTCCACTTCCTCTTCCTTCCCCCCCATGAAATTCCTAGTCACCGGCGCCACCGGCTTCATCGGCTGGCGCGTCGTTTCCAACCTCCTCGCCCGCGGCATTCCTGTCGTCGCCCTCGATTTCCCCGGTGACGCCGAGACCATGACCAAGCTCCGTGCCCGCGCAGGCACTACGCCGCTCACCTTCGTCACCGCCAACGTCGGCGAATTCCACGAGGTCATGTCGGTCCTCCACGCGCACCCCGACATCACGCACGTCATCCACCTCGCCTACCTCATGAGCGCCGAGTGCGAGGCCAACCCGCACCTCGCCACCCGCGTCAACATGCTCGGCATGGTCAACATGTTCGAAGCCGTCCTGCAGAAAAAACTCCAACGCCTCATCTTCACCAGCAGCGAAACCTACTACGGCGCGAAACAGGAATTCTTCGGAGACCGCGACGTCACCGAGGACGATTTCGCCCCGCCGTCACAGCACCACTTCACCTACGGTGCGATGAAGGTGCTCAACGAATTCATGGCGCAAAAATACGTCGCGCGCCACGGCATCAGCCTCGCCTGCGTCCGCCCGCCCGTCGTCTTCGGCCACGGCCGCAAACGCGGCTCCGTCCTCTGGGCCGAGGATTTCGCCACCAAGCCCGCGCTCGGCCTTCCCGTCACGCTCCCATTCAACTCCAAGACCCGCGATGTCTGGATCTACGTCGACGACACCGCCGAACAACTCGTGCGCCTCAGCCTCGCGCCAAAGCTCTCTCACTTCGCCTACAACAACGGCGGCGAATCCGTCACCGCCTCCGAACTCGCCGCGATGGTCAAA
>Ga0114940_10001142_pt1 | contig 10215 bp, 7 predicted proteins | sample ColdCreekSource_FD_87195 | JGI IMG/M metagenome (GOLD analysis project Ga0114940, IMG submission 87195) | Groundwater microbial communities from Cold Creek, Nevada to study Microbial Dark Matter (Phase II) - Cold Creek Source | ecosystem: Environmental > Aquatic > Deep subsurface > Groundwater ...
CAATGCCGCCGAGGTCAACGAATGCACCGTATTCAGTGATGTTTTTAACGACACCGTGAACAACTGCGCCTTCTTTCAATGTTTCCATCATCTTGGCGCGCTCAGCACCTTGAGAGACTTCCAACACCGCGCGGTGGCTCAGCACTACGTTGTTACGCTTACGGTCAAGCTTGATAACTTTGAACTGCAAAGTTTTGTTCTCGTATGGAGACAAATCTTTGATAGGGCGAGATTCGATCAACGAACCTGGCAAGAAAGCGCGGATGCCGTTGACCAAAACAGTCAAGCCACCTTTGACTTTACCGCTGGTAACGCCGGTCACGAATTCGCCTGATTCCAAAGATTTCTCTAGGCTCATCCATGATGCGAGACGCTTAGCGGTGTCACGGCTGACGATGGTGTCGCCGTAGCCGTTTTCCATTTGAACAATGGCGACTGAAACGAATTCGCCAACTTGGCATTCGACTTCACCATTGTCACTTTTGAATTCTGAAAGGGGGACATAAGCCTCTGATTTGAGACCTGCGTTAACAACAACGAAGTTGTGCTCGATACGAATCACTTCAGCGGTGACGACTTCACCGATGCGTGTTTCAGAGCTTTTTTGGGATTCTTCAAATAGGGCTGCAAAAGATTCTGACATTAATTTTTCCTATGCCATCAAAAGCGGACATCACAGCAGCACGATTGCTTCTGTTTCTATAGCCAAAGACGGATATTTTCTGCCGGTTACGGCGGGTTAAGTTTTAAAAATTGCTTTTAAACCATGCACTTGTCGTGCGAAGGGAGTTTAAAAACGCTGTTTACCTTGCCACCAGTTCAAAGCTAGATTGACCGATTCTTCAATCGATAAATCAGAATTGTCTAATAGAAAAGCATCTTGGGCAGGCTTCAAAGGAGCAGCGGTTCGGGAGGAATCCCTTTCGTCACGCGCTTCTAGGTCTGCACGAAGAACGTCGAGTATAGCTGAAAATCCCTTTGAAATCAATTGCTTATGGCGTCGCAAAGCACGTTTTTCAGCACTTGCAGTCAAAAACACCTTCAACTCGGCATCTGGGAAGATCACAGTACCCATATCTCGTCCATCCGCAACCAAACCGGGCAGGGCTCTAAAGCTGTGTTGCAACTTGACCAAAGCTAGCCGAACCAGCGGCAAAACAGACACTTGAGAGGCATGCATGCCGCCAACTTCAGAGCGAACAACATCGCTCACATCGTCGCCATTCAGCCAAATAATGTCGCCTTCAAACCTCAAATGCAGCTTTTCTACCAAGCCAGTCGCAAGGTTTGCGATGGCAACTTCGTCTTTTGCCTCCAAACTCAAGCCCAGTTGCAATGCCGCAAAAGCCGTAACGCGATACAAAGCACCCGAATCTAGGTAGCGGTAGCCCAATTGCTGAGCTAAATTGGACGCCAAACTGCCTTTGCCAGAGGCACTAGGGCCATCAATGGTGATAACAGGAATGACTGAGTCATTGGTTTGAGCAACTGAAAAAAGCGCCTCAAAGTAGTCCGGAAAGGTTTTAGCGACGCATTTCGGATCCAAAATCCTAATCGGTAAACCTGCTGGGTTGAATGCCGCTAGCGAAAAACACATGGCAACGCGGTGGTCATCGTAGGTGTGAATCGCTGCTGTTTTCCAGTCAGATACCGTTTTTGGGGGGGTGATACTGATGAAATCAGCGCCTTCAACAACCGTAGCGCCTAATTTTCGCAGCTCAGTTGCCATCGCCACAATACGGTCCGTTTCTTTGACGCGCCAGCTGGCAATGTTGCGCAAGGTGGTCGTGCCATCTGCATAAAGCGCCATCACGGCTAAAGTCATCGCTGCATCGGGGATGTGGTTGCAGTCTAAATCGACGGCTTTTAGTGGCCATGATCCGCGCGAAATTTCTAGGTGATTTGGGCCGCTGTTAACGATAGCGCCCATCGCCTGCGCAGCTTCCACGAAACGGATGTCGCCTTGGATGGAGTCAGCGCCTACGCCTTCTATTCGGACGCCATTGAAGGTGGTTTTCGGAGTGCCAAATACGTCGTTATCCGTTGTATTTATTGCTCCTAAAGCTATAAAATAGCTAGCAGAAGAGGCATCTGCTTCGACGTGAATACTGCCTGGAGACTGGTAGCGGCTACCGGCTGGAATGGTGAATTTTTGCCATCCATCGCGTCGCACCTTGATACCAAAGCGCGCCAGTAAATTCAAAGTGATTTCAATATAAGGTTTTGAAATCAGTTCACCTTGAACCTCGATCACGATGTCTTGGGTTGCGACTAGCGGTAAAGCGAGCAACAGGGCAGTTAAAAACTGGCTGGAAACGTCGCCTCGAACCTTGATGGCTTCGTTCAACTTGAATGATTTTGCAGCTTTGATTTTCAAAGGCGGGTAGCCATCTTGACCCAAGTAATCGACCTGACAGCCCAATTGACGTAAACCATCGACCAAATCGCCAATCGGCCGCTCGTGCATGCGGGGCACCCCGCTGAGTTCAAATTCTGTCGTGCTGCTGGCGAGCAAGGCCAAAGCCGCTGTCAATGGGCGCATCGCAGTACCTGCGTTGCCCATATACAGCTTCGCACTTGGGAGATTTTTTGAATTCCCCAAACCGGTTATTTCAACTGTGGAGCCTACGCTAGAACCCGTTTTGACGATTTTGCAGCCCAGTTGTTCAAGCGCAGTCAACATGACTTGCGTGTCGTCCGAGTCCAGTAAATCGTGCACCGAAGTGGTGCCTTGGCTCAGTGCTGCGAGCAATAAAACACGGTTTGAGATGCTTTTGGAGCCTGGTAAAACAACGGTTCCACTGGCGTGGTCAAGAGGAGGAATATCTAAGGAATGGGTGCTGAACATGCGCGAGTTTTTTACTTTATGGGTAATTCGTTTGCCAAATGCCAACCTTTGCGAGCAACGCTTGCATGCGCTATGCTGGAATGCAAAGATTTGCTGTCAGAGTTTGCAATCATCGATGCCATTAAATCCAGTGCTTGCTGAAATTGCTCAATTTGCAACGTCATTTGAACTTTATTGGCCATAAATATATCGTGCCACATCTCGGGGTCACTTGCGGCGATTCGTGTGAAATCACGAAACCCAGTTCCTGCCAGCGATAAGTAATCGTCGCTATTTTTTTGCGTTGTGATGCTATTCATTAAGGCAAAAGCTAGTAAATGAGGCAGATGGCTGACGGCAGCAAAAGCGGCATCGTGGGCATCTGGTGACATGCTTTCAACACTGCATCCTAAGCTGGTCCAGATCGATTGTGCACGACTCAATTGGCTAGTCAACGTGCGGGCGACAGGCGTTAAGATGACTTTACGACCCGCGTACAGGTTTACATCTGCACTTTCAACGCCAGTGCGTTCTTTGCCGGCAATAGGGTGCGCCGGTACAAAACTTCCCACCAGCGATCCTAAAATACGTTGCGCCGCATCCACCACATCTGTCTTGGTGGAGCCCACATCCATGATAAGCATATCTGGTGTGATCATGTGTTTGATAGCTTTGAATGTACCTTCGATGGCCGCAACTGGTACGGCGATAAGCACAATGTCTGAGCCTGACACAGCCTGCAGCGCTGAAGCAGCTTCAACTGTAATGACGCCTAATTGCAGGGCTTTGGCCGTAGTACTTGGTGATTTGCTGTAGCCCACAATGCGTTTGACCAAGCCTGCGCGTTTCATAGCCAAGGCAAACGAGCTGCCCATCATGCCACAGCCAATGATGCCAAGTTGTTCAAATTGCGGTTGTTTTGCTTTGCTAAACAGTGACACGGTAGAGATTCTTAGTTGGTATTTAGATGAAATGGCAGAGTTTGCTTTTGTATTTACCGTTAATCACTGACAGCATAGCTGCCTAACAATTTGTAAAAAGCACAACAGTTTTGCAATTCTTTCAATGCGCTAGCCACATGTGGTTGCGAAGGATGACCCGCCAGATCGATATAGAAAAAGTATTCCCATTGGCCTGAACGGGCAGGGCGTGACTCGAACCGTGTCATTGAAACGCCGTGGTTTTTAAGTGGTATCAGCAAGTCGTGCACAGCGCCAGGTTTGTTGGGCACAGAGACAATTAAACTGACGCTGTCTTTGCCAGAAGCCAGCGGCATCGGTAAGGTCTGCGGCAAGCAAACAACAGCAAAGCGGGTGCGGTTAAACGCATCGTCTTGAATGGCATGTGCAGCGAGGTGCAAGCCAAACTCAGCGCCAGCGCGCTCACTCGCGATACCTGCCCAAGCTGGGTTGGTGGCAGCGAGCCTTGCCCCTTCAGCATTGCTAGAAACGGCGCGGCGCTCCGCCTTTGGCACATGTTTTGCTAACCAACCTTGGCATTGCGCCAGCGCTTGCGGATGCGCTAAAACGACTTCAATATTATCCAATGAATTAGATAAACGCAGCAAATGGTGGCGCACCAAAAAGCTGGCTTCACCGATGATGTGCAGTGGTGAATTGAGGAACAAATCAAGCGTACGTGTGACTACACCCTCGGTGTTGTTTTCTACGGGTACAACCCCAAAATCTGCGTTGCCTGCCGTCGTGGCGTGGAACACCTCATCAAAACTACCGCAAGGAATGTGTTCAATACTTGTCCCGAAAAACTGCAGGGCCGCCATTTCGCTGAATGTGCCAGCTGGCCCCAGGTAAGCTACACGTTGCGGCGCTTCCAAAGAGCGACAAGCTGACATCACTTCTCGCCAAATATGAGCAATACTAGCATTTTTGAGAGGGCCTGCATTTGCCGTCTGCAAGCCGCTGATGACCTGTGCCTCACGCTCGGGTCGATAAACGGGTGAGCCATCCAACTTCTTAATTTCACCTACTTCACCCGCATAGCCTGCACGACGGTTGAGTAGCGCCAACAGTTCTTTGTCGGTGGCATCAATCAAATCGCGTAGTTCAAGCAGGGTTTTACTCATTTAGTCAATTTTAGAGGTTAAATATACATCTAGCCAGCGTATTTGCTGCCTGAGGCGCTACTAATTTTATAGTGTTTGAATATTCTCGTTAAGCATCAGAACTGTCATCAGCAGCCAAGTCAGCGGCAGGATTAGCGATATTTTCTGCGCCGTCTTCTGCCAATTCTTGTTGATTTGCGTCGTTCTCCACAATCCGTTGCAAACCGCTCAACTGTGAACCTTCGTCCAAGCCAATCAATGTGACACCTTGGGTCGCACGACCCATTTCACGAATTTCACTGACGCGGGTACGTACCAAAACGCCTTTGTCAGTAATCAGCATGATTTCGTCATCGGTATGCACCAAGGTTGCAGCTACCACTTTGCCATTTCGCTCTGACTGTTGGATAGCGATCATGCCTTTTGTGCCGCGTCCGTGGCGGGTGTATTCAGCAATATTGGTGCGTTTGCCGTAGCCGTGTTGGGTTGCAGTCAGCACGCTTTGCAAGTCGTCTTCAGCGACCAGCATGGCAATCACGCTTTGACCGTCTTCTAAATTCATACCGCGTACACCGCGCGCACCACGTCCTACTGGGCGCACATCGTTTTCATCAAAGCGCACGGCCTTGCCTGCGTCGCTGAACAGCATCACGTCGTGTTTGCCATCGGTGAGCGCAGCGCCAATCAAATAATCGCCATCGTCCAGCGTGACGGCGATGATGCCGCCTTTGCGCGGGTTGTCAAACTCGTCCAGAGATGTTTTCTTGACCGTACCCATGCTGGTCGCCATGAAAACATATTGGTCAGCGGGGAACTTGGTTTTTTCGCCCGTTAATGGCAAAACAACGGTTATTTTTTCGCCGTCTTGTAGCGGGAACATGTTGACAATCGGACGACCGCGCGAGCCGCGCGAGCCCGCTGGAACTTCCCAAACCTTGAGCCAGTACAGGCGGCCACGATTTGAGAAGCACAAAATATAGTCGTGCGTGTTGGCAACAAAAAGTTGGTCCACCCAATCGTCATCTTTGGTTTGCGTCGCCTGTTTGCCGCGACCACCGCGTTTTTGCGCGCGGTATTCAGACAGCGGTTGGCTTTTGATATAGCCGCTGTGGCTCATGGTCACCACCATGTCGGTCGGGGTGATCAGGTCTTCGGTGCTCAAGTCAAACGAGCTGTGCTCAACCAAACTGCGGCGCACACCTAATTTACTTTGGCCAAATTCAAGTTTGATAGCCGTCAACTCTTCGCTGATGATGGTCGACACACGGCCTGGCGTCGCCAAAATGTGCAGCAAGTCGTCAATCTCAGCCATGACTTCTTTGTATTCGGCAACGATTTTGTCTTGCTCTAAACCGGTCAAACGCTGCAGACGCATCTGCAAAATTTCTTGCGCTTGAACTTCTGAGAGTTTGTACAAACCGCCAGCCTCTAACCCAAATTCGCGCTCTAAACCATCAGGGCGGTAGTCGTCCGCATTGATCACGCCGCCATCTGCACGGGTACGGGTCAACATTTCGCGCACCAGCGAGCTGTCCCATGACCGCTCCATGAGCGCTGCTTTTGCCACGGGTGGCGTCGGTGCGTTGCGAATCAGGGCGATAAATTCGTCAATATTGGCCAGCGCAACCGCCAAACCTTCCAGCACATGACCACGTTCGCGGGCTTTGCGCAGGGTGAAAACGGTACGGCGCGTGACCACTTCGCGGCGGTGGTCTAAGAAGACTTCAAGCAAGTCTTTCAAATTGCAAAGTTTTGGCTGGCCGTTGACCAAAGCCACCATGTTGATGCCAAAGGTGTCTTGCAGCTGGGTTTGCTTGTACAAATTGTTCAGCACCACTTCAGGCACTTCGCCACGTTTCAGCTCAATCACCAAGCGCATGCCTGATTTGTCAGACTCGTCTTGAATGTGCGAAATGCCCTCAATTTTCTTCTCATGTACCAGCTCGGCCATGCGTTCTTGCAGCGTCTTTTTGTTGACCTGATAAGGCAGTTCGTCCACGATGATGGACTGGCGCTGGCCTTTGTCGATGTCTTCAAAATGGCACTTGGCACGCATAACTACGCGGCCACGGCCGGTACGGTAGCCGTCTTTCACGCCATTGATACCGTAAATAATACCGGCTGTTGGAAAGTCCGGCGCGGGGATGATTTCCATCAATTCTTCAATGCTCGCCTGCGGATTAGCCAGCAAATGCAAACAACCATCAATCACTTCATTCAAGTTATGCGGCGGAATATTGGTCGCCATACCCACGGCAATACCTGATGAGCCGTTGACTAATAGGTTAGGGAAGCGTGCTGGCATGACCAGCGGCTCAGACTCGCTGCCGTCATAGTTGGGCCCGAAATCAACGGTTTCTTTGTCCAAATCTGCCAACAACTCATGCGCGATTTTTGCCATGCGGATTTCGGTGTATCGCATCGCTGCTGCGTTGTCGCCATCCACTGAGCCGAAGTTACCTTGCCCGTCCACCAGCATGTGGCGCATTGAAAAATCTTGCGCCATACGAACAATCGTGTCATACACCGCGCTGTCACCATGCGGGTGGTATTTACCAATCACATCACCCACGATACGGGCTGACTTTTTGTAAGGTTTGTTGTAATCATTGCTCAGCTCGTGCATCGCGTACAACACGCGACGGTGAACAGGCTTCAAGCCGTCACGCGCATCGGGCAGGGCGCGCCCCACAATCACGCTCATCGCGTAATCTAAGTAACTGCGGCGCATTTCCTCTTCAAGGCTGATGGGCAAGGTTTCTTTGGCAAACTGAGTCATGAGCGTGTTGTGGCGTGATTAGGAAAAAGAAGCAAAAAGAAATACAAAAGAAGTAAAAAGAGCAAAATTAGCCCTTAATCAGCTAAGCATTTTATGCTGGCTTGTGTGTTGCGTGCGTGCAACGGATAAGTATTTTTAAGTCAGAAGGGAACTTTTAGCACAGTTTGTTAAGTTACACCTTTACGACTGTGGCACAATAAGCTCAACGGTTTGTGTGATGGTACACAGGGCGTGCAAATTCCGCAGCCATGCTGCAGCTTAATTTCTGAGGATACAAATGATCAAATTAAATAAAGTCGCAATGCTGTTTGCAACAGTAGCTATTGCAGGTTCCGCTTTCGCTAATGGTTCTACAACAAATAGCGACAACTGGCGCAGTGGTCAAGGAAATATGCAGTGGAAAATTGGCAACGCTTCAGCATTGTGCTGGCGTACGGCTAACTGGACACCAGCTACTGCTGCTCCAGGCTGTGATGGCGCTATTGCTCCTAAGGCAGCTGCTCCGGCTGCTCCCGCAGCAGCAGCAGCTCCTGCTCCAGCAATGGCTGCTAAGCCAGCTGCTCCTGCAGCAGCACGTCCAGCCGCCGCTGGCGCAGCTGCAACCAAAGTAACTTACGCCGCAGATGCATTCTTTGCATCTAACAATGCAGTCTTGAAAGCTGCTGGCAAAGCAAAATTGGACGACTTGGTTGGCAAGGTTAAGGCCATCAATTTGGAAGTTATCGTAGCTGTGGGTCACACTGACTCTAAAGGTAATGACGCATCTAACCAGAAACTGTCAGTTCGCCGCGCTGAAGCTGTCAAGGCATACTTGGTGTCTAAAGGCATCGAGAAAAACCGCGTTTACACTGAAGGCAAAGGCTCTAAGCAGCCAGTCGCTGACAACAAAACAGCTGAAGGCCGTGCTAAAAACAACCGCGTTGAAATCGAAGTGGTTGGTACACAGAAGAAGTAATCTAAGTAGTATTACAAATTAGCGCTTAGTCATCTTTGAGATGACTGAACGCTTAGATTCAAAAAGCCCCTGAGGTCAAACTCCGGGGCTTTTTTCATACAATAACTCTATGCAAACCCTGAAATCAAGCAACTTCGACCCTGCCGAACTGGCTAAATTTTCTGATTTAGCGCACCATTGGTGGGATAAAACGAGTGAATTTGCGCCATTACACGCGATTAATCCACTTCGTTTGGACTGGGTCAACAGCTTGGCGAGTTTGCGCGGTAAGCGTGTGCTTGATGTTGGTTGCGGTGGCGGTATCTTGGCGGATGCTATGGCTCGCAAGGGAGCAAGTAGCGTTTTGGGTATAGATTTAGCCACCAAATCGCTCAAAGTTGCCCAGTTACACGCTTTAGAAGCGCAAACGCCCAACGTGAGTTACCGTGAAATTAGCGCAGAAGACTTGGCGCTTGAGCAGCCTGCCAGTTACGACGTTGTTACATGCATGGAAATGTTGGAGCATGTGCCCGACCCGCAAGCCATAGTCGCCGCCTGCGCGAGTTTGGTAAAACCCGATGGGTGGGTGTTTTTTTCGACTCTAAATCGCAATGGGCGCGCCTTTTTGCAAGCCATCGTCGGCGCAGAATATGTTTTGGGCATGTTGCCGCGTGGCACGCATGAGTACGCCAAGTTCATCACCCCCAGTGAATTAGCCACATTTGGGCGCAAAGTTGGCTTAGAAATTCAGGCAACGCGTGGCCTGGAGCATAACCCCATCACGAAACGCTATAAATTAAGCGCTGATACCCGTGTCAATTACATGCTTGCAACCCAAAAAAATAGGTTTTAACAACGTGACATCAGCACGCACCATCAGAGCCGTTCTATTTGATTTGGATGGCACACTCATCGACAGCGCCCCTGACTTAGCCGCTGCTGCTGACAAAATGCGAATTGACAGAGGCTTACCCTCTATTCCTTACGATAAATACAGACCGATGGCCGGCGCTGGAGCGCGCGGGATGCTGGGTATCGCGTTTAACATGGCACCTGAGCACCACAACTACGTGGCTTGGCGTGAAGAGTTTTTTTACAACTACGAAATGTGCCTGACCCAGCGTACCAAACCCTTTTTGGGCGTTGAGGAATTACTGGCAACATTGTCCATGCGTGGGCTTGCTTGGGGCATTGTTACCAACAAATCTAAACGCTTTACAGATCCCTTGGTACGTCAAATGCCTGTGTTGCGGAGGGCTGCTGTAGTTATCAGTGGTGACACCACGGCGCATGCCAAACCGCACCCCGAGCCTATGTTTGAAGCCTCACGTCGCTTGAAAACTGAGCCGCAATATTGCGTTTATATTGGTGATGACAAGCGCGACATAGAAGCAGGTCAAGCAGCTGGTATGCCCAGTTTGGCGGCTACTTGGGGTTACATGGGCAGTCATGACGTGAGCACATGGCATGCTGACGCTACCTTGAAAGAGCCAGATTGCGTACTTGACTGGTTAGATGGTTATCTGTAAAAGCTCTATATTTGCTATATTATTTATAGCTACTCAGGCAGTAAGTGCGACGGCTAATGCTTGTTTTGATGATAAAAAATTAGA
>Ga0114940_10001143_pt1 | contig 10213 bp, 8 predicted proteins | sample ColdCreekSource_FD_87195 | JGI IMG/M metagenome (GOLD analysis project Ga0114940, IMG submission 87195) | Groundwater microbial communities from Cold Creek, Nevada to study Microbial Dark Matter (Phase II) - Cold Creek Source | ecosystem: Environmental > Aquatic > Deep subsurface > Groundwater ...
ACGGCAATAATAAAAAGTGAGGTGCCCACTGCGGTTTTGAACTTCAAACCGGTAAGTAAAACCAGTGCCGGTATGATCAGAAAGCCACCCCCCGCACCAACCAATCCGGTGAGGAACCCGATGATCATACCTTCGGGGATAACTAAAACTACCCTGAAGCGCTGATTCTCGTTTTCAATTTCCTTTCTTTCTTTAATCATCGAAAAAGAGGCGAGGATCATCAACAAGGCAAATACACCAAGAATTAAAATCCGTTTTGTGAGTGTAAAAGATTCAGTTTGAATAATAATATCGGGTATGGCCGGTACAATCCATTTACGTGTAATGAATATGGTAATGATGGAAGGGATGCCAAATAAAATTCCTGTTTTGATGCTCACCAGGTGATCTTTGTATTTGGGTATGGCCCCTACAAGGCTGGTGGTGCCCACAATAAAAAGAGAATAGGCAGAGGCCATTACGGCATCCACGTGTAGTAGATAGACTAAAATTGGAATCGATAATATAGAACCGCCACCACCGAGTATTCCTAAAATAACCCCGATAAAAATACACGCAGCGTATCCTAAAAATTCCATTGCGTATGCACTACAGCTTTTTATAGTCTACGATAAAAGCATCCGGGAATTTTTTCCGGAGTTCTTCTCTGAACGCTTCTGCTTTTGAGCGGCTTGAAAACTGACCCAGGATAAGGCCGTAGTATTTAATTCCGTTCACAACCTTCACTTGTACCCTGACTTTTTTCTGGTATGAACTTTTAAGATTATCCGATAGTCGCATCAGGTTCACCAGTTCCTGATAGGTTCCAATTTGCACACCAAACCCGTTGGGGCTTAATCGTTCTATTTGAAAATCATAAAACTCTTTTTCTTCTACCGAAACCTGTCCGATCACCTGTACAGGATCGCTGGTTTTTCCTTCACCTGCATCAATCACCTCTACCTGAACATCGGCCAGGCCCTGGTTCACAAAGCCAAGTTGCTCCGCAGCAGATTTTGAGAGATCAATGATGCGCCCGTCTACATAAGGGCCGCGATCGTTGATGACTACTTCCACAGTTTGATTATTGGCGAGGTTAGTCACCTTCACTTTTGTGCCAAAAGGCAGCGATTTATGAGCAGCAGTAAGCTTATTGTGTTTATATTTTTCTCCGCTGGCCGTAGGGTGCCCTTCAAATTTATCTGCGTAAAAGGAGGCTTTTCCAGTTTGCGTTTGAGCTGCTAATGGTAAGGCCAAAGTTGAAAAAAGGAGGAGAAAATAAAGTTTTTTCATAAAAGCTGATTTGTGGGTAAAAATAGACAATCGATTAATCAGCACATTGGGTAATTGATAAATTAAGTCTACCTTTGACCGGCAAATAATAGATCGTAAATTATTTGCCATGGCCTTAGATTCCTCTAAATTCCTGTTCGAAGCGCTGACCTACGATGATGTACTCCTCGTTCCTGCGTATTCTGAAGTGCTCCCGCGCGAAACCAACACGTCCAGCAAGCTAACTTCTAAAATCAAGCTCAATATTCCGATTGTATCGGCAGCGATGGATACCGTTACGGAAGCTGAATTAGCTATTGGCATGGCGTTAGAAGGGGGGCTGGGGTTCATTCACAAAAACATGCGCATCGATCAGCAAGCTGAACAGGTGCGAAAAGTGAAACGTTCTCAAAGTGGGTTGATCCTTGATCCGATTACCCTTTCGGTGAATTCAACCGTTCAGGATGCCGAAAATATCATGCGCGAATTTAAAATAGGAGGCATTCCTATAGTGGATGAAAATGGCATGCTGTTAGGAATTATTACCAATCGCGATTTGCGCTTTCAAAAAGATATGGGCGTAGCCGTTGAAACCATCATGACGAAAGAAAATTTGATCACGGCACCGGAAAGCATCACACTGGAGAAAGCGGAAACAATCCTGCAGCAATATAAAATTGAAAAGCTCCCAATCGTCAATAAAAAAGGAAAGCTCACCGGACTGGTAACGTTCAAAGACATCCAGAAAAAGAAAAACAAACCAAATGCTTGTCACGATACCTTTGGCAGATTGCGTGTAGGCGCAGCAGTAGGCGTTACTCCTGATATATTGGATAGAATTGCAGCACTGAAAACTGCAGGTGTTGATGTGATCAGCATTGATACGGCACACGGTCACTCAAAAGGCGTGATGGATGCAGCGAAGCGAGTAAAGAAAAAATTCCCCGGGATGGAAATGATTGTTGGCAACATTGCTACCGGTGAAGCTGCAAAAGCATTGGCAAACGCTGGTGCCGATGCCGTGAAAGTAGGTGTGGGCCCCGGAAGTATTTGTACTACACGGGTAGTGGCCGGTGTTGGCTTGCCACAACTTTCGGCTGTGTATGAAGCCGCGAAAGCGTTGAAAGGTTCAGGCGTTCCGGTTATTGCCGATGGCGGTATTCGGTTCTCAGGAGACATTGTAAAAGCATTGGCAGCCGGTGCCGATAGTGTCATGATCGGGTCGCTGTTAGCAGGAACAGATGAGGCTCCCGGTGAAATGATTATTTACGAAGGAAGAAAATTCAAATCTTACAGGGGAATGGGTTCGTTGGAGGCGATGGAAGTAGGTTCGAAAGACCGTTACTTCCAGGATGTGGAAGATGATATTAAAAAACTCGTACCCGAAGGAATTTCCGGAAGGGTTCCCTTCAAAGGATTGGTATCCGAAGTACTGTATCAAATGGTTGGTGGCCTCCGTGCCGGCATGGGTTATTGCGGGGCGAAAAATATTGAGGCATTAAAGAAAGCACGTTTCGTAAAAATTACCCTTGCCGGAGTAACAGAAAGTCATCCGCACGATGTGGCCATTACCAGAGAGGCACCAAATTATAGTCGGAAGTAGGTTGTTAAACCGTAAATCGTTATCCGTAAATCGTAAAAGTAGCCTATCCGGCCAGATTAGACATAAAATCCTCATTTTTCCCTATCATTGCAGAGCCAATCATAACTTGATTGGCTTTTTTAATGTATGGGTACAAAAGCACTTTCCAGGTTACTGTTTGCAGTAGGTGTAATCACCTGGGTGGCCTTGCTTTTTACTGACATTTCTGTTGTTTTTAGTACAAAAAGAAACCTGCCGGCTGAAATACCCACCTGGCTTCCGGGGGTAATCCTTAACCTGTATCTGATTGCGCTCTATTATTATTATAAGCTTAAGATTGAACGTGACGACCAGCTTAATTTCGTTGACTTGTTATGGCGTGTATTTGCCACGGGGTTAGTGGCCACCGTTATCTCACTCATCCTTCGCCTTCCCGAGTTGCTTCCTATCTTCTCAGAACAGAAAGACCCCAATAATTTTTTCGTAATCATTACGAATACATTCATCTACCTGGTAAACCTGGGCATGATGTCTGGCTTCCTCATCATGGCTTTTACTGTTTGGAAGCGACTAATACTCTATCAAAAATCAAAGTGGCTCCTGCGGTTGTGGGCTTTCTTCGAATATGCCTTGTTGATCTCGTTGCTGTACAACAGTTTTATTTTTCTCCACATTGAATGGCTGTACAATTTGCTGCTTGGGTTGTTTATTACGGTAGGATTGGTGCTATCGGGCAACTTGAAATGGGTGGCATACCTGAACTTTCGCCAAAAGTGGACGAGTTTATTGTTGCTTTTGTTGACTATTTTCTATTTGATCTATGGCTTTTATACCAGCAGTTCAGTAGTTATTGAAGCATTTGGTGAGTTTGAGCGAGGATTTGTTGACCACCGTTCACATATCTTCATTCTGTCGCTCATGATATTTGTAATGCTTTACAGCATTTTTTCTTTTCTCGTTATTCTCTTCAACCTCCCCACCACCTCTGTATTTGAGCAAAAGCTTGAGGAAGTTGTAAACTTCCAACGGATCAGCCAATCCATACAAACCGAACAAAGCGAAGAAAGTGTTTATAATATTTTATTAGAAACATCCGTCAGCAGTGTATTTGCCGATGCTGCCTGGTTTGAAATAAAAAATAATCAGCATGATCACCGTGTATTTACCTACCGGATTTCAGAAAAAGAAGCCACCGACATTATCCGCCACCTGAAAGATCATCACGTAACGGGAGTGCTGGACCAAAGCTCAGACAAAACAAAAAATCTTTCCAAACATTTAGGCTCATTGCGGGGGTCGCGGTTTCGCTCCATCCTGGCTTTCCCAATCTATGTGAAAAGTGAAAACATTGGCACACTTGCCTTGCTGAAAGAACTTCCTGAAGGTTTTAATAAGGAGATGACAAAGATTGTTTCCACGTTTGCCAACCAGGCAGGTATTTCCATTGAGAACTTCCGCTTGCTGGAAGAAGCCTTGCAAGGTGAACGCTATAAGGAGGAATTAAAAATTGCTAAAACTGTTCAGAAAAGTTTGCTCCCTCAAATGCTGGAGAAAGACAGTCAATTTGAGATTGCAGCTTTTTCAGAATCGGCCGATGAAGTGGGAGGCGATTATTACGATACGCTTCGTATCAATGCACAAGAAACATCGCTTATTATAGCAGACGTTTCCGGAAAGGGGACGACAGCCGCCTTTCACATGTCGCAAATGAAAGGGATATTTCATAGCCTGGCTCAAAGTAGTATTGAGCCCGATGAATTTATGGTGCGCGCCAACCGTGCATTAGTATACTGTTTGGAGAGGGGTTCGTTTATTTCTGCATCTTTTTTCCTGGTGAATACACACGATAAGAAAGTACGGTATGCGCGTGCGGGCCATTGCCCTGTTTTGTATTACTGCGCGGCAACCGATAAAGCAGAATACTTTAAAGATAAAGGAGTGGCATTAGGCATGGTACGTAACAACAGTTACAGCAACTTTATTGAAGCCAATGAATTTGTATACGCTCCCGGTGATGTAATGGTGTTGTATACGGATGGAATTACCGAAGCAAAAAGTACAAAGGGCGAAGAGTTTGGATACGAACGACTGGCTGAAGTGCTGATGGAAGTGAAAACGCTTTCCCCTTTGCAAATACAGGATCATCTGATTAGCCGACTGTACGAATTTTCAGGCACTCAAAATATTAATGACGATTATACGACAATGATCATCAAGTTTAACAACGAACATAAACCTATTTAAACCGTTAGAAATACATGGTCCACATTAAACGACTACAGGAAGAAGGAAGTGATATTATCACCCCGATTGGTGAAATAGACGCCAGCTCGTCCATTGAACTGGACTTAACCATTGCCAAAAGTGTAGGCGAAGGATTTACGAAAATCCTGGTGGACTGCAGTGCGCTGGAATATATCTCTTCGGCAGGGCTGGGTGTATTCATGTCGTACATCGAAGAATTTAAAGACAAGAATTTAAAGATGGTGTTGTTTGGCATGAGTGAAAAGGTGGCCAATACATTTGAGATATTAGGACTCTATGAGTTGCTCACCATAGCAAAAGATAAAGTGGAAGCAAAGAAAAAAGTGCATGAAGTATAAGTATAAAGTTGGGTGCAGCATTGAAAACCTGAAGGGGGTAAGAGACTTTATTCGTACCTCGTTGAAAAATCATGGCATCTCCGACCTGGAGATCAGCGAAATGGTATTGGCCCTGGATGAAATGTGCTCGAACCTGATGATTCACGCCCATGACTGCAATCCAAACGAAATTTTTGAGTTACATATATTGGTGGATAAAAAAGACCCTGTAGTTTTTGAGATTATCGATAAAGGTACCGCATTCGACATTAACGAATTCAACGAACCCAGCATGGATAATATTATTCACGAAAAGCGAAAAGGGGGCCTGGGTATTCGCCTGGTAAAATCTATTATGGACAGCGTGGAATATGAGCAGTAGAAAAATAAATGTATCTGCAGACTCGCCAAGAAAGTTAACTTCAATTAAATCCGCATCATTTCGTATGGTAAAAATTATTATTGCTGGTTTTTTAGCAGTTCTTTGTCTTGATGGCCTTTCACAAAAAAATAAACCTGGCCATGCAACTCTTTTTTCCGTGAAAAGTGAACCGGTGACAACCGATGAATTTATTTATATCTATAAGAAAAATCATCCAGCTAAAGAAGGTTTCTCGCAGCATAAAATACAGGAATACCTTGAGCTGTTCATTAATTTTAAATTGAAAGTAAAGGAAGCGCGCCAGCGGGGCATGGATACCACGGCTGCCTTTTTAAAAGAATATACTTCGTACAAAGAAGAATTGAAGAAGCCCTACTTGCCTGAAGGTAAACTAATTGATAGCCTGGTTAAAGTAACCTACAACCGCCTGCAAGAGGAAGTAAAAGTATCGCACGTACTGATTGGTGTTAAAACTGACGCTTCTCCTGCAGACACACTTCAAGCCTACAACAAAACTGTAGAAATTAAAAACCGCGCGCTTGAGGGTGAGGACTTTGGTTCGCTGGCGGCACTGTACTCCGAAGAGCCCATGGCCCGTACCAGCAAAGGCGACCTGGGGTATTTCACAGCCTTGCAAATGGTCTATCCATTTGAAAATGCTGCGTATTCCTCAAAAAAGAAGGATATCGTTGGGCCGGTGCGCACCCGTTTTGGATACCACATTTTAAAAATTCATGACCGCAAACCAGCACGTGGTGAAGTGGAGGTGTCGCACATCATGATTCGCAGCGGAGCCGAGCGGGATGAAGCAAAATCTAAAAACTTGATTTTTGAAATCCATGATCAGCTCAGGGGAGGTATGGCGTGGGAAGAATTGTGTAAGCAGTATTCGGAAGATCCGGGATCGAAGAATAACGGGGGAAAACTCCGGCCTTTTGGTGTGGGCGCTATGGCTACTGTACCCGAATTTGATCGCGCAGCATTTACGCTGCAAAATCCCGGTGATGTTTCCGATCCTTTTCAAACACAGTATGGTTGGCATGTTGTACGATTGGAAAAGAAAACCCCGTTGCCACCCTATAATGAAATGGTTTCAGGTTTAAAAGAGCGTGTAGCGCGCGATGAGCGGGTGCAGATTTCAAAGCAGGCGCTTATGCAAAAACTGAAAAAGGATTTTTCTTTAAGGGAAAATAATGAGGTTAAACCAAAAGTCTTTGCGTTGGCAGATACTTCGCTGACAAAAGGGAAATGGAAGATTCCTTCTGATTTTTCCCTTGGTAAAGAGACACTCTTTTCACTCCAATCAAAAAATGTATTGGTTCAGGATTTTTTGACCTATATCCAAAAAAACCAGAAGCCTAACGCGCAAACTCCCGACAAGTATACAGAGCAGTTGTATAACGCATTCGTTGAAAAAATGATAAACGAGGTGTTAGAGACCCGTATTATTAAAGCTCATCCTGATTTTGAAATGCTGTTGAAAGAATATTACGAGGGCATCTTACTTTTTGATATTATGGAAAAAGAAGTATGGAAAAAAGCGAGCGAAGACTCTATAGGCCAGCGAAAATATTTTGATGCGCATTCAGAAAAGTATTCGGCCGGTGAACGCGCGGTTACCGTAATCTACGCTGCGGGTACAGCAGAAATTATTTCAACGCTGAAAGGGTACGTTGAAAAGAACGATACCACCAATATTCAAAAAGTTGTTCAGTCAAAAGCAGCACGCTATGAGGTTGGTCTTTTTCAAAAAGAGGATCGGCCGGTATTATCTAAAATTGAATGGAAGCCGGGCCTATATTCTGTAGAAAATAACAGAATGTACTACCTTGCGCACATAAAGGAAATGGTGCCACCGGGTGCGTTGTCGTTTGAGGAAGCAAGGGCATCTGTCATTTCGGATTACCAGGATAACCTGGAAGAAGAATGGCTTGAGCAGTTGCGAAAAAAATATCAGGTCAAGGTAAATGAGAAAGCAAAAAAACATGTGGTTGAAAAACTTAAGGGCATCTCTAAAAACCCAAAATAACAAAGCACTCTTGTCGGATTTATTCCGGCATCTCCTTATCAACTTCAAAAATCGGGATTCCGCGATCCCGATTTTATCGGGACGAGGACAGCCAGGGTTTTTAGAGATGCCCTTAAGCTATAAGGTCGCCTTGCTTTGCTTGCTTTTGCCCGCGGGGTGTGAATTTATTAAAATGAAAAGCGGGCAGGCTTCTGAAGAAGTGAAGCGCTTCCCGGTAGCCAGGGTAAACAATGCCTACTTGTACAAAGATGAGCTGGCCGGTATTGTAACCGTAGGCACTACGAATAAAGAAGACAGTACCGTTCGGGTAGAGGCGTACATCAATAGCTGGATACGTAAACAATTACTGATTCAGGAAGCGGCCCGAAAAATTGATATTAATGAAGCAGCGGTAGAACGTAAAATTCTGGATTATCGCTTTAGTCTTATCGCGTATGAATACCAATCTTATTATGTAAAACAACACCTCGATACCGTTGTTTCCAATGATCAAATTGAAAAGTATTATAAGGAGAACATCGACAATTTTATTTTGAAGCAAAACATTGTACAGGCAACGTTTATGAAAGTGCCCAAAACGGCTCCCCGAACAAACAAGATCAAAGCCCTGATTTTTTCAAAAAAAGAGAAAGACGGCAAAGAATTGAAATCGTATTGCCTGAGTTTTTCAACGGCCTACCACCTGACCGACTCCACCTGGATGGTATTTGACGAATTGGTAAAAAATTCGCCTTTGGTGGAGATCCCCAATAAAATTCAGTTTTTAAAGGCCAATCCCTATTATGAAGCCTCCGATGATCGCTATCTTTACTTTTTAAAAGTGAGCAAATACCGCATTTCGGACAATATTTCGCCCCTTGAGTTCGTAAAGGATGATATCCTCAATATTATTTTGAATAAGCGCAAGGTAGTACTTGCCAAAAAACTGGAAGATGATGTATACAATACTGCAGCAAGTGAGAAAGAGTTTGAAGTTTTTAAATAACCATTCTATAAAAATTGTGGCCGTGGCGGCTGCGTGTCTTTTTTCTGCCAGCCTGACATGCGCCCAGGAAAACGAGGGTTTTGTTGTCGACAAGATTATTGGCAAAGTCGATAATTACATCGTCTTAAAATCGGAATTGGACAAGGCCTACCTCGATTACGTTTCTAACGGAGGTCAGGGGGGTGACCAATCGCGGTGTCAGTTTCTGGCCCTGCTCATCCGCAATAAGCTGATGATGGCAAAAGCGGAGATTGATTCCGTTGTGGTATCGGATGACGAGGTAGACGCCAACACCGAACGCAGGATGGGATTGATTTTAGCGCAGTACGGAGGCTCGGCCGAGGAGCTTGAAAATAAATTCGGGAAATCATTTGAGCAGATCAAAACAGAATTGCGCGACCAGATTCGGGAACAAATGATCGTGGGCGAAATGGAAAGCACCATTACAAAAGACTTAACGGTGACACCCGCGGAAGTTAAACGGTTCTTTAACCGCATTCCAAGCGACAGTTTGCCTTTCTTCTCTGCCGAAGTAGAGGTGGCGCAAATTGTTAAAATTGCCGAAATCAGCGAGAAGCAAAAAGAGGAAACCAAACGGCAGTTAATCGAATTGCGTAACCGTCTTTTAACCGGTGAAGATTTTTCAACGCTGGCAAAAAAATACTCAGCCGACCCAAGCGTAACCAGCAATAACGGAGATATGGGCTGGATGGGCAGGGGAATGCTGGTGCCGGAATTTGAGGCAACAGCTTTTAAACTAAAGACCAATGAAATTTCGATGCCGGTTGAGACCGAATATGGTTTCCATATTATTCAGTTACTCGAACGAAGAGGCAACGAGTATCACTCGCGCCATATTTTAATGTCGCCATCCCCATCCCCTGTGGATTTACAAGTGGCCGGCAAGTTCCTTGATAGCATTCGAACCATCATCATCAGCGACAGTGTTGCCTTTCAAAAGGCAGCGAAAGAACATTCCGATGATATGCAAACAAAAGGCAGCGGGGGTTTTTTCTCCGATGACAACGGAGGTTCGCGCCTGTCGGTCGATGAAATTGATCCCGTAGTATTTTTCGCCATTGATTCGATGAAGGTAGGATCAATTTCCAAACCGCTCACCTACCGAACCGATCAGGGCAAAGAAGCCGTTCGCATTTTATACTATAAATCGAGAATGGCACCGCACCAGGCCTCGCTCGTGGATGACTGGAACAGAATTCAAACCGCCACACTCAACCAAAAGAAGAACGGGATGCTGGAGAAATGGTTTAGTAAAGCGCGCAAGGATGTGTTTATCAACATTGACCCGTCCTACAATTTTTGTGGAATATTAGAGGAGTAAGGTTTTAGATTTTAGATTTCGGGTTTCGGGTTTCGGATTTTAGATTTGATTAACGATTAA
>Ga0114940_10001144_pt1 | contig 10213 bp, 7 predicted proteins | sample ColdCreekSource_FD_87195 | JGI IMG/M metagenome (GOLD analysis project Ga0114940, IMG submission 87195) | Groundwater microbial communities from Cold Creek, Nevada to study Microbial Dark Matter (Phase II) - Cold Creek Source | ecosystem: Environmental > Aquatic > Deep subsurface > Groundwater ...
CCGTGAATTTTACCGCCAAAGTTGGCGTACGCAGGTATCATCAATTCGGTAATGGTGGTTTGCGAATAACGCACCGGACGGGCTTCTGGGTTCATACTGTTGAGGGGTTAGCATGAAGATAGTTGATTTAAAATTCAAAATCCAAAATTCAAAATTTGGTCATTCTACGCCCGAAAACTTCAAATTTTGAATTTTGAATCTTGAATTTTCAAAAGGGCAACCTTCAGTATTCCTGCCACACTCATACTATCAGTGATCTCACCATCCATCACCATATCTAATGCCTCACGAAAGGGAAGTTTCTTCACCACTAAATCAGCCTCTGTTTCTTCCAGTTGTTTTTCTCCCTGCTCTAATTCTTCTGCCAGAAAAACAAAACCTTCTTCATCGGTTACGGAATTGGAAGTATGAAAGCGCATGATTAGCTGCCATGTGTTCTCGTACTTGTATCCATCTATTGTTGTAAACTTCTTTTGACGAAAGTGTTTTCCAGGGATTGTTCATGTTAGTTAAAGGATTAAAAATGCATTAAGTTCAATGTATTAAAGGTACGTTTGAATTTTGAACCTTTAACCTGCCTTGCCGGCAGGCAGGTTTTGAATTTTGAATAAAAAATGTTACTGTCATTCTTTACACCTGATTTGATTGAAGCCGGCTGCGATGAAGTCGGTCGTGGTTGCCTGGCCGGCCCGGTGGTGGCGGCTGCGGTAATTTTACCAAAGCATTACAAACATGAAATGCTGAATGATTCGAAACAACTCCGTAAAGCAGAACGTGAGCAGCTTCGAATCGGGATTGAGCGGGATGCGCTGGCATGGGCTGTGGCAGAGGTTAACAATGAAGAGATTGATGAAATCAATATTTTAAATGCCTCTTTTAAAGCGATGCATTTAGCGATTGATAAACTGAATATTAAACCACAATTTTTGTTGATTGATGGCAATCGCTTCACGCGCTTTGAGGGAATTAATCATGAGTGCATTATTAAGGGAGATGCTGCGTACCTTTCTATTGCGGCAGCTTCTGTGTTAGCGAAAACTTATCGGGATGAGCTCATGCAAAAATTAGCGGAACAATTTCCGGGATATGGATGGAGGACGAACGTAGGGTACCCGACTCCTGAGCACAGGGAAGGGATCAGGCAGTTGGGCATAACACCTTATCATCGAAAGTCATTTCAACTGCTTCCCGCTCAGCTTGAACTGTTTGAAGAATCAAACCCGTAGTAACCAGTAATGAAACACTATGTGCCTGATTTTCTTATCCATCAATAATCATCCAAACTACAAACTCATTGTGGCCGCCAACCGCGATGAGTTTTATGAACGTAAAACGTTACCAGCGCATTTTTGGGAAGATCATCCGGATATTGTTGGTGGCCGTGATTTAGAAGCCAGTGGAACCTGGATGGCGATGTCGAAGAATGGGAAGATCAGCATGGTGACCAATTACCGCGATCCTCACAACATTAACCCTAAAGCTCCTTCGCGGGGAAAACTGGTTTCAGATTATTTGCTGAATAGTGATAAACCTAAAGAATATCTGAACAGCGTTGAAGAAAGAGGAAAAGCGTATAATGGCTTTAATCTCCTGGTTGGCTCACCAGATGAATTGTACTATTGCTCGAATTATAAAAACGGTATCGAACAAATACAGCCCGGACTTCACGGGCTGAGTAACCATGTATTGAATACCCCGTGGCCCAAAGTGGTGAGGGGGATGGAGAAGATGAAACATCTTTTATCATCGAACGATATTGATTCTATAAAGTTTTTTGATTTATTGTATGACGATCGCACAGCCCCGGATGAAAAATTACCGGATACCGGGGTTGGCCTTGATGTGGAGCGTATGCTGTCGTCTATGTTTATTAAAAGCCTGAACTATGGCACGCGTTGCTCAACCGTGGTAATGATCGATCATACGAACGATGTATATTTTTCAGAGCGCGTGTATGATCTTAACACATTTGAGTATACTTCCCGAACCTTTGAATTTAAAGTACAGAACGGTTAAGGTTTGATAAACCGGGTAACTTTCCCTTCCTGGTTTCTGATAATATAGATACCCGATGGAAGCAAGGATGTATCGAACTGCTTAACCTTATCCCATTGCAGTACAATTTGGTTAAGGTTGTTGAACACAACGATGTTTGCCTCCTGGTTCAAGTACACTACGTTAGTATGGAGAGGGTTCGGATAGGCCTGAAAAGCGTCATCAGTTCCCTGGCGGGAAACCGTCACAACTTTTGAATAGGTGAAAGTACCGTCAAAATCGGTTTGCTTTAAACGATAGTAAGACCTGCCCGGTAACGGACTGTCATCCACAAACCCATAATGGATGAGTTCATTGCTGTTTCCTGCACCTTGAACAACAGCACGTTCTTCAAACTCAAGGTCGTTGGTGGAGCGTTCGAGGGTGAAGTAATCGTTGTTCACTTCTTTTTCAGTGGCCCAGTAGAGTTCAATAACATTGTTTCCGGGAATTGCGCTAAAGTCAACTAACTCAATGGGCAGCGCTGCGGCAACATCAGCTAATGCCCAGGGCGAATAATTATTCACACCAGCAACAGTGACCGTTCCTGCAACGGCATTGTACGTTTGGCCGGGCAGTGCAGGTTCCCAGGTGTTGGAGGGCGCCCATCGCTGAGCATTAATATCGACTGCAGGGCCTGTTGTCGCAATTTCACCAGCGGTTGCAGTAAACGTCAGGATTGATGTAGGGCGTGTTATCGTGTAACCATTTAGGGTAATTACCCAAAAGCGATCTACCACAGAAACACCGCCATTCGTTCCATTTAAATTAGTTACAGTGGCAGGATAAGGCAGGTTATCATCCAGGGGAGTTCCATAGGTTGAAAGAGAAACAGAACCTGTGGCAGGAGCTCCGGCTCCAGTAATATTCATGGTGAATGGAACAAACTCAGTTGAGGATTTACCAAAAGGAAACACAAAACCCCCCGTTAATGAACCGGTCAGCCATTGAAGGGTCCCGTACGGGCTGCTGGTATCTTCGCTTTTTATATACCCTCCGGTCCTGGTAATGGCCCCCAGGTTATTATTGGTAACATCAAGGGTAAGGGAATTCAAATCCAGTTCTCCCTGAGTAAGTGATAATACATTACTAATGGTGGTATTATTTAAAATTCTCACCACATCGGAAGTTGCACTGGTGTTTAAGGTAAGGTTATTAAATGTTTCGGGGATCAACCCACCGATAGTTTGAAGGGTGTTGCCAACAGGACTATTAAACGCAACAGTATTTGTGCTCTGATTAAAGCCATTAACGCCACCTCCCCTTGTTGAATTATTAGTCCAGTTGCCGCCAACGGTAATTTGTGCAATGTTCACTGCATCAATAAGCCCTCCGGTGGTAGTAACAACAAGCCCAGCGTTAATTAAAATGTTCTGGCCTACAATAAGATTTGAAGCCATTCCGGCTGCCCCTTGCATATGAGGTGATGTAGAATTAGCACTATTTCCCAACGTTAGGTTACCGGCCACATTGAGTGTTGTATTTGGAATGGAAAAAATCTGTGATGAGTTAAGCAACAAATTTCCATAGGATTGATTGGAAATGGTCTGGTTATTGCTTTGCGCGTATTCTACAGTACCAAAAGAACCTGTAGTACCCAGGTCAAAGCTTCCGAAGCCGGTTGGAAATACATTGGTTCCGAACATTCTGAAAGTGGCTCCCGGTGCTACCTGAAAAGTGCGTATTGCATTTCCGGTTATTGTTGTATTTGTTATAACTAAGCCAGATTGTATACGGATATCACCCGTTACATTAATGGCGGTTATATTTACTTGGATCCATAAACCAACTGATGAAGTATTGTTACAATAAAGATTATGAAAAGTAAAAGGGTTACTGACCAGGTTACCCGAAGGCAAAAAAACAATCTGTTGTGGCGAACTTGTTCGATTAAAGTTAAAAATACTTCCAGAACTACCAGGGATAAGTAGTCCCCGGTTGTTCACAAAACTTAACTGCCCCCCCAAATTCACCCTTCCATTCCCCCCCGACATATCCAATACCGCTGTTAATTCGCGTAATGCTACATTAGCGCTGTTAAAGACCAGGTTCGAACCAATGGTCAATATACCGGTGGTTATATTCACTCTTGCCAGAAAAGTAATATTATTCACCGCGGTACCAATGGTTACGTTACCGCCAACGGTAGCACTGCCTGCATTTAAATTCCAACTATCGGTTGCAGCTCCTGCAGGTTGGTTTACACGCACGTTAGTTTGAACCGTTAAAGAATTTGTACCTGAATGAGTAAGAATTTGTGCCGTTGTACGGGCACTAGCGGTCGTGTTAATATCAAGTGAGTTCACGGTAGCGTTCATGTCTAGTGTAATCGTTGTGGCTGCATCGGGGGCGATATTTGAATTTCCAATGGTTACAATATCACTGATGGTGTTGGGAATGTATTGCCTGCCATATCCACCGCTGGCGGTAGCGGGTGAGGTAGCAGTTAACGTTAGAGTTACATCGTCTGTTATCGACAGCACCACCCTGAAAGTTCCCGGATTAGTTTGAAGCATGATTGCATCGCCAACCGCTAGTTCTGTAGTAAACAATGTTCCTGTTCCGGTAACCAATGTACTTCCGGAGGTCACCTGGACGTTCCCGGTCCTGTTTTGAATCCACGTGGCAAGATTATTCCAGTTATTAGCTCCTGATAGCCGGTTAAATATTCCTGAAGTATTTATCAACTCACCTATTTGAAAATCCCGCAATGAACCATTCGGTAAATTGGCACTCAACTCCCCGGTAATTTGGGTTGACGTGCCCGTTCGGGTTCCTATGGTAGTAGATCCCCAGTTAATGCCATCATACCTGCGAACATTAAAGTTTGAAAAATTGGCAAGCCCGTCTAAATCAGTCGCTACAAAATTGAAAGTAGCCTGGTACGAAGTAAATGTTGTTGCGTTATTGGTCAGGCTCCAGTACCGGTTTACACTTCTATTAGGTTCAATGTTTGAACCGTTAATGTCAGGGTGATCTCCACCTGTAGAAGCAACTGTTAAATTACCAGCCACTGTAACATTGGTGAAAGCAATAGCTACAGGAGAATAATCTACGCCAGTACCTACCTCAAATGTTAGCGAAGGGTTGCCTGCATCAACCGGTTTACGAAGATTGCCCTCTACAAAACCATTCGTGGGCGTGACCGTGCCTGCTGAGGAGGCCATGATCACAATATTGGTCCCTGTTATCAGGTTCCCGTTCGTAAAAGTCAGGCCATTGGAAACAGTAGTGTTAACACCATTCAAGGTTACTCCGTTAGTATTGTCGATTGTTAAATTGGAAAATGTAGTGGCAGTTGTACCTGTAATCTGTTGATTAGTTCCCGTGGTAAAGACAACCTGGCTGGCAGCATCCGTTGTCAGCACACCGCCTCCTCCGTTATTAGTCCAGGTTCCACTATTTCCATTTACAGTTATAGTTCTTCCTGAGTAATTCAATAATCCGGTAGAGAAGATAAAATTACCCACGGTCATGTTATTGGCCATGGTTGATGAGCCTGTTGAAGTGTGACTAAAATTCCCGGCCACTGTGAGTACCGCATTGCTGTTGAAAGAGCCCGAGTTGGTAAAACTGAGGTTGCCAAGAATAGTGGTAACCCCCGACAGGTTTAGGGCAGAGCCTACGGCACCTGAAACAAGAACATTTTGATAAGGATAGGTGGCACTAACTGCTGCCGTTTGGGCACCCCCCTGGTTAAATTCAATGGTGGTGCCGGCAGCCAGTGAATGCGAAGTTCCAGTAAGTGCGGGAACAGTACCGGCAGATGAAATCCTTAATGTACTGGTACCGGTCATAGCCAAACTGCCTGTGCCCAATAAATCAGTGCTACCCGTAACATCTACCAGTGTCGTATTATCGATCGTAAGAGTTCCGTTTACAGTGGTAGTACCGTTTATAGTTTTAGTGTTACCGCTGAGGCCTCTCAAATCGAAGTAAGTAGTAGCTTCAACAATCTGGCTTGCGGTTCCTAAGGCATATTCAACAATATTATTAGGTGTTGAAAAATTTACACTGCTCAACGCCCCGGTTACATCCACCACGTCTCCGTTTCCCACAAAAATCAAACGGCCCGAAGTCCCGTTTCCATTGATAAAGGTTGATCCAGTTTCTACGGATAGACTTTGGCCGCCAGTTCTCGTCAGTCGTAACGTACCCGTGTTCGTAACGGTAGATGCATTTTGTAACCTTAACCGGGTCATCCCGATTTCGCTATTTCCTGAATACGTATACGAACCGCCATCATTCACAATATGTGTGCCATTGCCACCGGTAGGTACAGGCCATACGCCATTATTTACAATGCTGCAGTTAACAAAAGGGTCTTCACCCACTAAATTGTCCCACGTACCACCCAGGTTAACGGTAATGGTATTTTCAAATTGCTTTGTTCCGGCATTAGCAAGTATAAATTGCCAATAACCATTCGCTACCACCGTGGTGGTACCATTTACCAATAACGATATTTGTCCGATATTACAGCGCAAGCCAGGTGTTGAAGGCTGCACCAACAAGTTACCATTCATCACTATGGTGGCGGTTGAACTTCCGCTAATGGTGCAACCATTGAACAGGGTAAAATTGTTGGTCGTATAAGTTTCAGTTGAACTGGCAGACCATGTGCCTGTAGAATTGATGGTTACATCTCCAATCGATTTGGTGCCTGTGGCACTTGAAGGGGTAAAGGTACCTGAAATGGTAAAGGTGCTTGGGGCAGTTTGGTTAAATTGGATTGCACCGATAGAACCAATTTGTCCTGCAGATATCAAAAAATTACCCGCTAAATTAAGAATTTGAGTATTGTTCGAGCCGGTTACCTGGCTGTTTCCGTTCATGGTCATGTTACCTCCCACGTTCAATGTTTGGAAATTGATATTGAAAAACAGGTTTCCTGTACCGTTTAGCGTGAGATCAGCGGAGGCAGCATTAACATTCATGTTAATGGTGTGCGTATTGGAGATAATAACAATGTCATCTGCATCGGGAATGTTATCCGCATCATCGCCAACAGACTCGGCCCAAACAGTCAGGCCCCCATCCCAATTCCCGCTGGCAATGGAAGTGAAGGTGGCTTGGGATAGTAAAACATTGGAATTAACAAAAAAGAGGATTAACAGAACTATTTTCTTCATAGCGGCAAAATGATTGTAACCAACTGTAATAGAATATCTTAGACTAAAGAGTAACCATAAATGTAATGAACTTTTATTGGATTAATCTGACTAAAATTCCATGTTTATTCACATTATCGAAGGTTTGTAACAGCATCGTATATTAAAAATGACTTGTTTTTGAAGAAAAAGAATAAAACCCCAATAATACTGCGGATCATTCGAATTGTGTTCCCTTGGGTTGAAGCAGCGTTTCCGCGGTTGGCAAACCGGGTTTTCGTTTATATTTTTTTTACACCCATGAAGTACTCTATCCCTGAAAAAGAACGGAAAGTTATGACGTTTGGTGAAAAGTTTGCGATTAGCATATCCGGTAAAAATATTCAATGTTACCGTTGGGGAAACAGTAAGAAAACCGTGCTGATCGCTCATGGATGGGCGGGAAGAGCGACACAGTTTAGAAGATTTGTAAAGCCTTTTATAAAAGCAGGGTACCAGGTTGTTGGGTTTGATGGCCCTGCTCATGGTCAATCCGAAGGAAGAAGTACGAACCTTGACGAATTTCAAAACGTCATTCAGGAGGTAGTGAAAAAATTAGAGAGCGTATCCGCGATTGTTGCGCATTCGTTTGGTGGCGTTGCTTCACTGTATGCTATCACGAAAGGATTGCCGGTTAAAATACTTGTGAATATTGCCAGCCCTACCATCAGCGCTGAAATTATTAATACTTACCTGAAGGCCATTAACGGGTCGGCCAAAACCGGAGAGGCGTTTAAAAAATATGTGGTCAGGAAATCGGGAAAGACATTCGATCAATTTTCAGCATTGGAATTTATCAACCATGTACCGGCCGACCTCAGCCTGTTGCTCGTACACGATGTTGATGATAAAGATGTGGCGATCAATCATCCCCGGGAATTAATGAAACGTTTTCAGCAGGCGCAATTGTATCAAACGAAAGGACTGGGGCATACGCGCATTCTTAAGGATGATAATGTTATTCAGAGCGTTGTAACATTCATTGAGTGCCATTCGTCAAATTCCTGAAAAACCAACTAAATAGGGTGCATTTTAAATTGTTGCGAGGGTAACTTGAAATTTGCGTCAAAACTGTAATTTTTACGCTTTCATGCTGACTAATGAGGATTGAATTGAAACTTAAATTGAAAAGCCCGGTATAAGAGAGTAGGTTAAACTTTTCAGGCAACATAGGCATCTTTACCATGTTAAATTAAGGGCATACATAGAGTTTTAGAGATTCCCTTATAAAGAGTACTTAAAAGTAAAAGACAGTGAAATGAACATCATCGAGACGCACAATATTTCCAGACGGTACATCATGGGCTCCACGGAAGTGAACGCCCTTCAATCAATATCCATCACCATTGAAAAAGGGGAGTATGTAGCCTTCATGGGCCCCTCCGGATCCGGAAAATCTACGCTCATGAACATTGTGGGTTGTCTCGATACGCCTACGGGTGGTACGTACTCGTTAAATAATCACATGGTGAGCGAGATGACGGAGAATGAATTGGCTGAAGTAAGAAATAAAGAAATTGGTTTTGTGTTTCAAACCTTCAACTTGTTGCCTCGCGCTAATGCACTTGAAAACGTAGCGCTCCCGTTAATTTATGCCGGGTATGGAAAATACGAACGCCACGAAATAGCCATGAGTGTACTGGAAAGCGTGGGATTGGGCGACCGCCATCACCACAAACCCAATGAACTTTCAGGCGGGCAACGTCAACGGGTGGCCATTGCACGTGCACTGGTAAATAATCCTTCCATCATTTTGGCGGATGAACCCACCGGTAACCTCGACTCTAAAACTTCATCCGACATCATGAACCTGTTTCAGGAACTTCATGATAATGGCAATACGATCATCATGGTAACTCACGAAGCCGACATCGCCCACTATGCTCATCGCATTGTTCATTTGCGCGATGGGTTGGTGGAGTGGGACCGTGCCAACGAACATATCTCCCGAGGCAAGCCTGTTGCTGCGCATTAATTCAAGATTCAAAATTAAAAGTTCAAAATTTTGAATCTTGAATTTTAAATTTTGAATTTAGAGTAATGAAAATCTACACCAAAACCGGAGACAAGGGTACCACAGCATTATTTGGCGGAATGCGTGTTTCAAAAGCTGACCTTCGGATTGAAACGTACGGAACGGTTGATGAACTCAACTCCTACATTGGCTTGGTTCGCGATCAGGAGGTAAATGCCAGGAGGAAAAATATTCTCGTAGAAATTCAAGACAGACTGTTCACCATGGGTTCTATCCTTGCCACCAAACCCGGCAACACCAACGTGAAAGTCCCTTCGCTTTCGGAGAGTGATGTTACTTTTTTGGAAAATGAAATTGATGGAATGGAAGTATTGCTTCCGCCCATGAAATCTTTTGTGTTGCCGGGTGGTCACCAATCTGTTTCGTTTTGCCATGTGGCTCGCACAGTATGCCGCAGGGCCGAGCGGCTGGTGATTGGATTAGACGCACAGGAAAAAGCAGATCCCTTGATTATACAATACCTCAACCGGCTTTCCGATTATCTTTTTGTGCTTTCTAGAAAAATGACATCTGAATTAGGAGCAGAGGAAATGCCTTGGAAACCGAGGATGTGAATCGTTACCAGTCACCAGTTTCCGGAATGGTTAAGCATTGAAACTTTAGTTACAGGCAACTGGTAAACCGACAAGCCGGCAACACTTACCCATAACATTCGTTAGCCTTCTTTGAAAATATATTTTAAATTGCCAGCGTTAATTCCTAATGAACCCTCCAATCATGATTGATACGCAGAAAATCAGCATTCAGAAAGTTAAACAATCGCGGGTGCACGAAGTGGATTTCGCCAATATACCCTTTGGTAAAATCTATACCGACCACATGTTCATGGCCGATTACCGCAACGATGAATGGAATAATTTCAGGATCATCCCCTATGGCTACATGCCGGTCAGTCCCGCAACGCCTGCACTGCATTACGGCCAATCGATTTTTGAGGGAATGAAGGCGATAAAAAATCCTGATGGAGAAGCATTAGTCTTTCGCCCGTTGGATA
>Ga0114940_10001145_pt1 | contig 10209 bp, 7 predicted proteins | sample ColdCreekSource_FD_87195 | JGI IMG/M metagenome (GOLD analysis project Ga0114940, IMG submission 87195) | Groundwater microbial communities from Cold Creek, Nevada to study Microbial Dark Matter (Phase II) - Cold Creek Source | ecosystem: Environmental > Aquatic > Deep subsurface > Groundwater ...
AATGAAGCTTCTAACTGGAGATTAATCAAAGAAAATTCTTTGAGCTGCAATTTCTCTACCTAATTCTATAATGGTTAACCTCAATTACTTTAGACTATTTTTGGCTTAACCGAGAAGTATTGCATCCCGTTCCTGAACTTACTGCCAGCATTGGCGATCGCACTAGCACCAGTTATTTCCTAATCAAAGATTCCCTAGCCCAGGGGACAAAAGCCAGCCCAGAACAGTTAACCTATCTGCGTCCCGATATAGTCTCAGCTCGTATTGCAGTGAATCTCGGTATCGTCCAACCGCAACTTATGACAACGACTTCAGCAACCATACCGCCAATAGAGCGAGAAGTAACGAATGCAGCCCCAGTCCAAACTAGAACTATCCCTACTCAGGTTACGCCAGGAGCAATACCGACTTCTCACGCACCATCTCTGTCCAAAGCTCAAGCGATCGCTCAAACTATTACCCCAGAAGCTTTTTCACCTCACCCTTCTGCTCCCACTCCCAATTCAGCAGTAGCTGGGCTTGCAGCTTTGGCTATATGCCCTAAAGGACTAACTTCGTATCGCGAAGCGGTATACTTTAGGACACCTACCCAGACAAATGCTCAGAATCCCCCTGCACTTACCGAAGAAGAGAATTTTAGACTTAATAATAATACTGCACCTATAGCCAAGCAAATTCTTAATGCAACCATAGCTCCTCCTCCTATATCATCTTCCATTCCCCAACCCGAACCTATCCATAACCCTCAAAGAGCGAAGGCAGTCAAAGCTACTAATCAAAGCTTACAGACTGTGGGCAATTTAAATCAGAATATTGGTAAGGCTCTTAAAGATATGGCTAAAGGAGAAATCAATCCCATACAGCTTTATGGCGACACCTTGAACATCATTGGCAGCTTCATCAACGGTATCCCCGCAGGAATTCAGGAGGCACGGTTAAGAAATATCGCTCAACAAATGAAGCTAGTTGAAGAGAAGAAAAAGGCGATCGATCTCAAAATGGATCGAGTAGGGGATGATTTTATTACTTCAGAGAATAAACCACCAGTATCCAATACAGATGTTTTCAATACCTCAGTACCCAACCCCGACGCTGGATTTAAAACTAGTCCTACCCCGCCAGCCCAGTCTCAACCCACCCCCAAAGCAGCAGATACAGCGATCAATAAACTTTTAAAGTCTAATGCATCCCTTGATGATAAGCTTGATGCGATCGAAAAAACCCTCGATAAAATGCTGGAGGAGTTGATAAAGATTGAAAAAAATCTCGAAGCAATTCAAGCATCTCTCGAATCTGAAGCTCAAGCCACACCTCCTGCTCCCCTGCCTAATCCAGAAGATATGGTGGTAGAAACTGAAGCTAAGACCGAAGTACAAATAGTAGTCAACGATCCTATGGCAGAGGTGTCTGTTAGAACTGAAATAGATACAGAGGTTGTTGCCGAAGCTAAAACTGAAACCGAAGCAGCCGAAGAAATTGAAGTACCAGAGATAACGATCGATTCAACTCCAGATCTAGATTGGCAGATGGCTGAATTAATCTCTAGTTACGGTGGAGATCTAGACCAACTCAACAGTCGCTTGAAAGCCCACAAACTTCAGATCGATCTATCAGAAGACAGACAACGGGTATCAGTTTCTGAAATAGACAATGGCATCGCATTTTCAGTGTTTGAGGCTCAGGCAGATGAAGAGGGTTGGAAAGTATTTAGTCAAATCAATGATGCTGCCAAACTCGATATTTTAGAGCGTTTTGTAGAAGCAGAAGGAGAAGTGTTAATAAACACTGCAACACAACCAGAGCAAGCAAAAAAGCCAGAAAAAGTGACTAAGGAAGAACCTTCTCTATTTCTGTAAATAAAACCACTCAATGTTCTCTTGCTGCCACTTTAACCATAACTTGTCGCAAAACGAGCCACAAGCACCATAATTTATTACAACTAGATTAGATTAGTTATAACGACCTTACAGCTAAATTTTTTCTTTAAGTTGATTCATCCACGATAGTTCGATCACTTTATCGTGCTGTAGTCTTCCCACAACAATACCTGGGTGAATTCCTAGCTTTTGAGCAAAGGAAGTTACCGCAGATTTTGACTTGAGTTTGGCTAATTCTGATTGATAAGTTGATGGGATTAGAAAGTCTCGCGACCACTGATTTGCTTCATTTTCCTGCTCTGAGACGAGCTTCTTTCCACTCTCCCATTCATCAAGAAAGATGTCATCTTTGCCATGTAGCAGAACATGAGCAACCTCATGGAAGAATGTAAACCAGAACTTATCGTTACTTTTTCCATACAAAGATAGTTGAATCACTGCCTTGTGGGGGTTTAACCACCGAGCAACACCACTTATATGAGCCTTTGGTATAGATGGAACTAAGACAAAAACTACTCCTGAGTCCTTACACAAGCGTTCAATCTTTGGCAGAAATTCCTCTACTGGAAGAGTCGTCAGCTCTCTGATTTTACGGCTAGCCCGTTGAAATTTAGTCTTGCTATATTTGGAACATTCTGTCTTTTCGGCTTTGATTTCTCCCAACCTCAACCAACTAGAAATAGCACCAGTATCGCTCTGCTGTTCTCTAGTCCTACGATACGAAAGTCTTTGCTCTGAGTAGCATCTGAAATAGTCATCGGGAGAAGCTACCCCAAAAAATACGAGCATCTCTTTGACTATGACAGGCTTGTGTTTAGCAATTAGACGACGAGTAGATATCTCTCCCTGTTTCATCAGGTCTTTGACTGGTAATTCATCTAGCCAATCAACCCATGACTCTAGGAGTTTTTTTTCTTCATTCTGAGCTAGTTGAGCGCGATAGTCTGCTTCACGATTCAACCAAAATTTTTCCGTACCACCTAAGACCTTGGTTAACTTAAGGGCTGTCTCTTCAGTTATAGGAGCTTTGCCATTGATGAGTTGGCTGACGTGCTTTTCGGTGTAACCCAGGCGTTCTGAGAGTTGAACCTGTGTCCAGTCTCGCTCCTCAATTAGATCGGCGATGGTATCACCTGGAGGAGAAACCCAATCGGGAGCAAATTCAAGTGTGGCTTCAGTCATGATAATCTCCAATAAACACGATACATACAGCAGTAACCTCTAACCAATTAATACCGCCATCCTCTTTCTGAGGTATGGGTTCATTGGCTGGCTCAAAAACCAACCTTACTCCTCCATCAAGCCTAACGGCATATTGACCAAGGCGATCACCTTTTAGAGGATGAGGTTTACCTGCTACAAGACCCGTCACCGATTCGGCAGCTTTGAGGTCTGCCAAGCGAGAACGTAGTTTCCGAGCGCAGTTAGCCCCCAACTTTTTTTGGGCTTCTTGTGATTGGTCACAGAGCTTTTTGAGTCTTTTATTAAGGTAGGTTACTTCCATATTTAGTATACCATTTTTGTTTACCTAACTGGTAAATTTTTCATATAATATCTATATATATCAGCTATTTCAAGCAGATAAATAAGATAAATGATACTCGTTAATTGCCAGAATGTCAGATTGACGATGAAGAATTGATGATATACGTTTGCGCTCTATTTCTAGTCAACGAACTCACGGAGGTAGTTTCCGAAACTAAGGGATCGAACGGATTAAGCCAGTAAATTTATTGGATATCCTCACCGACTTTGAATAAAAGCGAAGCGTTTAATGGCTTTACTAAATGGGTTGGTTTTGGCAATGCAGGAATAATTCAGCACCAAGTTCCTCTGCTTTTATAATTCCAACTAACTTAATTAGCTCTTCTAGTCGCGATCGCTAAAAGTAAAACAAGCGATCGCACCCTAATTTGATATCCCCTCGTACTAAAGTACGATTTTCCTAATAAAAGTTGTAGTTATACAGAACTAAATAGCGATTTAAGACGAGTCAAATCTTAGGGCGACTAAGGTTGGCTCGTCGTTATTTTAGATACATAAGCAATCCGCAAGCATTTAAACTACAACTTTTAAACAAATGACTATTTCCTTCCAATCCCAAACCCCAAAAAATAAAAATACTACTAAAAAACCTTACTCCAGACAATTCCTATCTAGTTTTCGCATTGAAGAAAAAGACTTAATCTTTGTGATTGGCGGTATTGGCATGGCTATTTATCTTGCCATTACCGATTTAGCTCTACTCGCGACTATTCTGGCTAGCTTTGCTGTAGCAGGAAGCCTATATTTTATTTCCGCCTGTCTCCCTCTGATTTCCAAAAAACTCAATTCTAGGATCTCTATTTGGCATCTACTCACAGTCGTCTGCGGTTTGACTTTAGCTTTTAGTAGCTGGCAACCAAGTCACGCTCTGTTCTTGACTGGGTTAGAAACAGCAATTGATGGTTTGGTAACTAGTGGCGGTGTTGGAAGTATAAGTACTACTCAAATTGACACCTTGTTCACGTTTATTCGGATTGCTCTAATCTTGGTCGGCCTTGGTGGTGGTTTTGCAGCTTGGCAACAGCAGCAACAAGGACAAAGCATGACTCCCATCATTATGTTTGTTGGTGGTCTATTCGGGATTGTACTGGCAATTGACATCATGACAGCGGTAATTGCTACAGGAACATAGAGCCTGATTTGAAGCTTTAAGCTTTTTAAGTAATCCTCCCAACATTCTGTTGATCTTTAATATCTTTGACTCAAATAGTTGATATTGATTTGAGTCTATATAGCCTAAATCTCTGGCTATCAATAGTTGCCCTAAAGGATACCGCTCCGCATATAAAGTCTTGCATCTCTATCTAAAGCTTATAGCTAACAGCTTATAGCTAAAAACTAGTCAACCCCGAACGTAGTCTACCAAGTAAACTATCACCAAATGGAAGTTCCAGAACTAATTTCAATTAACTCCTCCTTAAATCGCCAAGCCAAGTTCTTTGGCTTCTTGCCTATATCTCAGGTAATGCCAATAGGAGTAATCGCCTTCCTCTGCTTTCTGATTGTAGGAGCATCAGGAGGAAAAGATAAGCACTTCGGCATAATGTTCGGTTTCATGACAGGTACTTGGCTTCTAGCTACAGGGACTCATCCCCACTACATGACCGATAGGATGCGTCCTTTACCTGGCAAAAACTGGGCATATAACAAACTTCCCTATGTTTCTCCCATTCCCGAACATCGTCCCGCTCAATTGCGATCGCTAATTAAGGATGAAGAACTAACTTTAAAACCTCAATACACTGTCGAAATGACTCAGAACGGAAAAAAAGAAGTCTACCCAGCCTTCAATAGATTTCAGCACTTAGTTTCGCCTATTAAATATAGCCAGAGCGGAAAAGACCGTGGTGCGCTCTTTCTCAAAAACGGTCAACAATATCAGATCGTCTTTTGTTTCAAATTAACTCCCTGGCACACCAGCTTTACGCCCCAACAGGCACGGAAATACTGGGAGGCTACAGAGACAGCAGCGAAAGAGATCGTACCAGGGGAGTCATTGACTTTTTACTGCGAGAAATATGCTTCGGATATCGAACGTATTGCCCAGCTTAGTGAGGTAATTAGTAACTGCGACTCTGATGGTGTGGCTCTGCTGGCAGAATCCGAGTTGGGCAGAACTCAATCTTTATCGGCTCAAGGCTTAAGGCAAAACTTGAGCTTTACCGTAACCTGCACCTATAGCTTTACTCGTGGTGGTGATGTGGGGACTGATTTTGTTTCTACCCTAATTCGTATGGGCAACAAATTATTATCTACCGCTACGGGGGATAAAACTCAACTACAGCAAGATTTTTACGCAGAATCATTAGAATCTGCTTACACCCAAGGGTTTCTCATTTGGCAGTCCATACTCAAGACTGCTTGGAAACTAGATGTTAAGTCTTTGACCATAGAAGATACCTGGAGTCATCTTTGGTATCAATTCAATTCCCGTTCGACGAAGCCCGAACCAATACCAAACTATTGGACTTGGGATGGCAAGGAATTTGGCGAAGTAGTAGATCGCCCAGTGCATCCTTTATCTATACTTTCTAAAGGAGTTACCCAGACTCGCTCTACTCCCCAGCACAATCAACGTCAGGATGAAATTGTCTTGCCTGGTCGTCAGCAAATCTGCGGCGTAATGACCATTGAAGAAATCTCCCGACGCAAACTAACCAAACTAGAGCAGTTAACGCACCTATTTGAAGTTATTGAAAGTGATGACGTAACCAATACCGAATTTGTCATTCAGCTCAACACAGTATCCTCTCAAGCCCTAGACCAACAGCTAGAACAAACTATTGCTCAAGCCAACTCCGCGAAACTAATGGCAGAAGAGAGTGCCATCGGTAGAGATGTTAAATCCGAACAGTTACTCGAAGAATCCTTTGAGGCACAGAAACTAGTAGGTGGAGGCGGGGCAGGTGTATACCTGTCATTTCTAGCGAAAGTTTATCGCCAAGACCGCAAAGCCCTCGATGAAGCCTGTAGTGAACTGAGCCGTAAATTTAACAGCAACCTCAAGCGACAGGACAGTGCTGTGTGGGCATTATGGTTGGAAACCTTACCCATTACTATGGGCAGAATCTTACAGAAAACCAGCATTGTTGAAGACCGTCGGCTCAAAGTTGATAACATTTCCTACTATCGTTATCTACCTAATGTCGCTCCCGAAGATGTTCATGAAAACGGCATCGAACTAATTGCCAAAGGCGGCAAACCCATTTATCTCGATCTGCATCGTAAAAATACTCTACGGGGGCTAATTATTGGCGAATCTGGTTCTGGTAAATCGGTACTGGCTTGGCGAGTAATCCTTGATTTTCTCTCCTGCAATATTCCCGTCATTGGCATGGACTCGGCTGTAGGCAGTAACAGCAGCTTCCGCTGGGCTATAAAAATGCTCAAAGGAGCGCATATTGATATTAGTCGCAACTCCAGCAACATCGTCGAACCTCCAGATCTGCGACGATATAAAGGCGATGACTACAAAACCAGATTTAACCAATGGAAGGGAACGGTCAAAAATACCCTTACTAACTACATCATGTTTGGCATCGACGACCCCAAACTGTCTCAAAGAGTAGAAAACCTAGTTGTCGCCACTACGGAAAAATTCATCAACGATAACAAAAATAGAAGACGCATTAATCTGGCTTTTGACGCTGGTTTTGGTTCAGATGAATGGTCTAAAATTCCGACTCTAATTGATTGGCTAAAATTCTGTACCAAAGAAAAGCTCAATCTACGGAACTTTGAAGAACTCGACAAACAAGCCATCAATCAAATCCAAACTCAAATTACCACCCTTCTTAGCTCTAGTTTAGGAGATACGGTAGGTCGTCCTAGCACCTTTGACCCCCAAAGTCGCATCAAGTTCTTTACCATTGTCAATCTCGACTCTGAAAGAGACCAGGTATTAATCGCCCAGACTATTCAAAGCACCTGCGTCCGTCTGGCACTACAGCATCCAAAATCCTTAATTGTCGGTGACGAAATTGCCGACCTGTTGAAAAAAGGTGGCTTTGCTCAAACCTGGGGGGCGATGCACGCGATGGCTCGTAAATCTGGCATATCTCTTCTCACTATCAGTCAAAACATTGAAGAGATTCAAAAGTGCACCGCAGCAGCGGATATCTTAAAAAATATCTCCTTTAAACTCATTGGTCAAATCACCACGGATGGGGCTACTAGTCTGGTGGAAGCTTTAAAATATCCCGATTTAGTTTACGAAAACTCGACTAAAGCCTTTAAAACAGATCGGGAAAAAGGTTGTTCTCATTGGCTCTTGGAAGTTCAAAATCAATTTTGGCAGACGCGGTTTTATCCCTCTCTCTCTAACCTGGCGATGGTGGCAAACGGCAGTAATGAAGTTAAAATTCGCACTCAAATTATGAATGAGGCGATCGCCAACTTCCACTAGTCGTTGGGAGGCATTGGAACGGTATGCCAATGCAATTATGAGTGGTTAATTGCTTCTCAAAACAAGTTCTTAGCTCTTAGCTTTTAGCTTAGTAAACAACTATTTTTTCAATAAAAATTAAACCCAATTCAAATATGAAAAACTATAAATTAACTATTTTGACAATTTTATTAAGCTGCTGTTTTGTCACTTCAATTCAATTAGCTGCCTCAGCAGATACTCAACCAGAAGGCAAGGATATAGCGATCGACGGCTTGCCTACAATCGACCGTAACATAGCTAAAAGTATCGCCGATAAATTAGGCTTGGGAGATATTTTTCAAGAAGTCCTCGACTTTTTAGAGGGAATTGAAAACACTAACGATAGAATTCTTGAGGCTAAAACTCCTGACTGGAACATCGTTAGAGATGCCATTGAAGATAACGACACCAGAGGCAAAGAACTCGGACGGCAGTTGGAAAACCGAGATAGTGATAGCTTTAGCATTAATCGAGATGAAGCAGAACAAGTCCAACGGTTGCTAATTCAAGATTCAGTTTCTACCAGTACTACTTCAAAAGAAGCAATTGAAGCTTCTGCTGCATCCCTAGTCGAACTAGAAAACGCCTTAAAGAAAAGTGGAGATCTCGCTCAAGATTCTGCCAGAACTGATGTCTCCCAGCAAATCCTCCAGAATTTATCAGAGCAGTCAGGCATCAATACTCAATTACTGGGAACAATTTCCGCACAAAACATCCAGGCACAAAAAGACCGAGCCAATCAAATTAATCTAGCTTTGCAACAGGCTCGTCATCTGTCAATGGAGTCCACTCGCCGTCGTCGAGAGTCTTCGGCTGCGGCTGACTTGGGTAGAAATGCCTGGGGCGTTATCGGTACACCAACATTTTTGTACGAGGAACCCTAGGCATGGAAATTTATCTCGCGATCGCTCCTATATCTGTACTGGCAGAAATTCCCGACTTCGCCGTTGGTGATGCCTTAGATATTTTGCAAAACCACAGCTTTATCTCCAACAAGCTAGCAGAGTCTTTTCAAACCGTGTGGGACGGCGTTATCTTTACTACCACCGCCTCATACTGGAGAGCCATAATTGCTGGAGGTTTAGATTTTGCCCTACTAGGAATGATTTTATACGCCTGGGAGGGATTTAAAGTCGAAAGTGATAAACGAAACTCATACATAATTGACGGCATAGTTATGGTGATAATTCTCAGCATTTTACTCGGTGGTAACGGTAGTCTAACCAGTAATATATTGCGAATCACCCATTCCTTCGACCAAAACCTGACTCGCACCCTAGCTAATACTCAAATTCTCGATTTAACTATCGCCGATTCTCTAAAAAATATCAGTCTGAGCAATAATGCTCGTGACGAAGTAGACAAGCTATTAGCAGAGTGTAATGACCTGTCAGGGAATGAAGCACTTCTATGTATGGAACAGCAAATTCCTGAAATTGAGAAGATTGTCACGGCAGCAGAGCAAAACGACCCGATTGCCAACAATCCAGCAGCAAAATATGCCAAAGGAGTTCTAAAGTATCTCCAGGATTTGGGTACTAACGTTGTCAACGGCGACGGACTCAAGGTTGCAGCTCAAATATCTAACACTCTTTTTACTGGCAGCCTCGGTATTATGACAGTTCTTAAGGTGGTGTTTGGTGCGATTCAGCTTGCCTTTAACTTTGCCTTAGAAGTCGCGGGACTTCTCCATGCCTTGCTTCTACCCTTAGTCATCGCCGTTATCTTTACTCCTATTGGTCCAAAATACGTCGAGACTTGGATTCAAGGCTACGTACAGCTAGTACTAATCAAATTCCTTTATATTGCCGTCATCGGTTTGGCTGGTTCGGCGATCGTTATGTCGGAGGCGCAACTGGCTACTGGACCAGGATTTTTAGTCTTTAGTTCCGTGATGGGACCAGCTCTGGCATTTTATATGGCTAAAGGAGGAGGAGCTGACCTTGCTAAATTTGTTTCCTCACAGGTCACTTCCGCCATGTCCAATACGGTTCAAGGAGGAGCAGCTATAGCCACAGGAGGTGTTAGCAAAGCTGGCTCTTTAGCTGGTAAATCCTTATTCAATCTCGGCAAAAAAGGTTTAGCCAGAAGAACTACCCGTCGCAGTACATAAAAAAGGCAGAAGTTTTAGGGCAACCGATCCTTCTGCCTTCATTCAACCGCAATTAATCAAAAAATAATATGAATAGCACTAAAACTAAACTTACTCAAAATAGCAGTCAAAGAACTGTTTTATATCGGGTGAACGAAAAAAGGTGTGGGAGAGGGAGATAAGGTTAGCGTAAATAATACGATAACTAAGCTGGAGGTAATTTAAAATCACTCGCAGGTTCTGTTAGCTTCTTCGACCAAATCTAATCT
>Ga0114940_10001146_pt1 | contig 10209 bp, 2 predicted proteins | sample ColdCreekSource_FD_87195 | JGI IMG/M metagenome (GOLD analysis project Ga0114940, IMG submission 87195) | Groundwater microbial communities from Cold Creek, Nevada to study Microbial Dark Matter (Phase II) - Cold Creek Source | ecosystem: Environmental > Aquatic > Deep subsurface > Groundwater ...
GCCTGGACCCGGCCATCCGCGCCGCTCGCGTCACCCGCGACATTGCCGATCTGCTGGCCCGCGTCTCCAAGCGGCTGGAGGATCGCGGCTACAACGCCGAGACCACCAGCGGCTTCCTCATGCGTGTGCTGTTCACGATGTTTGCCGAGGACAGCGGCCTGATCCCACATGGCAGCTTCACCACGCTGCTGAAGAACCAGCGCGCCCACCCTCAGCATCTGGAACAGCAGTTGTCTGCTCTGTGGGCCGCAATGGACAAGGGTGAATTCTCACCCGCGCTGGGCGTGCCGCTGAAGCAGTTCAATGGCTACCTCTTCAAGGATCGCACCGCTATCCCGCTGGAGGCGGAAGAGCTGGAAGTGCTGATCCGCGCCGGCGAACACGTGTGGACCGAGGTGGAGCCCGCCATATTTGGCACCCTGCTGGAACGCGCGCTCAACACCAAGGAACGCGCCAAGCTGGGCGCGCACTACACCCCGCGCGCCTATGTGGAGCGACTGATCGGCCCCACCATCATGGAGCCGCTGCGGGCTGACTGGAATGCTGTGCGCGTGGCCGCAGGGCAATTGATCGACGAGGGCAAGGCTGACGATGCCCGCAGCTATGTCGAGCAGTTCCACGCCCGCCTGGCGCAAACCAAGGTGCTCGATCCCGCCTGCGGCACCGGCAACTTCCTCTATGTCGCCATGGCCCGGATGAAGGAACTGGAAGGCGAAGTGCTGGAATATCTGCTGCAACTGGGTGATGACCAGTATTTGGCGGAGATCACCGGACACACGATCACGCCGGAAAACTTCCTGGGTATCGAGATCAACCCGCGCGCGGCGGCGATTGCGCAGCTGGTGCTGTGGATCGGCTACCTGCAATGGCACTTCCGCGTGAACGGCACAGACCGCGCCCCGCCCGAACCGATCCTGCGCGATGTGCGCACCATCGAAAACCGCGATGCCCTGATCGACTATGACGACAAGGTGCTGGAGCGGGACGAGCACGGGCAGGCCCTGAGCCGCTGGGACGGGGAGACAATGAAGGTCCATCCCGTCACGGGCCGGAAGGTGCCCGATGAGGACGCGCGAGTGGAGGTCTATCGCTACATCAAGCCGCGCGCGGCCAAGTGGCCCAAGGCGGATTTCATCGTCGGCAACCCGCCGTTCATTGGCGGCAAGGACGTGCGCGAACGGCTGGGCGATGGCTATTTCGAAGCTTTGTTTGCCACCACCGATGTGCCGGAAAGTGCCGATTTCGTGATGCACTGGTGGGACAAGGCCGCACTTGCGGTGCGCAAGGGCCGCACCCGCCGGTTCGGCTTCGTCACCACCAATTCGATCACGCAGGTGTTCAGCCGCCGCGTGATTGCAAAGCATCTGGACGCCAAGGATCGGGTGAGCCTGCTGTTCGCAATTCCCAACCATCCATGGGTGGACGAGAAGGATGGGGCCGCCGTACGCATTGCCATGACCGTGGCCGCGCCGAGCAAGTCCGCTGGGCAACATTGGATCGTGGCCGATGAGAGCCAGGCGCCGGAGCATCTCGTTTTCACCGAGAGGCTAGGTCAAATCAGCAGTGACTTGCGCATCGGCGCTGATGTCAGCTCAACGATACCGCTCAAAGCAAACGAACGGTTAGCGTCACGAGGAGTACCACTTCACGGAAAAGGGTTCCTTGTTCAACCTGCTGACGTGCCAGCCATTGGCCAAAAGTCTCGGTCTGATCTCCCAGAGATTGTAGTCGAATATCGCAATGGAAGAGACATTGCTCAAAGGCCGCGAGGCGTTTGGGTTATCGACACCTATGGTTTGGATGAGCCCACACTAAGGGAGGGATATCCAGCTGCCTACCAGCACATTCTGATCAACGTGAAGCCCGAGCGTGATCAAAACCGGCGCGGACATCGCTCCGAACGTTGGTGGCTACATGGCGAACCGGTCGAAATGATGCGTGCGGCTCGACGGGATCTCACAAGAACCATCATCACAGTTGAGACAACCAAGCATCGTGTTTTTCAGTTTCTTCCTTCCTCGACATTGGCAGACAATATGCTCGTTTGCATTGGGTTGGACGACGCATACTTCATGGGTGTGTTGTCCAGTCGCTTACATGTGCCTTGGGCTATCGCGTCCGGTGCGCGTCTCGGTGTCGGCGATGATCCACGCTATAGCAAATCCCGCTGCTTCGACCCCTTCCCCTTCCCCGCCGACGTTCCCGAACCGCTCAAGGACAAGATCCGCGCCGAAGCCGAAACGCTCGATGCCCTGCGCAAGCGCGTGCTGGAGGCCCACGAGGACCTCACACTCACCAAGCTCTACAACGTGCTTGAAGCCCTCAAGGGAGGCCGCGCGCTGACCGATGCCGAGCGGGACATGCACGACCGCGGCCTCGTCACCCTGATCCGCCAGCACCACGATGCCATCGATGCTCTGGTGGCACAGGCCTATGGCTGGCCAGCCGACCTGTCCGACGAGGAAATTCTCACCCGGCTGGTCGCGCTCAACAAGGAACGCGCCGCAGAAGAATCCCAGGGCCTGATCCGCTGGCTGCGCCCGGAATTCCAGGCCCCCGATTACACGGCCCCCGTCACCCAGAAGCTCGACTTCGGCGAGGCGGCCACCGTGCTGCCCGACAACGTCATCCCCTGGCCCGGCACCCTGCCCGAACAGGTCAGCGCCATCCAGCAGGTGCTCGCCAGTGCCGCCCACCCCCTCGCCCCGCAAGATGTCGCCCGCGCCTTCAAAGGCAAACGCGCCGCCACCGTGCGCCCGGTGCTGGAGGCCCTGGCAGGAATCGGCATGGCCCGGCGGCTGGGCGACGGCAGGTATGCGGCATGACCCGAACTAGCGAGAAAAGCAGCGCTTCATGAGCGACATCCGCCTTTATCACTATGGCCCGACATCGGTCACCGAACTGGCGGGAAGTGCCCTGGCGCTTGAGCGGTCGCTGCAGGCGATATTCGAGAAGAACCTGGAGGCCCTGCTTGGCGTCCGCTTCCTCGCGTCCGAATTCTCGACCAACGAGGGCGGCCGGATGGACACCCTGGGCATCGACGAGAACAACAGCCCGGTCGTGATTGAATACAAGCGATCGAGCAATGAGAACGTCATCAACCAGGGCCTCTATTACCTCGACTGGCTGATGGGCCACCGGAAGGATTTCGAGTGGCTGGTGCTGGAGAAGCTCGGGGCCGACGCGGCCAAGTTGGTCGACTGGTCGGGCCCGCGCCTGATCTGCATTGCGGGCGATTTCGGCAAGTACGACGAGCACGCGGTGAAGCAGATGAACCGCAACATCGCGCTCATCCGCTATCGCCGCTTCGATGGTGACTTGCTGCTGCTGGAGCAGCTTACCACGGCAAGCGCCAAAGGCACCGCACCGCCCGCGACTGCCAGCGCCTCGAATGGTGTCAGTTCGCCTGCGGGCAAGCAGACCTACAAAACGATATCCGAACAGCTGGCGGAAACCCCGCCCGATCTGCTGGACCTCTATCACGCACTGTCGGACTTCCTCACGACTCTGGGGGACGACGTGGAGGTCAAAACCACCGCGTATTACGTTGCCTTCCGACGCATCAAGAATTTCGCCAGCGTCGAAGTCCGCAATCAGCTCAAGAAGATTCTGGTGTTCGTGAAGGTCAATCCGGACACCATCGATCTGGAAGATGGCTTTCCGCGAGACGTCCGTAAGATCGGGCATTTTGGCACCGGCGATCTTGAAATTACGCTGACCGATGTAGCCAGCCTGGAAAAGGCCAAGCCGTTCTTCCTCACATCCTACGAAGCGTCATGAGTGCCACCGTTCGGTCCAGCACCCTGAAAGTGCATGCACTCAAGCGAACTCGCCAGCAGAGCCCTGCTTTATGAGTAGCAAGCGCATCTACATGCAACGTAGCATCGTTGAGCTAGAGAAGCTGGTAGAGGAAAAGCGCTCCGATCGGACTATCCTGCAAGGCGTCCGGAATGAGTTGGATCATCGCGACACCGACCGGGCAGCGCGTCTGCGGCACAAAGTCACTGCGATACTTGATGGGTTGGAGCTAAACTTGTCTCCGCAGTCGCCGAGCAAGCCAGTTGCTAGCGAGCCCAACCTTCCGGGTATCAACGCTCCCTTCCTTCGACAAGCGGCGCGGTCGAAGCCTCAACTACCTACCCGCGCTCAATTACAAGCTATGGCGGACAACGTGATGAACCAGCAGAAGTCCCAGCCGCAAGACAAACCTGGCAACGCCGCGAAGGCCGCTCCGAAAAAGATGCAACATCCACAAATGCGCCAGTGGACATATGAAGCCGTCGCCAAACTTCGGGCGAAGCTGATCGACCTGTCCCGTCGCTCGCCACTGATAGCGTTAAAGCATTCATCACGCAGTGCCAGCCAACTTCGCTTTGTGGATGAGCGCCCCGATCTGCTGTTTGAGCGGCTGAACAAAGGAAGCATGGGTTTCGAGCCCCTTCCCGGCGAAGAGCAAACACCTATCGACGAACGAACCCCGAAGTTCGGTATCGCTTATGAACATGCGCGGTTGACCGATACAGAGTTCCTGTCTGCAACGGAGAAGCTGGGTGACAGCGAGACCGATGTGCGAGCCTGGCAAGATGCTGAGCGGGGGCTACGAAGCCGCGTTCGTGCGCAATTGGGGTTGCCAAAGCTCGATTACGGCAAGAGCCTCGATGTCGTTGCTCTTGCCCGCGCGCACGGCTTCGATCCGTCGTACGAGCTCAAGCTGAGTGATGACGGTGACGTCGCCGCGCACCATGAAGATGACAGCATACGCGTCCTGCTCACCCGCAAGGAGCTGGAACGACGGCTCAAGACCATCAAGGATCGCGCGACCAGCCATCTGCGAGAAACCGGCCATCATACGCTGCATTTGGCTTTCGGCTTTGTGCAGTGGTTCGAAGACGACGAGTCCGATCTCCCCTTTTACGCGCCCTTGCTTCTCCTTCCTGTGCAGCTCGCCAAAGATGAGGGCCGCGCGAAGAAGGACTTCCGGCTGAACCGTTGGGAGGGTGACCTTGAGGTCAACGTTGCTCTGATCGAGAAGGCCAAGGACCACTGGGGTCTAGAATTGCCAACCTTGCGAGAAGAGGAAACGCCCGAATCCTACTTCATCCGCGTCAAGGCGGTGCTCGATAAAGGCAGACGGCTGACACTCCGAAACTACATCACACTATCGGTCATGCCGCCAATGATCCTGTGGCGGGATTTAGATCCTGAGAAATGGGCTGAAAATGCATTCGCGGACCACCGCCTGCTTCCCGGCCTGGTCGGCGCGGCTGAGATTGCAGGTGTTGATGGCGACGATACGCTGATCGATATTGACGACCCTGTTCATGAAGCCCGCGTGCCGGCGCTGATCACAGATGCCGACGCTTCCCAGCACAAGGCGATCATGGACATGGCTGCCGGTCGGGATATGGCAATCGAGGGACCTCCGGGAACCGGCAAATCCCAAACAATCACAAACATGATCGCCACCGCCCTTTCGCAAGGTAAAAGGGTCTTGTTTGTCGCTGAGAAGCAAGCCGCGCTGCGTGTGGTGTCCGATCGACTTCGAGCATCGGGTTTCGGACCTCTGCTTCTTGAACTCCACGGTGACCGAGCAAGCCGAACGGATGTTTATGCCGGCGTTCGAGAAAGGCTGGCCGCGCGACCCAAGATGGACGCCAGCGAACTTGAGCAGAAGCGAGGCGAGTTGCGACGTCACCGCGACACTCTCCGACGATACCTGTCCCTAGTCCGCACTCCGCTGGGTAATCTTGGAAAAACTGCTCACGCCTTGGCATGGCGAGAGGTGCGCCTGCGTGCAAGGTTCCGTCGCGATCAATTAAGGTCGATGGAGGGCCGGTGGATCGCACAAGACGTGTCCGCCCTCGACCTGCCGACATTGCGAGAGAACCGAGAGCTCTTGGCGCAATTCGGCAAAGCCTTAACTGCCATCGATCAAGCGCAGCAGGGTCGGCGCACCCTTTGGTCGCTTGCTGAACAGCTCGACCCCTTTGACCAAACCAGGGCACTAGATGCCGCTTCGGCTACAGCGAAAAGCGCAGAGGTCGTAGCCAAAGTTGCAGAACGGTTGGCAAACCTTGGAGTGAAACTTCCTCGCCCCGACGAGGAAGGCTTGTCGCCTGCAATTACCCAACTTGCTGCTCTCACGCCTTTCACCTGCTCGGACGAGGCGACAATTAAATCCGCGTTGCGTCATCGCGACAGGAGTCAGGATCTGCTAGCGGCGCAGGCGGTATGGCAGCATCAGCGAGGACGAGCTGCCGAGGCTTTTGGGGATCCTGAACAGGTCTCTGTAAAAGCTGCCGAGGCCTTGATGAGCGCCCTGGCCATCGAGCAGTGCCCTCTGACACTGAGTGAAGTTTCGACCACTCGTGCTACGCTCGAACGCATTGTCACATCTTTAACATCCGCCTCGCGTGACGTGGAACGCCTCACAGCAAAACTGGCAGATGGTGAGCGTGCAAATGTCGAAAAGAGCCTAGCCGTAGCGACTGTCTTCGCTGACCTAGGGCAGGCAAATCCTTCGATTGCCACTTTAATGTCCAGCAGCGTTCTTGACGCGGCGGCTGATGGGGCGATTTTGTCGTCAACCCAGGACGCAACAGCTCTCCAGGCCGAAGCGGAAATGTTGAAGACATTGGTGCAGGCAGAGGCATTTTCATGCGAGCCTGCCGAACTGGACGATATTGCCGACATTCTCGAAACGACCAGCGCCCTCTCGCGCCTATTCAGTGGACGGTACAAGTCTGCCCATAGGCGAGCCGTTAGGCTTTGTGTGGAACCTGCCGATCGCGTTGAAGCATTAACCAGTTTGCGACGAACGGCCACATTTCTCCGCGCGCGTCGCACCTTCCACGAAAGTGCTAAAGTACGATCGCTTTTCCCAAATTTGCTTTGGGAAGGCATCGACAGCGATCTTGCCTCACTAGGTGCCGCGCGAAAGCAGATTTCCGATGCATCGACACATCTGATCGCACTGGATGAAGCTGATGCGCTGCGGTGGTGGCTGTCTTTAGATGCGACCGAACGGCAAATCTTCTGCGGCGCAAGTCAGCGCCTTACTGAGCTCCTCAGTCAGCTTTTCGAAGCAGGCTTTGCAGTCAATCCGCTTGAGGGCGTCCCGGGAGCCTTGCTTGACCGCATTAAAGCCCTGACGGAGATTTTGGCTTGCGGCCAAGACGTAGGACTTCGACCGGACGTACCGCTGTTTCATGCCGACGGTCGGACGATTGCTGAAGCAATCCTGCATTTGCATAGTGCACGCGAAGAGTTCGACAGACTTACTTCTGGTCCGGAGTTTACCTGGGTGAGTGAGGTTGGGAAGTCATTGCAACTGTTGCAAGGTAGCCTGGATCACGCAGCAACGCTTGGAGCACTTGCTGGGCCGTTTGACATTGTTGGTCTCCTCGCCGGGGCGGAAACACCAGCGTCTAAGCTTTCTGCGATCGTGGGGGCCGTCGCCGACCTCGCACCTGGAATCCGCTCATGGAAAGAGACATCTAACCGGCTTTGCGACTTGGCAAAGGTCGACATCCCGAGATTACTTGAAGCTCTGGATTGGCAAAAGTCTGCGGAGACGCTGAACGAGCTTAGTCTGGATCGGACCGGGGCCGGTCTGGCCGCAGACTTGCTCAAATATCGGTCTGCGGTTGCAGCACGCCGTCTCGATCCCTTCGCTAAGGCCGCATCATCCGGCGAAGTTCCATCGGATCTACTTGACGACCTGTACGAACTCATGGCGTCTTCGGCACTCCTGCGGGCCTATTTGGGCAGTGATGGCAGGGAATTAGGGCAGCTCGGCAGTCTGTCGCTTGATGATGCCAGACGCTCATTCAAGAAGATCGACAAGGAGCTTCACAAGCTGGAGGCGGCCGCCATCGTTGCAACTAGGTTGCACGACAAGGCGCCGATTGGCGTGGGATATGGCCGGAAGGCCGACTTTACCGAGCTGCGCCTGCTTGAGAACGAAATTGAGCTTACGCGCCCCCGTACACCACTTCGCGATGTCGTTCACCGTGCGGGCCAGGCCCTACAGGCGCTCAAACCAGTCTGGATGATGTCGCCAACTTCGATTGCACAGTTCATTAAGCCGGGCACGCTCGAATTCGATCTTCTTATCATCGATGAAGCGTCCCAGATGCGGCCAGAATTTTCAGTGAGCTGCATTCTGCGCGCTGATCAGTTAGTGGTCGTGGGAGATGCAAATCAGCTGCCTCCGAGCGATCATTTCCAGGTCGCCAGCGTTGATGATGGAGACGATGACGGTGATGGAATTGGCGTTGAAGATAGTACCGAATCCATTCTCGATCTTGCAAATCAGCGCTTCAGGACCAAGCCTCGTCTGAAATGGCACTATCGCTCCCAGCATGAGAGCCTGATCCAGTTCTCGAACCGCCAGTTCTATGACCGCGACCTCGTCGTCTTCCCCAGCCCCATGGCCAATGACGATGATCTACTCGGGGTAAAGTGCTTCTACGCTCCGGCGTTTTACCCAGACACTGTGTACGAGGCGTCCATCAATCAGCGGGAAGCTCAGCTAGTCATCGAGCAGGCTTTTGGCCTGATGCAAACTCACCCTGAACGGTCCATCGGCATCGTGGCAATGAATGCCAAGCAGACGGAGTTGATTCAGAACGAATTCGAGCGGCTGAAGGCAGAGGATGGCAGCGTTCAGAGATACGTCGATGCGTTTGACGGCACACTCGACGAATTCTTTATCAAAAACCTGGAAAATGTTCAGGGCGATGAACGAGACATCATCCTTATTTCAACAGTTTACGGTCCAGACAAGAATGGAGCGGTCCGCCAGAATTTCGGCCTGATGAACCGAGAGGTTGGATGGCGTCGTCTGAACGTTTTGGTTACCCGAGCGAAGATGTCGTGCCGCCTGATAACTTCACTTCGCCCCGATGACGTCAAGGTAACCGAGAAGTCCTCGAAAGGCGTGGTCGCCTTTAAGAGCTACCTGAACTACGCCCACGGCGGAGCAAGTTATGAAGACGCGTCTGGCGGTGAAACCGACAGCGACTTCGAGATCTTCGTTGCAGATGCACTGCGAGACGCTGGCTACGAGGTTATCTACCAAGTCGGTGTCGAAAATTTCCGTATAGATTTGGGCGTTCGTCATGAAAGCTGCCCTGTGGGCTTTATCGCCGGTATCGAGTGCGATGGAGCGCCATACCACTCTGGCTTGAGCGTCCGCGATCGCGACCACATTCGTCAGACCATACTCGAGAACCTCGGATGGAAGATCTACCGCGTATGGTCGACCGATTGGTTCAACGATTCAGCACGCGAAACGGCAAAGCTCCTGGCTTGGCTGGATGGCGTTCGGGATGAGGTCGTCAGCAATCTCGGCAAACAGTCTTCGTCAATGCCGGTCCTCAAACAAAAGCCGGAGTTGAACCCAACAACGGTCAAGGGGCCCTCAAGCATCCGAGACGGCGCGAGCGTGAAAGATCCACTTAATAGTGAGGAGCAGACCGCAGCTTCTGTACATGCCCCTGCGCCACGCGAGCCTAAGGGCCGCGAACTCCGATCTCTCGGCGATTTCCAGACCTTTGAGGCTGTGAGGGGTCGCCTCTATGAAGTTTGGAAGGACGACGTACTCCGAGGGGAGGTAGAAATCGTTAAGCGTGCCGTGTCGGCCCCCCGCCTCTATGGCGATCGCGTCATGACCGAACAGTCGGAATATGAAGGGCGCATTGAGGTCACAGGAGATAGCTTCCGCTCCTACGATATCTATGCAGCCATTAGAGAGGTCGCCGCCCGGGCGATGGCTCAAGATGCGTGATAATGCCGACTTCCACTCAGGACCTTCGACACGGGAGAGCGCCAACCATCTCGACATTGACGGACGATCGCAGTCAATCGTGGACGCCGCCCACCAACGGAACCTTGAAAACAGGACCCGAACCCGCACAGTACTACTGACTAGGGGGCCATTTTGGGGGCTATTAGACAACTCCACATCGACATAAACTTACATAATCAAACACTTTGTTGAACAATTCGAGTCCTGTAAGTCCATCCACCCTGGTTTCTCACCGCCCTGCACCGCGCTCAGCCCAGCCCCCTTTTTACCAGCGGATGGTTGCGCCTGCTTGCACGGCGTGGGTGCGGGCGTGGCGGCGCAGGATGCCGTCGTAGCCGACCCACAGGCTGAACCCATCAGCGGCGGCCAAGGTGAAGGATCCGCCCAGTTCCGCCCCC
>Ga0114940_10001147_pt1 | contig 10197 bp, 8 predicted proteins | sample ColdCreekSource_FD_87195 | JGI IMG/M metagenome (GOLD analysis project Ga0114940, IMG submission 87195) | Groundwater microbial communities from Cold Creek, Nevada to study Microbial Dark Matter (Phase II) - Cold Creek Source | ecosystem: Environmental > Aquatic > Deep subsurface > Groundwater ...
CGGGCTTGAGTTGCTCGAAATGAAGGAGTGTGAAACCTGTTGCGGATTCGGGGGGACGTTCTCCGTCAAGTTTCCACATATTTCCTCTGCCATGGACGAAGTCAAGGTTGCGTCGATTGAAGAGTGCGGCGCCGAATATGTCACCAGTGGCGATTCCAGTTGTTTGATGCAAATCAGCGGCCTCCTGGAAAAGCGGCATTCCCGAATCAAAGCCGTTCACATTGCCGAAATCCTGGCCTCCAGGGAATCACCGGTATCTTGAGCATGTCCTTTGCCGATCAATTCATCCAGGATTCGGAGAAAAAGGCATCTGACCTTCGCCATCGCGCGGTTCTCCAGAAGGCAATCACCACATATGCCACCAAGGTTGCAGATGTCAAAACACACTTCCTAGATTGGAATCATGGTCGCAAGCTGACCCGTATACGCAAATGGGAAGCCATCAATCACTTGGACCAGTATCTGGAAGAGTTTGAGCATAATGCGCGTTCTCGTGGCGCCATCATCCACTGGGCAGAAGACGGCGCTCAGGCTTTGGAAATCATCCTTGGCCTTTGCAGGAGTCATGGTGTTCGCAAAGTGGTGAAATCCAAGTCAATGGTGACAGAGGAAATCCATCTCAACGAGTTTCTGGAAAAACAGGGCATCGCCAGCGTGGAATCTGATCTGGGCGAATATATTGTCCAGCTCCGCCACGAAAAACCCTATCACATCGTAACTCCTGCGATGCACCTGACGAAGGAAGACATTGATCTCACATTTCACCAGCGACTCGGCACGCCCACAGGCTCCACGGCCGAAGATCTTGCTCAGACGGCCCGCAATGTGCTTCGAAACGAATATCTCACTGCCGACATGGGCATTACGGGCGCCAACTTCATCGTGGCAGAGACAGGAATGATCTCCATCACGGAAAATGAAGGCAACGCACGACTCTGCTCCTCACTGCCACGGATTCATGTGGCGATCAGCGGCATTGAAAAGGTTCTGCCAAAGCTGGATGATCTTGCCCTCTTTCTGCCCATGCTTGCGGTATCAGGAACCGGCCAACAGATCACCTGCTACAACACCATGATTGGCGGCCCACGACAGGCGGATGAAATGGACGGTCCGGATGAATTTCATATCATCCTCCTGGACAATGGACGAACCAGGCTCCTGATGGATCCCGAGCAACGGGAGATATTGCATTGCATCCGCTGTGGAGCCTGCCTGAATGTCTGTCCTATTTTCAAGAACGTGGGTGGACACGCCTATGGAACCACGTATCAGGGACCCATCGGCGCGGTAATCACTCCTCATCTGCGCGGTTTGGCGGATTGGAAACATCTTTCAGAAGCTTCATCCCTCTGTGGCGCATGTTCCGAGGTTTGTCCGGTCCACATCGACCTGCATCATCACCTGCTGCGCAATCGTCGCAATTCGGTCAGGGCTGGATTTTCCGGCTGGTTTGAAGGCTTGAGTTTTCGATTGTGGGCGATGCTGATGCAAAGTGACGAGGCTTATCGCATCGGGGCGCTGCTCCTGCGCGTTGGCCAGAAACTTTCAATCGCAATCGGCCTTGAGGGTACTCTGTTCGACCCTCTTCAGCACTGGTCCAAAACCCGTGCGTTTCCCAGATTTCCCGCACAAACGTTTCGTGACTGGTGGAACAAACGGAAATGAACGCCCGAAGCAATATCATGCATCGTATTCGCACCGCGTTGCGGCAACCCGCGCCACGGCCCGAAATACCATCCGGAAGAACAGCCTTTTCCACCATCTCGAATCCGAATCTGCTTGCGCATTTCGAACGCGAATTACTTGCATTGAGGACCGGGTTTCACTGCGCACCCAACTGGAAGGATGCCCGAACCTGGTGCAGGCTGATCACAGATCAGCATGAACTCCGTCGCATTGTTGCCACTCCGGATGCTGATGTTCTTGACGCATGCCAATCCGTTCCGATTCAAACACCAAGGAAAAATGAAGATTGTGGCCCGAAATTGGCTGACATCGATTTATCGGTCACAACATGTGACTGCCTTGTTGCATTAACGGGATCCATTGTTCTGACGGCTCGATCCGGATTTGGACGTGCACTCTCGGTTCTGCCCCCCGCTCATCTTGTCGTGGCCCGTCGTTCCCAGCTGTTGCCTGACTTCACGGAAGCATTCCAGCTGCTGTATGCGCGTTACGGCAAATCATGGCCCAGCATGCTCACCATCATTACAGGGCCGAGCCGGACATCTGACATTGAAAAGATCCTCGTTCTTGGCGCGCATGGTCCAAGAAAACTTTTTGTCCTTTTGCTGGATTTTTAAACACTGCTTTTAGTTGTGTGAAAGTCTTTTGTTTGTAAAATGTTTCTGCTTGAATAAGAATATGCCTGCCAATCTCGTATTTCTGAATCGCAGTTTTGTGCCTGAGGACAAGGCTTCATTTTCCGTATTTGACCGGGGTCTGCTTTATGGCGACGGGCTTTTTGAGACCGTGCGAATCTATGCAGGAAAATTCTTTCTCCTGGATGCGCACTTGAAAAGATTATTTGACGGCCTGAAAGTGCTGGGCATCCATGTGCCCTATACCCATGATGAGATGGAGATTTTCACGCGCGAACTGGCGATCAATAATCGCATCAGCGAGGGATTTGCGCGGATCGTTGTCAGCCGCGGAGAGGGTTTTCTGGGTTTTTCTCCGAGAGGCTCGGGAACACCACATGTTGCCATTTGCGCGCGCGAACGCCCTGTTGCCATGCGTCGTAAGGAGATCTGGAAACTCACTGTCTCCAGGCATCCCATCAGTCCTCTGCCCCTCAAATCACTGAGCTTTCTGCCACACGTCCTGGCCAGAAAGAAGGCTGAAGATGCAGGGTTTGACGAAGCCATCCTGCTTGATGCAAAAGGAACTGTCATTGAAGCAACAGCAAGCAATATCTTCCTCTGGAAAAACGGTCGAATCGTCACCCCACCTCTTTCCACCGGCTGTCTGCCTGGCATCACCCGCGCTGAAGTTATCAAAATTGCCCGCAAGGAGGGGTTTCATGTCAACGAAAAGGGTTTTGGCGCGCGTGAATGCCGACAAGCGGATGGCATTTTCCTGACCAACAGCCTGCTGGAAATCGTTCCAAGTTATCTGGGACGCCGGATGGATTCTCATGTTTTGGCCTGCATGGACGAGCTGGAGGCAGCCTTTGCGTACCACCGGACAACCGCATCCCGGTAAATTACGCGGTCTCACCCCGTAATAAATCCTGCAACACTTCCCTCCTGCGAACCACACGAGCAGACTTTCCTGATACCAAAATTTCCGCCGGACGAGGTCGTGTGTTGTAGTTGGAAGCCATTGCGAAACCATAGGCGCCGGCGCTCATCAACGCCAGAAAATCCCCTTCCAGGACGGGCACAAGCCGGCGATCTTTGGCAAAATAATCTCCCGATTCGCAAATCGGACCAACGATGTCATATTTGAGATCCGCAAGCGGTTGATGGGGATGTTCACGGAGTGGAATAACCTGATGATAGGAATCGTAAAAGGCCGGACGGATCAGATCATTCATGGCAGCGTCTACAATCAAAAAATTCTTGCGACCGGTACGCTTCAGATACTCAACCCTGGTCACCAGGATGCCGGCATTACCTACAACAAAGCGGCCGGGTTCCAGAAGAATTTTCATCCCCAACGGCTTTAAAAGCGGGATCAGCGTGCGGGCGTAAAGCTCGATCGTGAGAGGCAGCGCTGAGCGACCAATCGGGCGTTGACGATGAATCACGCCAGAGGCATGATGAATGGAGATTGCTGAATTCCACCAACGGCGATTACCACTTTCAAGAGCAGGTCGGTATACAATCCCAATCCCACCTCCAATCGAGAAAAATTCGAGGCGATGCCTGTCACGAAGCATGCGCACCAGCGGCAACATTTTCCGGACTGCCCGGGTAAATGGCGCGACTGTCGTAATTTGTGAGCCGATATGGATTTGCACACCCTTTAAATGCAGTCCCGGCAAGCGGGATGCCTGGTGGCAGGCATTTTCGACATCTTCGTAGGCGATCCCAAATTTGTTCTCATAAGTTCCGGTTGTGATCTTCGCATGTGTGTGGGCTTCCACGTTGGGATTCACACGCAACGCAACCGGAGCCATTTTTTTGAGAACGGAGGCAACCCGGCTGATCCGATGCAACTCCGCCTCGCTCTCCACGTTAAAACAATAAATACCGAGACGCAGCGCATAACGAATCTCCTCCTCCGTCTTTCCAACTCCTGCAAAGACACAACGCCCCGGGTCTCCGCCGGCGCGCGTGACTCGATAAAGCTCTCCGGCGCTTACGGTGTCAAATCCGGACTTCAAACGCGCAAGCTCTGAGAGGATTGCAAGATTCGAATTTGCCTTTGCAGCATAGCAAACCATGTGATCCAGCGGTGCCAGGGCCTGATCCAACCGCATAAAATGGCTTTTAACAGTCTGGCGCGAGTAAACATAAAGAGGCGTGCCATATTTTGCCGCCAACGCCTCCACTTCCATCCCTTCACAAAACAGCTTCCCGCGGCGATAATGGAATTCGTGCATGCTTTAGATTTATACTGAACACGGGCATCTTTTGTGCTTTTCCACGAACTGTAGAGGCGCTTCTGTGAAGCGCCGTTTTCGAATAGCTGCGTTTCGCAGAAACGCAGCTACATTCCAAAAGAAAAAGCGCAACTTATGACCGCGTTGAATATAAATGTCGCTGCCGCGAATTACCATGAGAATCTTTTGGATGGCATTGAACTTCCCATGAAAGTATCTCTTTCTTATGAAAGTGGCCCTGGTTCACGACTGGCTCACGGGGATGCGAGGGGGTGAGAAGTGCCTCGAGGTGTTTTGCGAAATGTTCCCGGATGCTCATTTGTTCACCTTGTTGCACGTTCCTGGTTCAGTTTCAAAAGCGATTGAACGGATGGATGTCCGCGTGTCAACCTTGCAACGACTACCCTTTTCAAAGACAGGCTATCGTTACTATCTGCCGCTTCTCCCATCCATCGTCGATGGCTGGAAAACGGGAAGTGAGAGTTACGATCTGGTGCTGAGTTCATGCCACTGCGTGGCCAAGGGGGTGAAATTCCAGAAGGCCAGCCGACATGTCTGTTATTGTTTCACTCCCATGCGTTATCTCTGGTGCCAGACCAGGAACTATTATGTGGGTAACTGGAAGCAAATCGCTCTAAACCTTGTGAGTGGACCATTAAAACGCTGGGATTTGCGGTCAAATGAGCGCGTGCATGAATTCATCGGCATTTCGAACCATGTCTCAGATCGCATTCGCCGGTTTTATGGACGGGAGGCAGTCACCATTTATCCTCACGTGGATGTGGAATTTTACCGACCCTCAGAAATCGAAAAGGGGAGAAAAGAATTCCACCTGGTGGTGGGCGCCTTGGAACCGTACAAGCGCGTGGATCTGGCATTGGAAGCATTCCGGCGCTGGAATCGTCCACTGAAGATCGTCGGCAAGGGCACCATGTTTCAGAGCTTGCGACGAACAGCCCCACCGAACGTCGAGTTCCTTGGCTGGCGGAGTGATGAAGAAATTCGTGATTTATATCGTGAGGCACAGGCTCTGGTTTTTCCAGGTGAGGAGGATTTTGGCATTGTTCCCCTCGAGGCACAGGCCTGTGGTTGCCCGGTTGTGGCATATGGCGCCGGTGGAGTTCTCGAAACGGTGCGTGAAAATGAGACCGGAATCTTTTTCCATGAGCCAACGAGCCGGAGCCTGCTGGCCGCGTTGGAGGCCTCGGGAAAAATGAAGTGGGACACTGCAAAACTTCGCGCCCAGGCGGAACGATTTGGAAGAGCAAGATTCCGTCATGAAATGGAAAAATATTTGGGACACTAATATTTCCATAGAATTCCTTCGGAGCTCTATGGACGCTGTTGTTAAGGAATATCCGTGACATCATACTGCAAGGCGCAATGGAGGCCATTGGCACCTTGTAGCTTGCAGCCTGCAGCCTGACGCTTGTAGCTTATAGCCCATCTATGTTTCGGAGAAAAGATGTTCGCGCCTACACGGTCACTCTCACCATATTGAGCGACCTGCTTGCCATGTACGTCGCCTTTCTGCTGGCCTGGGGCATGCGATTCAAATCAGGGATCATCGCATTTAAGGACACACCGTTTATCCATAATTACCTGGCCATGGTCACTCTCTGGGCTCTGGTGCTGGTTGCTGTTTTTCACCTGCTCGGGTTGTATAATATCCGAACGCCTCTGCCCTTCATGACAGAAGCCGCAAGGGTGACACAGGGCATGTTTATTTCGCTTGCTGTGCTCTTCGCTCTGAGTTTTTTCCTGCGAACACAGTTTCAATTCTCACGCCTGACGGTGTCACTCATGGCATTGCTTGCGTTGGGGTGTTTGCTCATTCTGCGAAACGGCCTGCGCCGGGCATGGGGCAAATTTCTGCGCAAAAACAATCTTCTGCAGCGGGTGCTCCTGATCGGCTGGGGACGTCGTAGCGCCGAGCTTGTGCGGCATGTCCAGGCGGATATCAATTCCGGACGGGAAATCATTGGAGTGTTGTCGGATGAACAACCCCGCCACCTTCCCAGAAACATTCGATGGCTGGGCAGGACGGCTGAGCTTCAACAGGCTCTTGATCATCACGAACTGGATGAGGTGATTCTGGGCACACTTCAGGTGCCTCACACGCAAATCAGTGACTGGATTCTTGTATGCGAACAGCAGCTTGTGCAATTCCGCCTTGTTCCTGATCTCTTCGAAATCCTGGCTTCCCGGGTGCAGCTCGATTTTATCAGTGGCGTGCCGCTTCTGGGGCTCGGAGAATTCCCACTCGATCGTCCGTTCAATCGTGTTTTAAAGCGGATATTGGATGTGGTCGGCTCCATCGCCGGCCTGATCCTGAGCGCCCCTCTTATCGCCATTGGCGCGGTGTTGATCCGTCTGGAATCCCACGGACCTGTCATTTACGTGCAGGAGCGATGTGGGCGGGATGGGCGCCCCTTTCCCATGTACAAACTGCGCACGATGAAGGTTGATGCCGAAAATGAAACCGGCCCCGTCTGGACCAAAGAAAACGATCCCCGCCGCACTCGTATTGGCATCATGCTGAGGACGTTCAATATCGATGAGACACCACAATTCTGGAATGTGTTACGAGGAGAAATGAGCCTTGTTGGACCACGCCCGGAACGGCCTGTTTTCGTCGAGCAATTCAAGGAGGAAATCCGGCATTACATGCCGCGTCACAGCGTGAAACCCGGAATAACCGGCTGGGCGCAGGTGAACGGATTGCGCGGCAACACCCCCCTGGAGGAACGCGTGCGCTATGATCTCTTTTATTTTGAGAACTGGTCACTCTGGTTTGATCTCCGCATCATCATCGCAACCGTGCTCAGCTTCAAAAATGCATACTGAAGGAAATCCGAAATTTGAAAAGATCCTGCTGGTGCGAAATGATAATATTGGGGATCTGATCTGTTCGATCCCGGCAATCCAGCTCATACGTGAGCATTGCGCTGCCGCGCAGATTCACCTGCTTGTCAACAGTTACAACGCACCGGCAGTGGAGGCGCTTGTGCCCGGATGGGTGGATCGCCTGGTCGTCTACCGCAAAACCAAACATGTCGGATTCAACCTTCATCAACTCGCTTATCTCATCCGGTTCTATCGCAACCTGCGACGTGAAGGTTATGATGCTGTCGTTCTTTTGGTTGGAGGACGGAGCCGGCAGAGCGAATCCTTTGCCCGCTGGTCTGGCGCGGAATATGTCCTGGGCTATGGACTGGATCATGGCAGCCCTCAGTTTCAGGAAGGGCATCATGAGCTTGAATACAGTTGGGACCTTGCCAACCGCTTGTGTGGGATCAAAAAGGATTCGCCTGTTCAAATTGAGTATCCGATTCGTGCAACCGGTTTGCGAACCGCCATTCAAATCACCAGTCGAAAACCTGGTAACCGTTGGGAAGCTCAACAATTTGCCGAGCTGGCCCAACAAATTCATGCACACAAGATGGGAAAACCACTGCTTCTCTGGTCACCCGGCAACTCAAACACCCTTACTCACCCGGGAGACGACGACAAGGCGGCTGACATACTGGGACTTGCATCCATTGCGGTGGAACCACGGCCTACCGCAACATTACAGGATCTGATTTCTGTTCTGCAGGAGTGTCGCAGCCTGATCACACCGGATGGCGGGGCGATGCATCTGGCTGCAGCGATGGGCGTGCGCATCGTGGCCATGTTTGGTCAATCAGATCCGATTCGCTGGCGTCCATGGACGCCTCATGCCAGAATACTGCAGAGTCCCAGCCATACGATCCAGGATATCAAGGTGAAAGAGGCGGTCAATGCATGGCTGGAACTGAATGGATAGAAAGACATGTGCGGAATTATTGGATATTTTGCAAAGGGCAGTCAGGCACCGGAGAGGGCCGTCTTTGAACGCGCCATTGATGCGATGGAGCACCGGGGACCGGATGACCGGGGAATCCGGATCGATGACCGTACGGGCCTGGGATTTCGCCGCCTGTCGGTAATTGACATCGAAACAGGCGCCCAACCGATGAGCAATGAGGATGGCCGCATCCACATTGTCTTCAACGGTGAAATCTACAATTTCAGACGGCTGCGGGATCGATTGGAAGCAAAGGGCCATCGCTTTCGGACAAACAGTGACACGGAGATCATTCTTCATCTTTACGAGGAGGATGGGGAACGATGTGTCGATGAATTGCGCGGCATGTTCTCCTTTGCGATTTACGATCAGGGACGCGCCTCGCTCTTTCTGGCCCGTGACCGTTTTGGAAAGAAGCCGCTGGTCTATACAGAAACAGGCGCCGGATTTTATTTCGCTTCTGAAATCGGCGCGTTGTTGAAACTCGCGGATTGCGGCCATGAGGTCGATCCCGCCGCAGTGGATGCCTATCTGGCGCTCCGCTATATCCCCAGTGCTCACACAGCGTGGCGTGAGATTAAACGTTTCCCGGCAGCCTGCACGATGTGGGTCAAAGATGGCCTGGCAGGCACACCTCACCGTTATTGGCGCCTGAACTGGTCAGACCCCATCCGCAGCAGGATTACGGATCGGGAGGCAATCGAAGGTTTTCGCGAGCGTTTTGAAGAGGGGGTGAAACTGAGGATGATTTCCGATGTGCCACTGGGCGCATTTCTAAGCGGTGGCGTGGATTCCAGCATCACCACCGCAGCCATGACACGCACCGGGCAAAGAGTGGAAACATTCTCCATCGGATTTGAAGATCCGCGTTTTGATGAAACCATTTACGCCCAGGAAGTCGCGCGCCGCCTTGAAACCAGTCATCATCATCTGAGGGTGACTGCAGATTCCCTGGAAAATCTGGACCCACTGATTGACACCATGGGCGAACCTTTTGCCGACCATTCGTTTTTGCCAACCTTTCTTCTCTCAAAATTTACGCGGCGACATGTAACTGTGGCCCTTTCTGGAGACGGAGGCGATGAATTGTTCGGAGGTTACAAACGCTACCGCCACCTTGCGCTGGCAGGCATGCTCAAACGCCTTGGGATGGCCCGCCCATGGATGGCTGCAAGTCGCGCATCCTTCCAATTGGAACGGGCCTTCAATCCCTCACGACGGCATTTGAAATGGCCTCGTTCTGCGGTGGACCGCGTTATCCAACTGGAGCCACTGCACCAATATTTTCATCTCCTTGGTTGCTGGAACCGGGATGAACGCGCACAGCTGCAGATGAAGGGTATTGAACAGGACCTTGCGGCATCCTTCATCGACGACACGCTTATGGCGTATTCCCACCTTCGGGGTTTAAGTCGGTGGCAGGCGCTGGACGTTGAAACCTGGCTGATTGATGATATCCTTCGTAAAGTAGACACTGCCAGCATGGCGTGCTCACTGGAATGCAGATGTCCATTCCTTGACCAGGGTGTTGCTGAGTTTGCCGCAGGCTTACCTGTCAGGTTCAAGCTGAACCGGCGCGGAGAATCCAAGGCGTTGTTGCGAAAACTATATCCTGACTTGTTGCCTCCCGGATTATTCAAACGGGCCAAGAAAGGTTTCAGCATGCCCATTGGTCAGTGGATGCGGCAACAATGGAAAGAGACGCTGCGCGCGTCTGTTGAGGAGAGCTGGAGCGGATGCATTGAGTAGCGCTTTGATCGCTGGGTTTTACTTGCAATCTGGCAGGAACAGCAAACAGGCCAGCAAGATCATGGCGAAA
>Ga0114940_10001149_pt1 | contig 10190 bp, 4 predicted proteins | sample ColdCreekSource_FD_87195 | JGI IMG/M metagenome (GOLD analysis project Ga0114940, IMG submission 87195) | Groundwater microbial communities from Cold Creek, Nevada to study Microbial Dark Matter (Phase II) - Cold Creek Source | ecosystem: Environmental > Aquatic > Deep subsurface > Groundwater ...
ACCCTTACGCCCACCGTGGTTGCTAAGGGTTCGGACGGAAAGGTTATTACCCTGAGTGCATTCGCTCAGACAGCGGGCGGAAGTTTAGTCGGCGGGCAGGATCAAGTGGATACCCAGGAAATTGACGCAGATGTAGTGGATCGCAGACTAGACGGAACTACCTTCAATTTCGCAATCTCGAACAGAGCTAGTAATCCATAGGCTCCATTTCTCTTCAACGTTAGGTTCCAACCGGCGGCGCGCAAGCACCGCCGGTTTTTTTATAAGAACATCTGCTCAGCTACGGCAGCCGTTTGTGGGTGAGTTTGTAGCGGAAGGCGGCGTCCCGAAATAATCACACTTCGGGGAATTCGTTAAGGGCCTTTCTCCAAGAGACTTGACTATTTGTAGACGCCACCCGGCGGTTGCCGGTGGCGCGAGCACAAAGATAGTCCTGTGGGACTTTTACTCGTAGTTCGTCAACATGATCGGGTCTTGCGGCTCGACACTCATCGGGAATAGCCCCCGCGCTTCGCCCTTGAACGGGAGCGTTCTGAAGTTCAGCGACGTGCAGCCCGGGCCGTCGAAGTAAAGGCCTCGCGAAGGGTCGCACACAAACCCTGCGCGCCAGCTCTGGATGCTCTTGCTCTGCACGGCCAGTGCCGCACGCGAGTCCAGGCCCACGCACGCGTAGAATGCATGGTCGACAACAGCGAGTGGCTCACGGCTGACGACCACGCGCAGGTTCCCGTGCTTCAGCACCGCCGCGCCGCACATCGAAAAATTGAGTCCCGGATAGAGCTGCCCGCTGGAGGTAAAACGGCCTTCGCCAGTAAAGACGACCTCCGCATCCAATTCGACCGCCGGGCGTCCGAGACGAAATTGCTGTGCGCCGCGATTCGCGAGTTCGACGGACTCCGGATCGACGACCCACAGTAGCGTCGGCGCGCGCAGTCGGTCGGCGCACGGAAGCAACTGGCGCAACGCTTCGGCGCTGCGGCCTTCGGAACCGCCGGTCGTGGCGTCGGCTGTGTCGACGAGCACCCACGGTTCGTGCCTTGCCGCAGGCGGGGCCTCGTCGAGTCGCGCTCTAATCGTGTCCCAATCCAGCAGCTGTGTCTCCCAAGCGTGGCGCTGCGAATACCATTCCGTGGCAAGCCGAGTCGCGACTCTGGCCGGCGCATTCCCGTGCCCGCTCACGACCACCGTGCTGCGCAAATCGGCGATGTCGAGCCAGGGCTGAACCGGCAGCAGCGCGACGTCGTCAATTCCGTCCTCGCGCTCTGCGGCGCGTGCTTTGGAAAGCATGGCAGCGAAGCGACCGGAGAAATGATTTGTATCGATCGGCGGAAGCAACGCTTTGAGCGTCGCGAGAGCGCGTGTGTTCGAAGTTCGCGAAACGGCGAGCTTCGCCGCGCGGCGACCAGTTTCTGAAAAATCCATATGCGGCATCGTATGGTACGCCGTGACGGCATCGGCGTGCCGCGCCATGCGCGGCGTCATATTGGCGTGCAGGTCGAGCGACAGCACAAGGTATCCGCTGTAGCCGATGTCGCAGCGGACCATCTCGAGCAGATTTCCATCGACGTCGTCCTCGCCTTCCGCGCAGGCGGCACCGTGCAGATGCAGAATAACGGTGTCGGCTGGCAGCGCGGCCGCGATTTGGTCCTTCATCGTGCGGCGAAGTTCTTCGAAACAGCGCCGACTCATGCGGCCCGCCGGCGATCCGCACATCGCCGCGAAAACCGGGGACGCTTCCCAGCCCCGCTCTGAAAGTTCCAGCAGACTACCCGTCGTCTGTGAATCGACGCGCGAAGCCCAGGTGCGAACGTCCACCTCGCCCACCAGCCATGTGCCTGACTTGGTGAACATCTCCAGCTCACATAACCGCGGACTGAAGGTGTTCGCTTCGTAGATGAACTGCGCGACGACCGCTTTCATGGCATTCCTTCCCCGTACCGGGTTTGCGTCTTGGTGGCTGTATGACAGCGAAGTTCTGCGCGTGCGCACGGCCTGTACAGCCCAATGGACACAGACCCACTCCGCATCTTGCGGTCGATAAGATTAGAAAATCGGCAGCGCTGGTACCCATTTCGGCCTGCGCGGGTCGAAAAATTCGTTCGTCTGGCCGCCTTTTTTGTAGAGCTCGTGATAGCGCGCGACTTTGTCCCAATTGACTTCAACGCCCAAGCCTGGTCCGTTGGGCACATCAAAGCAGCCATCCTTATAGACAAATGGCTTCGTGATGATGTCGTCGAGTTGGTCGTGGTAATGCGAGTCGATCGCGTAGGAAAGATAAGGCGAAGCGGCGGCCAGGTGCAGCATCGCCGCCGTCGAGATCCCCAATTCACGGTCGCTGTGCATGCCGACCCCAAGTTGGAACGCTTCGCATACCGCCATCATTTTCTGATTCTGTCGGAACCCGCCCCAGTAGTGAACGTCGCTGAGCACGATGTCGACGGCGCGCATGCGGATCCCAGGCGCAAGCTGGTCCCACGCAATGAGGCACATATTGGTCGCGATGGGGATGTCGTGAATCGCCTGGCGCACTTGGCTGTTACCTTCCAGATTCCACGTCGGATCCTCCATGTACTCGAGTTCAACGCCGGATTTCTGCAGGCGGCGCAGCGTACGGATGCTGGTTTCCACCGACCACGCGCCGTTGGGGTCCCAGCGAAGCGGCGCGTCGGGAAAATTTTCACGCAGCAGCTCCAGCGCTTTCAGCTCAGTATGGGGCGCGTGCACGCCGCCCTTGAGTTTGATGGTGCGGAAGCCGTGCTTTTTCACCAGACTTTTCGTGTGTTCGAGAATGTCCTTCGGCGAATCGATCGGAGCCATGCTGCGGTCGGCGCTGGCGTACTTGTAGAAGACATACGCGACCATTTCGATGCGGTCGCGCGTTTTGCCGCCCAGCAGCGCATGAACAGGCTTCTTCAGCGCCTTCCCGGCCGCGTCGAGGCACGCCATCTCGATGCCGGCACGCACGACGGCAGGCACCGCGCTTTCGTAACTGATACAGAAGACGTTGAGTCGGTGCATGATCACCCCGGTCTCCAGCGGATCCAGACCGATCAATAGCGGCTTGGCTATCTCGATCGCGTGTTCGACCGCGTTGCCGCCATACGTTTCGCCGATGCCGGTGATGCCTTCATCGGTAAACACCTGCACGACGCCGCGCGTCGTGCCGTCCTCGGTGCCCATACACCAGCGCAGCGTCGCGTCCATCGGCACCGTTACCGGCGTGATTTTGATGTCCGTGATCTTCATGACTCTCCCCTTTTGAGCTTTCGCCCGCACGCCGCCCGATTTTTCTTGACGAAACCATCGTTCCGTATTATGAAACTACAGTTCTACTTAACGGAACGCATGGGGTCAACACAAAAACGTCCATGAATATCGAGATCCTCGCACGCACCTTCGAGGTGCTCGAAGCGCTTTCTCAGGGCGGCGCCCCACTGCCGCTCTCCGAAATCGCCCAGCGCACCAAGCTGCCCAAGCCGACCGCGCACCGCCTTTTGCAGGCGCTTCTGGAGTTGGGGTACGTGGCTCAAGAGGGGCCGGGCGGCTTTTATCCGACGACCAGCAAGTTGGCGCAGCTTGGTGAGAAGAGCAGTAACCTCGACTTGAGGCGCCGCGCGTTGCCGCACATGCAACGGCTGCACACGGAGTTCAACGAAACTGTGAATCTCGGCGTACTGGAGAACCTGTCGGTGCACTACGTTCATTACATCGAGACGACGCGCCCACTGCGACGCATGGTTATGCCGGGTGCGATCGACGAGTACTACTCGACGGCCCTCGGTCGTGCGATTGTCGCGCATCTGCCCAGGGCGGAGCGCGCTGCCCTCGTGGCACGAACGCACTTCCGCGCGCTGACGCCACACACCCTTAAAAATAAGTCGCAGATTGAGGACATGCTTAAACAGACCCGCAGTCGCGGCTGGGCGCTGGACGATGAGGAGTCTGATGCTGGCGTCATCTGCTTTGCCGTGCCGCTTTTCGATGGTGAACGCCCCATCGGCGCGATCAGCATATCGCTGCCCCGGACGCGCCTGACGCCTGAGGGCCGCAATCAGATTATCGCTGCCTTAGGTTCTATCCCGAAACTCGGCGAAGGGCATACGACAGGGCTTCATCAAGCCTCCCACGCGCCTGCGACGAAGCATATCCAGAGTAATCTGCGACCGAGGAGGCAACGGCAGCAAAGGGTAATCAACGGTCTGCCCAGGAGTATTCGTCCATGAACCGCTACCAAAAATCGAAGGAACTCTATGCGCGCGCAACGCGGGTACTGGCCGGTGGCGTCTCCAGCGAATTTCGGAAGTTCAACCAGCCCCACCCGCTCTTTTATAAAGGGGGATGCGGCGCACGCATCACGGATGTCGACGACAACTCGTATCTGGACTTCACGCTCAGCCAAGGCCCGCTGCTACTCGGCCATGCTCATCCGCATGTATTAGAGCGTGTCGAACGTGCGTCGCGCGATGGCCAGCTCTATGCCGGACAGCATCTGTTGGAATTGGAATTAGCCGAGAAATTACAGCGCCTGATTCCGTGCGCCGAACGCATGCGCTTCTGCCTTTCGGGGTCTGAGGCGGACCACCTTGCATTACGGCTGGCTCGCGGATTTACCGGCAAGACGAAATTCATACGCTTTGAAGGGCATTACCACGGCTGGTTCGATGAGGCCATCGCCGGTGTAGCTGCGGGGCCTTGCGACGATCCAGCGTTCACGCCCGTGCTGCGCACCCAGGGCCTGCCCCCAGGCATCCATGACCATGTGAGTATGCTGCAGTGGAACGATCTCGCCGCCGTCGAAGCCATGTTCACGAAACATTCGGACGACATCGCGGCGATCATTACCGAGCCGGTGATGTGCAACCACGGCTGCATTCCACCGGAGCCAGGTTTTCTCGAGGGCCTGCGTGCGCTCTGCGACCATCACGGTGCGCTGTTGATCTTCGACGAAGTCATCACCGGCTTCCGCCTGGGCATGGGCGGCGCACAACGTTACTTCGAGGTGATTCCGGATCTCGCCGTCTTCGGAAAAGCAATGGCCAGCGGTTACCCGATCAGCGTGCTAGCCGGAAAAGCGACGGTGCTGGAGCGCGTTGCCAGCGGTGCCGTGCTTCTCGCCGGAACGATGAACTCTGGTGTTCCTTGCGTCGCGGCGGCGCTGGCGACACTTGAAGTACTTGAACGCGAGCAGCTCCACGAACGACTTTTTGAGCATGGCCGCAGGCTGATGCAGGGCCTGCAGGATGCCGGTCGAGCCGCCGGACTTCCGCTGCGCGTTCAGGGTTTGGGTCCGATGTTCCACGCCGGATTCTCGCCGCTGGAACGCACACGGAACTACCGCGACACGCTGCGCTTCGACAAGACACTCTACGGCGCGTTCGTCCGCGCCATGCAGGAGCGGAACATCCGCCTCATCGGTCGCGGGCTGTGGTACCTCTCAGCCGCGCACACCACTGCAGATATCGAGGAAGCGCTGCGGCACTCGCGGGACGCATTGCAGTCCATCGCGCAACCTTGAGCAAAACACGCGGGTTGTAAACAGGTAATTTCGGAGACGCGCCCGAAACTGACCTGTCCAGAATCTATGTACAAGATGCTATGCGTGTTCCTGTTGTACGTAAGTCCATTGATATCGACAAAAGTACACATCATGCTGCGGAAGTTGAGCTAGCAAGTCCCGTACGAATCGGATTGTTAATCGGATAGCAGCTTGAATGGGGCCGTAGATCGAGATCTGCGGAGAGGTGGTGAACGATTACGAGTTGTCGTCGTCTGCGGCGTACGCTCACGCCGCAAGCCCGTGCTTTACGTGCTGCGCCTCACCGCGCTTCTTCCAAATCTTCCGATAGCGCCTGGTAATAGCGTTCGACTAGCGGGCGATATTCTTTGGGCGCTTCGCCGTCGTCGTAGTTACGGATGTCGCGGTCTTTGAGGAGACGTTCGCGGCGCTGCAAGAGGCCCGTCGCAACGGCTTCGATGTGCTTCTTGGCGCGCAGGTAGGCCGGGCGGTCCTTGCCCATGTTGTGGTCAGCCGGTATGGCGGACGGCTGCCCTGATTTCGACAGGGAACGCGCTTCTTCGACGGCCTTCTGCGCTTCCTGTAATTGCATCCATTCCGGGGCGTCCTTTTCAAGGCCCTTCAGCTTGGGTTCTAGGCGGGCTAGGTCTTTTTGCAGTTGCGCGGGTTTCTCGGCGTCAGGTTTTCCAGAGGGCCTCGGGGCACCCAATGCCTGGGCCTTCTCGGCGGCTTCGCGTGCGGCGTTTTCCATGACCTTGAGCTTCTCGTCCAGGTGGCCCTCGGCCTCAGCGACGACTTCTTGCAGATTTTTTTCGATCTGCTTTACGAACTCGGCAAGCGTTTCGCCTTTTTGCGCAGCTTCAGTCGGCTTGGGCGCGGGCGCGTCCTTGGGCTGGTCGGGAGCGCCGATGCGCTGCATGTCCTTGGCGAGGTCTTCCATCGAGGTAGACAGCTTGGCGGCGTGGAATGTTTCCTGAGCTTCCTGGACTGCTGCTGCGGCGGCTGGATTGGCGTCCTTGGCCAGCTCTTTCAGGCCTTCCAGGGATTTCTCAAGCTTGGACGCTTCGCGTGCTGCGGCGCGTTCACGGCTGGCGGCATCGTCGCGTTGGCGAGCTTGTTCGCCCTTGAGCGGCGTGTCGGCTTTTGGCTCCGGCATCGCTTTGGCTTCGGCAACCGCACTTTCCTGGTTCTCTCGAGCGGCCTGGGCTTGGCGCTGGGCCTCTTCGGCTTTTTGCTTCAAGCTCACCCCGACGGCGCGCTCCATGGCGTTGACGGCGCTCGCCAGCGCCTTCTCGGCGCGCTCGGCGGGTGCCTTGGCTTCGTCTTCGTTCTTGGCTTCCAGCGCGCGCGCCGCGTTTTGGGCCTGATCGGCGGCGTGGTCGAGGAGTTCCTTGGCCTGCGTGGCTTGCGCGTTGCGTTTCAGTGTTTCGAGCTTCTCCGCAGCTCCCGCGAGTTCTTGGGCCGCGTCGGAGACTTGGCCCTCACGTTCGGCGAGTTTGGACGACTCGACCTTCGCCGCAAGATCCTTGTTGATTTCGGCTTGTTGGCGCGAAAGCGCCTTGGCTTTTTGCAACGTGTCGGCGAGCGCTCGCATATCGGCGGCCTCGAGCTTTTGTTGCGCGTCCTGAATTGCGCTGGCGGCGGCGTCGAGCACCTTAGCCGCATTGCGCTGTTCGTGCTCGGCCTCACCGACCTTGCCCGCTTTAAGCTGCTCGGCAGCTTTCTGTGCGGCTTCTTGGCCGGGAGAAGAGGCTTTGGCCATACGCTCGGCCATGTTGAGGGACTCTGCGCCTGGCAGGTCGTGCTTCTGTGCGCGCTCGGCGGTCTGCTGGATGCGACCCGCCAAGTCCTTCATATCCTCAACCAATTCCTGCTGTCGACCGCTCAGTGCGGTCAACTGTTGTTGAGTTTTCTCGTCGGGCTTGCCACCGGGCTGAGGCTGGCCTTGCGTCGGCTTACCCGTCTGAGGCGGCGTCTGCTGTTCCATCTGGCGCTGCATGTCACGGCTGCCTTGAGCCAGTTGGTCCTGCTGTTGCGCGAGTTGCTGCGTGTCCTGCTGCAGGTTGGTCAGTTCCCTGCGCAGTTGATTCTCTAGGGCATCCCGCAGGCTGCGCTGAGCCTCCTGCATGTCACGGCCTGCCTGGTGCGCATTCTCCTGAGCCTGCTTGGTCTGGTCCCGGTTCAACTCACGCTTGGCCTGCTCAAGCTTATCTGCGGCTTGCTGTAACTTGTCTGCAGATTCATTCATGCGTTCGTTGCGGCGGGCGAGTTCGCGCAAGTTTTCCGAACGCTCCTTGGCCTCCTCGGCCAGTTTGTCCAGATTCGCCTGCGCCTCGCGCTTGAGTTTGCGCTGTTCTTCGGCCTTCTTTTTCTGCTCTTCGGGCGTCTGTAGCTGGTTCTGCGACTGGTTACGCAGGTCTTCTAACTCTTCCAGTTCGCGTTCCAGTTGTTTCTCGCGTTCCAGCATGGGCGGAAGCTGCACCATTTCCTCGCGGGCAGCCTGCTGGTCCATGTCCTGTTGCTGGCGCTTGCTGTTCTTTTTCTTCTTGGACTGATTGTTCATGACCTGCTTGAAGCGTGAGTCGCCCTCGCTATCGGACAAGAGCAGTCGACGCGTTTCGGAAAGGTTGCGCAGCGCCTCGATCTCCAGGTTGACGGCCGACGCGGCCTTGACCTCATCGAGCAGCCCTGCGGCAGCTTCCATCTTGACCGCAGCCAGTTCCATGAACTTCAGTTCTTTCTCGCTAAGCGGCGGCGGTTGCGGGTTACCTGCTTCGGGTTGCGGCGCATCCTCGGCGTTCAGCTTGGCCAGATCCCGCTTCACTTCGTCGGTGAGGGCCTTCAACTCGCTCTGCAGTTCGCGCTGGGCTTTGGCGGTCTTGCCCGTGTCGGACTTCTCGCGGTCGGTGGGTACGGCCTCGGTCGCTTCTCGCAAACGCGCCTGGGAGAAGGTTTCCTGAAGGAGTCTCTTCTGGACCTCGATGAGCGTGTCGAGCGTTTTGACGGACTGTGGGGTGGCCGGCTTTTTTTGCTGTGGATCCTGCGGTGATCCGTATTCCTCTTCGTCATAGATGGTGAGGAAATGGATTGCGCTCTTGGCCATCCGCGTGCCGGAGAGCGTATCGTTATCGAGCGCATAGGCGTAATAGGCGACGACTTCTCCGCCTTTGAGATCCAGTTGGCCGAGATCCCACGTGAGGGTGGCGTTCTCGCGTGTCTTGGTCGGATCGAGGCGTTTGACCATGGTCTTGGTTTCTTCCAGGCCCAGACTATGGAAGATGCCGATCTCGCGCACGCCGAAGTCATCGCTGGCGGAGATTTCGACCTTCACCGTCTGCGCGCGGTGGACCAGCAGGTCGCGTTCGGGCTTGAGGATGCGCACGCTGGGGCGCACATCTTTGAGCGCCTTGACCCGGTAACTGGTGCTCGAACGGTTGGACCGACCCTTGCTGTCGAGGATAGCGAACTGGTAGCGGTCGTCCTGTTCGACGACGAAGGTGAACACGCCGCTACGACCTACGCACTGGCTGAGCGCGGGGGCAAGCTTGGATTCGAAGTTGAGGTGCGCCGCGCCGATCTCGGTATTCGCTTTGAAGCGCAGGATGGCTTGGGTACCGCGTGGTGCCTTGATGTCGCCCTGGCCGAGCGGCAGCGTCTCGGGAGCCTTGCCGCAGTAGTCGGGGTACTTCAACTCCACGGAGAATTCGTCGATCTGTGGTTCACGGAAGACGGTAAGCAGGTACTCGCGACTTTCGGCGTCACCGGCCTTCACCTTGAAGCGCACCGTGTCGAGCACACGCCGCAACGTGGCGTGCCAACAACCGTCTTCGCCTTGTTCCATCAGGCGCACATCCCACTTGGGCGGCTTTGCGGAGCGTTCGATGTCGGTGGAGCGCGCATCCGTCTCGGCCTGCTCGCCCGTCAGCACCAGCAACGTAACCGTGTCGGGTGCGCGCCCGCCCAGTGTCACGCGCAGCGGCACGCTGGTTTCGACGGACACTTCTCCTGCGGCTGCGACGGGCTTGCCTTCTTCGAAGCGTTCGACGGCTTCGATGGTGGTGAGGGTCGGCGCGGACAGAGTTGCGGTGGGATGGGTGAAGCGTTGCCACGTGATGTTGAACAGGCGCGGCTGCAGTCCCGCATACAGTGCTACGCCGCTGGCGATTAAAAAAGCCAGGAGCGCCGCCAGTCCGGCACGTCGCCAGTTGACGGCGCGGGCGAAATCCAGGCCGCCGCTGCGCTCACACGTCTGCGCGATCAGCGCGCCTACCAACTCGGGGCTGGACGAGTTGCGCGCGAGTTGTGCGTCGCGGCCAAATTCGAGGGCCGTCGAAAGCTGATTTTCAAGCTGCGGGTAGGAATGCTCGACCTCGCGCGCCGTCGGCACTTTGCCACCCTGACGAGACCAGGGCCGTATAGTGGCCAGCACCAACGCGGTGGCCAACCCACCCAGTGTCACGACCATCCAGAAGATGCGCGAACTCACCGAGAGCTTGAATAGGACATCCGCCGCCGAGAAACCCAGGAACGCCGCAGAAAAAACGGCCAGCGCCAAACACGCGCCGGTGACCATAAATTTCATGCGCTGCCGTTGGCGTACGTCCTCCACTTTCGAGTCAATCTTGCGCCATGCGTCCGCCGTCGGAGCGGGCAACACCAAGTTTTTTTCTGGAGG
>Ga0114940_10001150_pt1 | contig 10176 bp, 10 predicted proteins | sample ColdCreekSource_FD_87195 | JGI IMG/M metagenome (GOLD analysis project Ga0114940, IMG submission 87195) | Groundwater microbial communities from Cold Creek, Nevada to study Microbial Dark Matter (Phase II) - Cold Creek Source | ecosystem: Environmental > Aquatic > Deep subsurface > Groundwater ...
CCCGTCAAACCAATGCGCACCACCCACTGCGTTGCAAACGGGCTGACACCAAAAAAGGCCAAGGCTATCGCCACGCCCAACGATGAACCCGATGCACTACCCAGCAAAAAAGGGTCGGCCAAGGGGTTGCGAAACAAGCCCTGCGCCACGGCACCCGCCAAGCCCAGCAACGCACCCGCCAAAAAAGCACCCAAAGTGCGCGGGGCGCGAATATCGATGACGATTTGCTGCGCGACTGGGTCTTTCCACATCTGCCAAACGCTTTCCAAACCGGTACTGCCCACGCCCAAACCCACTAACATCAGCAACGCCATGCCAATGAGTAGCGAGATTCCCAGCAACCAAGCGTGCTGATGTTGCAGCAGATGGGGAGAAGACTTTGTCATGGTGCCTTGGCTTGCAGACACGTGGCCATGATGCGGGCCGCCTCGGCCATGCGCGGACCTGGCCGCACCAGCACGTCAGAGTCTTCCAACGAGAAGACACACAAGCGCTTTTCGCGCAGCGCCCGCATTCCCACCCAGCCGGGACGCAGCTCCATTCCTGCAGAGTTGCGCAAACCGACCATGATAACATCGGGGTTGGCACGCACCACAAACTCAGGGTTGATTTTTGGGAAAGGCCCCAAAGCGGCTGGAATGATGTTTTTAGCACCCAATCGGGTCAGCGTTTCACCAATAAAAGAAGTCTCACCGGCAGCAAATGGCGCACGGTTCACTTCAAAATAAACCCGCACGCCTTTGGTTTTGGTGGGTAAAGACTGGGCTGCAGCGGAAACACCAGCATCGATAAAACGCCAAACCCGTTTAGCGCCTATATCTTCGGGAATATCCAAAACCTGCCCCACTTTGCTCAGCACACGTTGCACATCGGCATGGCTTTTGGGCTCTAAGGCAACGACTTTGACACCCAACGCTTCTAAGCGCTCACTAGCGCGTGACGACGTTGCCATCAGTACCACATCAGGCTTGAGCGCAACCACGGCTTCAATATTAGGATCCAAACCACCGCCCACTTGCGGTAATTTCGTTACAGCGGCAGGCCAGTTGGAATACCTATCCACACCCACCAAGCGATGGCATTGACCTAATTCACACACTGACTCCGTCAACGATGGCAGCAAACTCACAATGCGTTGTGGCGATTTCGGAAACTTGACCACCACGCCACGATCGTCGGTGATTTGAATGTCCTTCACTTGAATATCTTTGCTTTGAGCAAAGGTGCACAGATGCGAAAAACTTAAAAGTAGCAACGATGCTGTCTTTAGGAAAACTATTTTTTTCATTTCAAACTTAAAGGTAAACCAGCGGCCATCAAAGTAACCTTGTCACAGACTTGCGCGATATCTTGATTCAATTTTCCTAGCGCATCGACAAAAGCGCGAACATCGCGCCCCATGGGAATGACGCCTAAACCGATCTCATTGCTAACGATGACAACTGGGCCTGTAGACTTAGAAATTGCCACAGATAGAAAAGCTGAATAGTCAAAAAATTCAGCGGCTAAAGGCATATTAGAGGGTGATTTTTCGGAATTACCAACATCCGCAGGCATCAGCAGATTGGTGAGCCATAGTGTCAAACAATCAACTACTAGCAAGGTGTTGGGCTGACTCAAGCGCTGTATGGTTTGCGCCAAATGCAAAGGCTCCTCTACAGTGGTGAGACCCGGCACACGCTCTGCGCGGTCTTCCTTGTGCCGCGCAATACGTTGCTGCATTTCTTCGTCCCACGGCTGGGCGGTGGCGATTAAAACGGTTTGGTGCAGGGGTGATTGCAGCAGCCAATCCTTAGCTAAAAACTCTGCACGACGTGATTTACCGCTTTTTTGACCGCCAAGGATCAATTCGGTTTTGGGTAGTTGGGTAATCACGTCATGCCTATCACTCAGTAGAAATCACGTAAAGTTAGGAATTAACCCAACGCTATAGGCCAAAATCATCAATGCCAGCAAGACCAGAAGCATAATGGCGCGTCTTTTCATGTCGTATCCCCTCATTTTTGAGTTTTCTCAAATTCACCCCAAGACATGATTATTTCATGAATTTTTGCGACACCATCAGTCAAAGCCGCAGGGCCTGGCTGCAAAATGTCTGGGGATTTGATCTCAAAGAGTTGGTTGTTAACGACTGCTGGCACGTTTTGCCAGCCCTCTCTAGCTGCGACATGCTCGGGTCTGAATTTCTTGCCACACCAAGAACCAAAAATAATATCGGGCTGACGGCGCACAATTTCCAACGGGTCGGCAATGATGCGACCTTTGCCCAGCGGCATGGCTGCCAGCTCAGGAAAGCAGTCGTCGCCACCGGCAATGCCTATGAGTTCTGACACCCAGGCAATACAGCTCATATTGGGTGTATCCCATTCCTCAAAAAATACCACTGGCCGACGAATTAACTGCCTAGACTGCTCTTTTATTTGTAGCAATTTTGACTGCATTTCAGCCATCAACTGCAAACCTAGCTCAGCCTTGCCTACCATCGCTGCCACTTGGTACATCATTGAAAATATCTCAGCCACGCTGCGCTGGTTAAATACCGTTACCTGCACACCGTGACGAATCAAAGCAGCCGCAATGTCAGCCTGCAGATCAGAAAACCCAAAAACGCAATCTGGCTTGAGCTCTAAGATTTTGTCGATTTTGGCATTCAAAAAGGCGCTGACTTTGGGTTTTTCTTCCCTTGCTCGACGTGGCCTAACGGTGTAACCTGAAATTCCCACAATACGGCGTTCTTCGCCAAGCAGGTACAACCATTCGGTCGTTTCCTCGGTCAGGCAAACGATGCGTTGTGGGCCAAGCACGGACGAATCGATTGAAAACGTCATACCGAATCCTTCAAAAACAAGCGTGCTGCAGCCGCTGGGCTAGAAGCAAACCATGCATGAAAGTAGCTCGCTCGGATAGCGCCTAGTTGGTACAAGGCTTCGCCTTTACCGTTTGCAGATCGCAAGGTTTTGCTAGGCGCAGCTTGCGTGCGAACTGTCGGTACTAAATCCGTGGTGCAAGTTGAATAATGGAAAGTGTGGCCTCTTAAAGGTTCTGGGGGTTCTAATGAAGCTTCAAACGCATCTAATTGCTGTGGACCCAGCGCTGCCAAGCGTTTTTGCATGGTCACCTGTCCCGGAAGCAAACCCCACATCGCATGAACCACGCCATCGACCGTTTCAATGCTGTCAAACAACGCCATCATGCCGCCACATTCTGCCCAGACGGGTTTGCTGTTTTGGACATGCTGACGAATACTAGTCGCCATGGTTGTGTTGCGCGCCAAGGTTTGCGCATGCAGCTCGGGGTAACCACCGGGCAACCACAGCGCATCACAGGCGGGCAACTCTGCTGCGTTCAAAGGCGAAAAATAGACGATTTGTGCTCCCAACTGCCTTAAACAGTCGATATTGGCGGCGTAAATAAAGCAAAACGCAGCATCCTTGGCAACGGCAATGGTTTTGCCAACTAAGGATTTTTCTAAAGCAGGCTTAGATTCTGGAGAATCGAATACAACGTCCCAAGATTTCAAATCATCTGAACTTTTTTGACCCAAGGGCGTGGTGGCCAAAGCATCTGCCGCGACATCTAGGCGCAACATCGCATCAGTCAGCTCAGTCGCCATCACCAAACCCAAATGGCGCTCAGGCAATGTCAATGCCTCATCTCGCATCAAAGCGCCCTGCCATTGCTGGGGGTCGCGTAGGCTGACTTTGAGCATGTCTGCATGCCCAGCAGAGGCGACACGGTTGGCCAGCACGCCGGCAAACTTCAAACCGTCTCGATACGTTTGTAGTCCATGCGCCAACGCGCCAAAAGTACCAGCCATAGCGCCAGCGTCAATCACCGCCAGCACATGCAAGCCAAAGTGTTGAGCCAAATCAGCGGCGCTTGGGCTGCCATCGTACAAGCCCATCACGCCCTCGACGATGATGAGGTCGGCGATTTGTGCGGCATCGTGCAAGCGCTGGGCGCAATCCACCTCTCCCGTCATCCACAAATCAAGTTGATAGACAGGCGCACCACTGGCCAGCTCTAGCCAATGCGGGTCTAAAAAATCGGGACCGCATTTAAAAACGCGAACCGTCAATCCCTGACGCGTGTACAAACGCGCCAAGGCACTAGCCACCGTGGTTTTGCCCTGCCCAGAGGCAGGAGCGGCCACCAAAATGGCTGGGCAAGTAGCTTTAAGCATACTTTTTGAAGTGATTTATCTAGCTAAATTTTTCGCTAATTTCAGCTAACCAAGTTACTTCATCGCATAACGCAAAGTCACAAACACTGAGCGACCAGGCTGATTGAAGCCATACGATGTTTCGTAAGACTTGTTAGCTAGGTTATTGATCTTGGTTTGCAAACTCAGGTCTTTGCTGATCGCGTAATTCACAAATACATCCATGGTGGTGTAGCTGTTTAAAGCAACTGCGTTTTTGGTATCGTCAAAGCGTGAACCAACATTCAGCAAAGAGCCACCAAACGTCCAAGCACCCGTTGTGTAATCTGCACCCAATGTGAACTGGTTGCGTGCACGGCGTTGTAGCTGTTTGCCAGTTAGCTCATTGCGGGGATCAAGTACATCAACGTTAGCATGCAGATTTAATCCAGCAAAATTACCGTCATAACCCAATGTCCAGCCAGTAATACGAGCGCGCGGAATGCTCTCTGCTTTGGTTGAACCGGTGATAAAGCCTTGGATTTTGTTGTCGAAACGAACCAACTTCACGGTTTGACCGTTCTCGCTGTACGTCACGCCCAAGTCCAAATTACGACCTTTTTCTGGTTGCAACGCTGTATTGCCAAAGTTTGGGAAATACAGTTGGTTGAATGATGGCGCGACAAAACTTGTGCCATACGACGCGTTGACGCGCCAAGCTGGATTGATTTTGAAGCCGTAACCCGCAAACCATGTGCTGCTATCACCAAATTGTGAATTGCTATCGCGGCGTAAGTTGGCTTGCCAGCTGTGGCTGCCAGATGCACCGTTCAAACCTGCAAAGTATGACGATACTGAGCGCTGCGTCACGTCATACACGGTTGAGCTGTCCACTTTTTGCGTCAAACGCTCAACGCCCACCAAAGCCACGCCAATCGGTGTGTCAATATCGTTTTGCCAAGAGATTTGGTCTTGTTGGGTATTGAATTTACTAGGCAAATTAGCGGCTTCAAGAGCTTTCGAATTGTCCGTGGCTTGCGACACGCGTAATTGCGTTTTCCAACTAGGCAAAACTTTACCTTCAACGCCAGCGCGTAAAGTTTGTGATCGGGCTGCATAGCGCGTATCACGACCAGGGCCATCGTCTGTATGCGTTACACCATCCGCATAGAGAAAACCGCCGTCAATACGCCAATTCGGGTTGATTTGGTAAGCCACTGATGCATTTACCGCATCTTGTTTGAAAGCATCACGGTCTGCGTTGTAGTTGCCAAAAGCGGCTTTACTGTTGGTCGTTGAAAAGCCTTTGTCTTGTGTTTTCTGAACGCCAAAGTTGTAGCTCAAAGCGCCATCACCACCATTGATGCCGGCGGAAACTTGTGCGAACGAATTTGAGCCCAATGACAATGATGCGTTCGGGCTAAACCCTTTGACACCTTTGCGCATAAACACCTGCACCACGCCTCCCACGGCTTCGCTGCCATACAAGGCTGAGGCGGGGCCTTTGAGCACCTCAATGCGCTCAATCATGTCCAACGGAATATTGTCCCAGCTGGGCGCACCCGTTGTCGCTGAGCCAAAACGCACACCGTCAATCAACAACATCGTGTGGCGCGTTTCTGTACCGCGTGTGTAGACGCCAGAATTTTTACCCAAACCACCGTTGGAGAACACTTGAATGCCTGCATTGCGAGCGAGTACTTCTGTCAAAGTGCGGCCAGAAGATGCTTCAATCGCAGCGCGGTCAAGCACCACCACGTCGCTGACCAAATCGTCAGTGCGAGTTTCAATGCGTGAAGCTGTGACGACGACTTCTTTGAGTTCTTTCGTAGCTTGTGTTGTTGTTTGGGTTGTTGTTTGTGTTTGTGCAAACGCACCAGGTGCAGCAAAAGCAGTTGCCAATGCGAGCGGAAGCGCAGCTAGGCGCAATGAGGAAATGCTTGTTTTCATGTGAATAGAGATACCAATTTTGAAACCCTTTGCCGTCGTCCCCGACAGCAGATGGGCGTAACGGTTACCCGTTTTTTAAAACGTGCAACCACCTTGTTGGCCGGTATCCGGGCTGGTGAAACTCGTCGCTATCGCCTTCCCAAGCATGTGTTCAAAACGCTCAGTGGCTGTGATAGCGATTGACGTTGACGACTTATTTAAAGCTATTCAACAATCGTTCACTTACCGTTGCGGGGGCAGCACAGGTTAGGAAAATTGGCATGTTGAAAGGACTTCAATGCCATCTTCTCTCCTGTTTCCCGTTGAACTGCAGCGTGCGAACCACACTGCGAGCACCAACAAGCCATATTCTAGTCCCTAAGCTTGCTATTTCCCTACAATTCTCAAGGTTGACCTCTACAATGTCTCCTGCCATGCAAAATCACACTCAGCAAACACAACTTGACCAAGTGACGGAACGCGTAGAGCGCTTGCTCGTGCGTCATCTTGAATTGCAACGAACCAATGCCTTGCTGACGGAGCAGCTTGCCCTGCTTACGCATGAGCGCGACTCGCTCAAATCACGCCTAGGCGCTGCGCGTGCTCGGGTAGATGCTTTGCTGGAGCGCTTGCCTGAAACCTTAGGCACAGAAGCTACGAGAGAAAATGCATGAAACAAATTGAAGTGCAAATCATGAGCCAAAGCTATTTGCTAGGTTGTCCAGAAGGCGGCGAAGCGCAAATGATGGCTGCTGTAAGCAAAGTGGACGCAGCGATGTGCAAAATCCGCGATGCTGCCAAAATCAAAGCGCGTGAACGCATTGCTGTATTGGCAGCTTTGAATTTGGCTTTTGAGGTTGCAGAAGAATCTGAAAACTCAGCACCTGCTGCTGCTGCACAACTTGACCTTGAGGCTGCCCCCAGCCAGCAACTCACAGATTTAATCGCCAAGCTAGACGAAGCTTTGGGCGATGACGGGCGCTTGCTTTAACGTTTGTTTTAATTAACTTTGTAAAAAAGTAATTTTCACTCTCTTTTCGCTTTCAATTGACTCTTTGCAGGTCTACAATCAAGCTGTCTGCGGTGCTTGCTGAGCTGTAATTTCCTAGAACCAATGCTTTTAAAGCTCGGGCTTGGAACATCGTCTTGCTAGCGTGATCGTCTCGCGTTAGATGAACCCAAAGCGAGGCTGACCTCGCCCACCTGAACCCCGGTTCAGGATGCCGGTTCAGCAGCATTTGCAGACAACTTTATTGCTCTGCTACCTTAGCTTCACGCATAGCCTTTGCTCAAGCTTCTATACTTCTTCCATGACATTTTTAACGCTGCTTGACCCCGCACTGGTGGTCGAGTTACTCATTCTTGGGCTTTGCACAGGTTTCTTGGCAGGTTTGCTAGGCATTGGCGGAGGCATGTTGATGGTGCCTTTCATGACTTTCATCTTGACCAGTAAGGGCTTTCCGCCTGAACACATTGTCAAAATGGCAGTCGCCACGTCGTTAGCTACCATCTGCTTCACATCAATTTCGTCTGTTTGGGCGCACCACAAGCGCGGCGCGGTGCTTTGGCAAGTCGCGTTAACGTTAGCGCCAGGCATCTTGGTCGGTGCTGCGCTTGGTGCACAACTTGCTGTAGCGTTGCCGGGTAAGATTTTGAGCGTGCTTTTCGCTGTTTTCGTCGCCTTTTCAGCAACTCAGATGTTTTTGAACCGCAAACCCAAGCCTAGCCGCGTACTGCCAGGTAAATTGGGCATGTTCAGCATGGGCGGACTCATCGGTGTACTTGCATCTATCGTCGGTGCGGGCGGCGCTTTTCTGTCCGTACCTTTCATGACATGGAGTAACGTCAAAATCCACAATGCTGTTGCCACCTCAGCAGCGCTAGGCTTTCCCATCGCCTTCGCTGGTACGCTGGGCTACGTCTGGGCGGGCTGGCATCTGCCGCCTATGCAAAGCACCTTGGCTGACTCAGCAGTTTTGGCGGGCAACCTAGGCTACCTTTATCTGCCCGGCCTGATCATCATCTCCATCGCCAGCATGTGTACCGCGCCCTTAGGCGCTAAAACAGCCCATAAAATCGACATTGCTCCGCTTAAAAAGGTATTTGCGAGTGTTTTGTATGTGCTGGCAGCGTATTTTTTAATTAAATCGCTTTAAAACACCAGTTTTTAAGCTTAAATACGACTATAGCCAGCGTACTTACTGCCTAAGCAGCTATGAAAAATATAGCGATTTATATTTAAATTTATCTGAATTTATCTACTGCACCACCCCACGCCGCTGCCTCACCACATCTGCAGCTGTCACCGAATCGGCCTGATTCCCCCATGCGTTGCGGATATAGGTGGTGACTGCGGCGATGTCTTCGTCGTTCAAAACATGCGCAAACGGTGGCATGCCAAACGGTCTGGGGTTACCGGCTGTGCTTGGGGCGTAGCCGCCGGCGAGCAGGATGCGTACTAAGTTGGTGGTGTTAGATAGGGTGACGGCGCGGTTGCCAGCTAAGGCGGGCAGCGCGACATTTCCCTCTACCCGCATGCCCTGCCCCTGATCGCCATGGCAGGTAGCGCAGTGTTGGGTGAAGATCTCAGCGCCTTTGTCGAAAAGCACTGGCTTACTCAAAGCAGGCCGTGATTTATCAGAAGTTATTGATTTTGCTGATGTTTTTACACCAACTTGGGGCAAACTCTGCAAATATGCCGCCGTCGCGTTCAAGTCCGCATCTGTCCAAAACTGGGTGCTGCCAGCCACCACCTCGGCCATGGGGCCAAGCATGCTGGCGTTGGGGGCTATGCCGGTTTTGAGCAAGGCGACCACGTCTTGGCGCGGCAATTGGGCAACGCCCGCCTCTGCAGGATCAACCAAAGACGGGGCATACCAGTCGCGCATGGGCATTAGCGCGCCGCCAAGGAGTTGATCGCTGAATTGGTTGTTCACACTCGCGCCCAGCGCGTTACGCTCGGCATGGCAGGCGCTGCAGTGGCCTAAACCATGAACGAGGTATGCGCCGCGCTGTATATCTGTACGATCCGTTTTTACCCCTTCATTTGATGCTTTATTTTCACCTGCAGCCGTTGTATTTATTGCCTGAGACGCTACTATATTAATAGTATTTTTAGCGTTGTTTTCATCTGCTTTTTCAAAAAACAGCGTTCGCCAAAATGCCAGCGCCACTTGGGTGTTGAAGGGAAAAGGCAGGTCGTGCGCTTTGTTGGTCTGCGCCACGGGGGCTACGCCGTGCATGAAGTAGGCATACAAATCATCACTGTCAGTGCGAGTGATATGGGTGTAGTTGGGGTACGGAAAGGCGGGGGTGAGCAGGTGGCCGTCAGCGCTGCGACCTTCGTTCATAGCGCGATAAAAAGCATCTGCCGACCATTTGCCAATGCCAGTTGTGGCGTCTGGCGTGATGTTGCTGGTGTAGACCGTGCCAAACGGCGTGCTGATGGCTTTTCCTCCCGCAAACGCCGCCCCGCCGCGTGCGGTGTGGCAGGCTGCGCAGTTGCCGACTTTGGCGAGATAGGCGCCGCGCTGCACTCGTAAATCGTTCTGACCTATAACGTCATTTTGACCTTGTTTTAAGCCCACAGTCGCTGTATTTACTGCCTGAGTAGCTATTAAATCAGCAGCATACATTTCACGCAAGAGCAAGCCGCAAGCCATAGCAAACAGCAATGCGAGAAATGCTGCCAATCCCACAAAGATACGGCGCACTGGTGTCCAGCGACTCCATCCACCCCATCGACTCCAAAATGTCCTCATTTTGCGCCCCCGCATTGTTCGGTTTGTGGCTGCGGCAAGCTAGTTGCAGCTTTGGCAACGGCTGGCACAGGTTGTATTGCTAGCCAGCTGGCTAAAGCGTCAATGTCCTTAGGCGTCAGCACTTTGGCGATGCGCCCCATGCAATCTGGCGCATGCGCTTTGCGCAATCCGGTTTGCCATGCACCGAGCTGCGCGGCCACATAGTCGCGCGGCAAGCCTAACAATGCGGGCGTGCTGGGCAAAACACCCATCAACGCCGAGCCATGGCAGCTGGCGCAGGCGGCTAGTTGGCGCGATTTGTCGCCCTGCAATGCCAAAGTTTTGCCGAGTTGCAGTGTAGCGGCG
>Ga0114940_10001151_pt1 | contig 10171 bp, 2 predicted proteins | sample ColdCreekSource_FD_87195 | JGI IMG/M metagenome (GOLD analysis project Ga0114940, IMG submission 87195) | Groundwater microbial communities from Cold Creek, Nevada to study Microbial Dark Matter (Phase II) - Cold Creek Source | ecosystem: Environmental > Aquatic > Deep subsurface > Groundwater ...
CACCCTGTTTTTATCTCTGCCAGCGCCATGAATCTACTTTTCAAGCATCGCTACGAGAAGCCGCCCGACCCGCGCACGCACAACCCGCAACTCACTGAAAATACGGCCTACTTATTGTTGAGCCTTTTGGGCAAAAAAGTGGCCGAGCGGCCCGCCTCCGCAAAAGCGGTTTGTGAAATGATCGACACGCTTCGCTGCGGCGGCAAGATTCCACGTCCAGCGTGGCTGGATGCTGTGCTGCCGTCGCCGGAGTCGCTCGCGCCGACCGTGCGTGCCAAGACCACGGGAGCACGCTCCGGCTGGCGCGTACCTGCGGCCTTGGTCGTGATGATCGTGCTGGGACTGGTGGCGTGGCTGGCCCTGCGAAAGCCAACGCTCGAACCGACTGCGCATGGGGCGGACCCGCAGCGTCCTTCGCTCGACACCCCTGTGGAAACACCTCCTCTGATCACTACGGAACAGCCAGCCGGGCCACCTGGGGCGGTCTCGGAATTAAGTGCGGAAGAACGCGATGAACTTGTGGAGTACATGGAAGTCGGGCAGTGGGCCTTGGCGCACGGAAAGTTGCGTCAAGCTCGCGCCAATTTCCTTCTGGCTCTGCGTCTCAGTCCCGGCCACGCGCCGGCCGTCGAAGGGCTGCGTAAGGCGGAAGCGGGACGGAAACCTGGATCCTAGAATTTGCAAGCGTTCCTTTGGTGACGAGGCCACAAAAGGTCTCTCCCGTTCCGCTTGCGTAGTGGGCGTCCTCGGGGTTTTGGCACCTCAAAGCCCACGTATCGTCATTCCTTGCGAGCGTGGTTTAGTCTGCTAATCTAAGCCGCTCTTGGAACATAGGCATGGAATTACCCGTGTAATTAGGTAGGGGTAGTTTCTGAAGTGGAGCGGTGTCCGAGCGGCCGAAGGAACGCGCCTGGAAAGCGCGTAGGCGGGAAACCGTCTCGTGGGTTCGAATCCCACCCGCTCCGCCATGTGACCCATCACGAACGAAGGCATCGGGGCTTGCTGCGGGTGCGTTGTGCTTGAACGCGCTTCCGTACTTCGCACGTTTCAAAGCAGGCCCCCTGGTCGCGATATGGAATTGCAAAGTATTATTTCACGAAGATTTGCACGACCTCGATGCGGCAAACCATAAACAGCCCTCCTGAACAGTCGGTTAGTTACAGTGTAACTAGCATGTAAAAGTCCCTGTCTTTGATTGATGCGTGGGGTTTACTCAATCGCAAGATCCCCCTTTTCAAGGAGACGAAACATGCGCGTGCCGAGTTTATCCCTTTTGATCCTGGCGCTCTGCGGAGTATGGACTCCCTTGGTGGCCGAAGAAAACACCGGGCAAAAGTTCATCGTTCACGAATGGGGCACTTTTACGACCATCTCGGGATCGGACGGTAAGGCGCTCCCTTTCAAGCCCGATAACAGCGACCTTCCAGATTTCGTCCAGAAAGACCCCTACCAAGAAAAAAAGCTCATCACGAGTACCGTTAGCCTGGAAACGCCCGTGCTATACGCCTATGCGCCCAAAGCCATGACCTTCGGCGTGAAGGTGCGCTTCCCAAATGGGGAGTTCACCGAATGGTATCCTGCGGGATCGTTTGACCATGCAAAATCCACCCATCTCGAATGGCCCAAGGTAGAAGTCCTGCCTAGCGAAAACCACAAGCTGCCCGATGGAAGCGGTGGTCCGCGTTATTACCACGCGCGCAAGACCGACGCTGCGCGGTTGCGCGTGCAGGTGGGGCAAGAAACTCAGTACGAGAAGTTTATTTTCTACCGTGGCGCAGGGCGCTGCGAGTTTCCAGCCGGACTCACCGCCTCCCCGAGTGGGCACTTTACCTTCCGTAACAGCGCTCAAGCACCTGTCGCGGCCTTGTTTCTCGTGGCAGTTCAAAACAAAAAAGTGCGCTTCCTCGAACACAGCGCAGTGGCTGCGGGTAGTGAAGCCAGCTTGCAAATACCTGTCGAGCACTCGGACGTGGATAAACTGGCCGACGCGCTTACGCGCGTCCTGGTTCAGGAAGGGATGTACAAAAAAGAGGCGCGCGCGATGGTGGCCACATGGCGCGACCACTGGTTTGAGGAAGACGGCACGCGGGTACTGTATTTCGTGCCGCGCGTTGTCACCGAGGATTTCCTGCCCCTGGAAGTCGCTCCCAAGCCCGACGAACTGGCACGCGTCATGATTGGGCGCATGGAAATATTCACTCCCGAACGCGAGGCGGAACTGCGCGCGCTGATGGCCGCAGCCGAAAAGGGTTCGCCTGAAGACCAGCGTGAGGCCAGCAAAGTGCTCGCCAAACTGGGCCGCCTGGCCACGCCCGCGCGAGCGCGCGTGGAGCAGCTTATCCAGGCGGAGAAGAAGTAACGTACCGTTCAGTCCCCATCAAGCCGTTCGCAGTGAAGGGGCAGGCTTCCCTGCGCGGTGGTTGCGCGGCGCGCACGGCTGCGAGTGCTGCGGCGTAGGGCTACTGCAGCGCAGCGCTGGTTTGAAGGCTCTCTAGTTTTGAAATGGTTCCCAGCGACAGCGGCACGTTCAAGAGCGTCTCGCACGTTTCCTGGATGGCGCACTTGCTGGCATGCAAGCTGCCCGCCAAATAAGTGAGCGTCGCAGCCAGGTCCGCGCCGACGCTCTGCGCACGGATGGCTGCGGGAATCTCTCTGCGAGTTACTTCCTCATAGCAGGTGCAGGTCTTCTGGTACCCGCGATGCTCGGTAATTTCCGCGAGAACCTTCGGCCATCCCGTGACTTGATGCCAGGAAGTCTCCTGCGACGGCGGACCGTTTTGCTCGGCCAGCGAAGCCTGGCCTTACGCCATCGCCGCCAATCAACTAAAAAATACTCGGGATATAGGCGCTCTTCGCAAGCCGTTATTCGCCTTCCTTGCCACCAAAGGATGCGGATGGCGCACCTGTGGCCAATTCCTTCATCTCGGCCTGCGCTGCTTCGGCCAGCGCGGGGGCTTCTTCACGCTTGACCATGCCCAGCACATAGTCCTTGAAACCCGTACCGGCCGGGATGATGTGACCCAGTATGACGTTTTCCTTGAGGCCCAGAAGATCGTCTCGCCGACCTGCAATAGCGGCTTCGGTAAGTACGCGGGTGGTTTCTTGGAACGATGCCGCCGCGATCCAACTTTCTGCCTGCAGTGAAGCACGGGCAATACCTAACAGCATGGGCGATGCGGACGCAGGGCGCTTGCCTTGCGCCAGGATGTCCTTGTTCTTGATCTCGAAGGCCAATCGGCCAATCACATCGGTGGGAAGGTATCCGGTCTCTCCGGGATCGATGACTTGGACCTTACGCATCATCTGCCGAATGAGGATCTCGATGTGGCGGTCGTCGATGCGCACCGATTGACTGCGATAGACGGCCTGGACTTCGTTGAGGATGTATTGCTGGATCTTTTCGACACCTGAAATACGCAGAATGTCGTGCGGGATAAGCGCGCCGTCCACAAGCCGATCACCCGCACGTACACGGTCGCCCTTGCGCACGAGAATGTGCTTGCCCTGTGGAACCATGTGTTCCATTTCTAAGCCGGATTCCGATTTGACAATCAGCGTGCGTTTGCCGCGCTTGCGCTCTCCGAATTCCACCATGCCGTCGATCTCGGCCATGATCGCCGGTTCCTTCGGTCGGCGCGCTTCGAAAAGTTCCGTGACACGAGGCAGTCCGCCGGTGATGTCTTGCGTACCGGTGAACTCGCGCGGCGTCTTGGCCAACAGCTTACCGGGCAAAACTTTGGAGCCTTCCTCGACATCAATGAACGCTTTTTCGGGTATCGAATACACGCCCTGGATTTCGCCGCTGGCGTTCTTAATCACAATTTGTGGGTGATGGTCGCCCTTGTGCTCAACAATCACCTTACGTTTGAAGCCGGTTCCCGGATCGGCCTCTTCGCGGAAGGTTACGTCGGGAATGAAGTCCTCGAAGGCGACCGTGCCATCCACTTCCGTCAGGATGGGGATGTTGTGAGGATCCCACTTGGCCAAGCTCTTACGCGGTGCAACCTTTTCGCCATCCTTGACTGCAAGAAAAGTACCGGTCTGGACGATGTACTTTTCCAGTTCTCGTCCACGCTCGTCGTTGATGAGGATTTCGGCATTGCGGTTCAGCACGACGATCTCGTTCTTCTCGTTGTTCACCGCCTGTAAATTGTTGAACTTCACCACGCCTTGGTACTTACTTCGGATTTCGCTAATGTCACCGGTCACGATGCCAAGGCCGCCCACGTGGAACGTGCGCATGGTAAGCTGCGTGCCAGGTTCGCCGACCGACTGCGCGGCGATCACGCCAACGGCTTGACCCAGTTCCACCTGCTTGCCGGTGGACAAATCCATACCGTAACACAGCGCACACATGCCACGCGTAGACTCGCAAGTCAAAGGGCTGCGCACACGAATCTTGCCGTCACGTCCCAAAAACTCCTCAATGGCCTCGGCAATCTTGGGCGTAATAAGTTGATCTTCCGAAACAATCGGCTCGCCTGTGACTAAATGGACGATGCGGTCACGCGCCGTGCGCCCGCGGATGGCGTCGGTCAGAGTCAGTTCGACATTTTCGCCGCGATACACCGCGTTCTTGGTTACGCCGTTTTGAGTACCACAATCGAGCTGTGTGATGACCACGTCCTGCGCCACCTCGACAAGCTTGCGAGTCAGGTAGCCGGAGTTGGCGGTCTTGAGCGCGGTGTCCGCCAGTCCCTTGCGTGCGCCGTGAGTAGAGGAGAAATATTCCAGGACCTTCAAGCCTTCGCGGAAGTTCGCCTTGATGGGCGTCTCCAGGATTTCGCCGCTGGGTTTGGCCATCAAACCGCGGATGCCGCACATTTGACCAATCTGCGTTTGATTGCCGCGCGAACCGGAGCTGACGATGTAGTGGATTGGGTTAACGTAGGCCTCGTCCTCTGGCCGTTCGTCGTAGCGTAGTTCCTCCATCACGGCCTTGTGGACCTGGTCGCGCACGTGCTGCCACACGTCGATGGTCAGGCGGTAGCGTTCGCGATCGGTAATGATGCCCCGGTCGAAGGATTTCCGAATCTGCGCAACTTTCTTTTCGGCCTCGTTGACAACATCCTCCTTGATCTTCGGAATCTTCAAGTCGCTGGCCGCAAAGCTGATGCCTGACAAAGTCGCTTCGTGGAAACCCGTTTCCTTCAGACGATCCAGCAAGTCCACGGTCGCGGGTCGTCCCAGTATCTGGTAACAATCCGAGACGACCTTCTTCAACTGCGACTTGCCTAGTGTCATGTTGTAATAGGGCATTTCCCGAGGCAGAATGTCGTTGAAAATCACACGCCCAACGGTGGTCTCGAACAGATCGCCCTTGGCCTTTTGAAGTCCTTCGGTCCCCATCACGCGACGGTTTTTGATGCGAATCTTGATCTTCGCACGCTTGCCCACGCGCCCTTCGGCAAGCGCGATGAACGCCTCTTCCTTGTTGGCAAAGGCCATACCTTGACCCTTGATTTTTTTGCCTTCACTGGTCAGGAAGTAGCAACCCAACACGATGTCCAAGTCGGGCGTGATGGCGGGCGTGCCGTCACGCGTGTGGAAGATGTTATTCGTGGAAACCATCAGCATGGAGGTCTCTATCTGCGCCTCCAGGGACAACGGCAAGTGCACCGCCATCTGGTCGCCATCGAAGTCCGCGTTGAAGCCTGCACAAACGAGCGGATGCAGCATGATCGCATCGCCTTCAATGAGCACCGGATAAAAAGCCTGGATGCCCATGCGGTGCAGTGTAGGCGCACGATTGAGCATCACGGGGTGTCCCTTGATGACTTCCTCAAGGACATCCCAGACCTCTTCGTCCTTGCGCTCCAAGATCTTCTTGGCACTTTTGATGGTATCCGCGTAGCCCTGTTCCTTGAGCTTGCGAATGATGAAGGGCTGAAACAGCTCCAAGGCAATCTTCTTTGGCAACCCGACTTGATTCAGGTTCAAGTCCGGGCCGACCACAATGACCGAGCGCGCCGAATAGTCCACGCGCTTACCCAGTAGATTTTCTCGAAAGCGCCCCTGCTTGCCTTTGATCATGTCGGTGAGGCTCTTGAGCGGGCGGTTGCCCGTGCCCAACACCGAGCGCTTGCAGCGCCCATTGTCAAAGAGCGCATCGACGGCCTGCTGCAACATACGCTTCTCGTTGCGGATGATCACGCCGGGTGCGTTCAGATCGAGGAGCTTCTTGAGGCGGTTGTTGCGGTTGATCACGCGCCGGTACAGATCATTCAGATCGGATGTAGCGAAGTTGCCGCTTTCCAAAGGAACCAGCGGGCGCAGGTCCGGCGGAATGACGGGGATCACGTCCATGACCATCCACTCAGGCTTGTTGCCCGAGGAGATCAGTGCCTCGATGATGCGCAGGCGCTTAATGTAACTTTCCTTTTTCTGCTGGCTCTTAGACTCGATCAGCATTTGGCGCAACTTAGCGGCTGTCTCAGGAAGGTTGATGCCGCTGAGCAGCTCGCGCACGGCGTCGGCACCCATCTCGGCCTTGAATGTGTTTCCGAACTGTTCCTTGGCCTTGCGGTACTCTTCCTCGCTCAGCGTCTTACCCTTCTCCATCTTGGTATCACCGCCGTCAATGACGATGTAACGCTGCGAGTAGATAACCTGCTGCAGGGCATTGGTTTTGATACCCAGCATGTTGCCAAGCTTTGAGGGGATAGCACGAAAGAACCAGATATGCACGACTGGCGCGGCCAAGTTGATGTGGCCGAAGCGACTGCGGCGGACTTTACTGTGCGTAATTTTCACGCCGCATCGGTCGCAAATGATGTCCTTGTACTTGATGCCCTTGTACTTGCCACAGGAGCATTCCCAATCGCGTTCAGGTCCGAAGATTCGTTCGCAAAACAGGCCATCCTTTTCAGCACGATAGCTGCGGTAATTGATGGTCTCAGGCTTCTTCACCTCGCCGTAGCTCCACGATCGGATGTCGTTTGGGCTGGCCAGAGTGATGGTAACCGCCGAGTAATCGTTGATTTTGTCGTACTGCCGCTCCCCGGTCATGCCGATATTCCCGGACGGCATGAGGGCATGCAGTCCCTGCATGCTCGTCGGATCGCTGGGGACTTTCGCATCGCTGCGTGAAAGCCCCGCGCCGCCGCTGCTAATTTCGCTACTGGGAATAGCCATGGTGCCTTTCTCCTTCGCAGTCCCGTGCAAACACCGCAACAGGCTCAGTCCACGCTCGCTTCGGGTTCAGTTCGCCGCCGGGTTGGGTTTCTTCTCCAGCTTGATGTTCAGACCCAGGCCCTTAATTTCGTTGCACAACACGTCGAAGCTGACCGGCGTGCCTGGTTCCAGGCTATTTTCACCCTTGACCATGCTCTCGTAAATTTTGGTTCGTCCTTCCACATCGTCGGATTTCACGGTTAACAGTTCTTGCAGTACATTGGCCGCGCCGTACGCCTGCAGCGCCCACACTTCCATTTCACCGAAGCGCTGGCCGCCGCAACGCGCTTTACCGCCGAGGGGTTGCTGGGTAATGAGCGAGTACGGCCCCGTGGCTCGTGCGTGGATCTTATCGGCAACCAAGTGGTGCAGCTTGAGCATGTACATGCGGCCAACACATACCTTCTGGTCGAACGACTCGCCGGTACGACCGTCGTAGAGCACGAGCTTGCCGTCCTCGGGCAGGCCGGCTTCCTTCATTGCGGCCACAATTTCGGTTTCCGTTGCGCCGTCAAAAACCGGCGTAATGGCGCGGAAACCCAATTTCTCGGCAGCGTAGCCTAGGTGCGTCTCGAGAATCTGTCCGAAGTTCATGCGGCTTGGCACGCCCAGCGGGTTGAGGATCATGCCTACCGAAGTTCCGTCTTCCATGAACGGCATGTCTTCTTCGGGAAGAATGCGGCTAACAACGCCTTTGTTGCCATGGCGGCCGGCCATCTTGTCGCCCACCGAAAGTCGACGCTTTACGGCCACATAAACCTTTACAAGTTCCAATACCCCGGGCTGGAGCTCGTCGCCACGCTTGAGTTTTCCAACTTTCCGTTCCATCTCGACTTCCAGAACACGCTTGCGTTTGTCGAGATGGTGCGCCGTCATACGCGCCTTGCGGCGCGTAGCCGGGTGCATTTCAACTTTACTCAGGTCCATCGAATTATCGGTATTGATAGCCTCTTCGTCTGCAGCGTCCTTGGACACATCGTAACGCACGCCACTTTCGGCATTGACCAGCTTGCCGCCGACGATTTCTTTGAGCGCCTCAAACTTCCGTTTAATGATCTCGGTTATGCGCGCCTTATAGTCGGATTCGATCAGCTTCACCTTCTTGCGATTCTCGCTGCGCTCCTCGTCTCCCGTCGGCGCGGCTCGGGTAAATCGATCCACCTGGATAACGTAGCCTTCGCAGCCGGGCTTGACTTCTAAGGAGTCGTTTTTCACATCTTCGCCTGCACGGCCGAAAATGGCATGCAGCAGCTTCTCTTCACTGGACAACTCACTCTTGGACTTCGGCGCGATCTTGCCAACCAGGATGTCGCCTGGACTCACACGCGCACCGACTCGAATCAACCCGCTCTCGTCCAGGTTAGCCAATGCGGCCTCGCTAACGTTGGGGATGTCGCGCGTGATTTCTTCGCGGCCCAGCTTAGTCTCTCGAATTTCGACGCTGAATTCCTCGATATGAATCGATGTAAAGGCGTCGTTGCGCACCAATTTTTCGCTGACCAGGATCGAGTCTTCGAAGTTGTAGCCTTCCCAACTCATGAATGCCACGAGCGTGTTATTGCCAAGCGCTAAAACGCCCTCGCGCGTAGCGGCACCTTCGGTCAAAAGCTGCCCAGCCACAACCTTGTCGCCCGCCTTAACCAGCGGCTTCTGATTCAGGCAGGTGCGTTCGTTGAGGCCGAAATACTTACGCAAGGGAGACTCGACCGTTCGCGCACTTGACCCGGATCCGTACTTGACCACGATGCGCGACCCGTCGGCTGCCTCGACCGTTCCATCTTCCTCGGCACGTTCCATCATACCCGTGTTGCGTGCCACGAACTCTTCCATGCCAGTACCCACCAGCGGCAATTCAGGCTTCATCAGCGGCACCGCCTGGCGTTGCATGTTCGACCCCATCAACGCACGGTTGGCGTCGTCGTGCTCAAGGAACGGCACGAGACTAGCTGCCACGCCCACGAGTTGCTGAGGCGACACGTCTAGCATGGTGATCTCTTCGGTACCGACGAGTTCAAAGCCGTCGCGACGGCGAGCGATGGCTTTATCAGTAAGGATCTTGCCCGATTTATGGTCATAGGGCAGGTCGGCCTGACCGATCGTGTGCTCGGATTCCTCGTCAGCGCGCAGGAAAACAAATTCTTCGGTCACCGTCCCTTTCTTCACCAACCGGAACGGCGTGACCAAGAAACCGTAATCGTTGATCTTCGAGTAAATGCCCAAGGAGACAATTAGGCCGATGTTCGCGCCTTCGGGCGTCTCGATGGGGCAGATGCGCCCGTAGTGCGATGGATGCACATCACGAACCTCGAAGCCGGCGCGCTTACGGTTTAATCCACCCGGCCCGAGTGCCGACAGGCGTCGTTCGTGGGTGAGCTGGCTTAAGGGGTTGGACTGGTCCACCACTTGTGAAAGTTCGCCGCGTGCGAAGAAATACTCGATAGAACTTGCCACCGTCTGGCTGTTGATAAGCGTGCGCGGCGACATTTCTCCAGCATCCTTCAAACTCATGCGCTCGCGCACACTACGCCGCAGCTTGATCATGCCCTTGCGGAACTCGTCCATGACGAGGTCTTTGATGGTACGCACGCGCCGATTTTCAAGATGGTCGATGTCGTCGGCGTGGCCCTTGCCCGTCCGCAGATCCATAATGTAGCGTAGGATGTTGTAGTAATCGTCTCCGGCGAGAGTCAGAACTTCTTCGGGGATATTCTGGTTGAATTTTCGGTTAAGGCGGAAACGCCCGATGCGCCCAAAATTATACCGCTTGTCGTCGAAAAATAGCTCTTTGAAGAGGTCTAATGCCTTCTCTTTTTGCGGCGGGTTGCCCGGGCGCAGTCGCGAGTAAATGCGCAGAATAGCCTCTTCGTGGCTGTTGGTGTCGTCCTCCGCGAGCGTATTAAGAAACAGGTCGTCCTTGACCGCCGTAACCACATCGACTTCCTTGACTTTCAGACCACGAATCGTCTCGCAGATTTCATCAGACAACTTGGTCAGCGCC
>Ga0114940_10001152_pt1 | contig 10170 bp, 6 predicted proteins | sample ColdCreekSource_FD_87195 | JGI IMG/M metagenome (GOLD analysis project Ga0114940, IMG submission 87195) | Groundwater microbial communities from Cold Creek, Nevada to study Microbial Dark Matter (Phase II) - Cold Creek Source | ecosystem: Environmental > Aquatic > Deep subsurface > Groundwater ...
AGTCCATTTCGCGGCAAGGCAAGCGCACGAGTCCGTCGCGCGTGCTTCAGTTCGGGTTGCAGCCTGGTCGCGGCGCGTTCGCACGGGTGGGATACGGCGTCCCACCCGTGGCACTATGCCGGTACAAACTTTTGCTGAGATCCATGGCTTTCAGGGAGCGTCAACAGTGCCACCAGCCCCTCTCCCCCAAGGGGAAGAGGGGTGCGCCTACTTCCCAAAAATCAACACCAGCCCCGACACCCAGCCGCCGCCGAGGAAGGTCGTCAGCATCAGCGCGCCCAGCGAAAATTGCATGGAGCGCGAGGGCGCGGGCGCCAGAATGCGCGCGCTGCGCCACGAGGCGAACATCAACAGCATCAGGTTGTCGCCGATCCAGATGACCGCCCAGGCGCAGATGAGGAGCGGGACGACCATTTCGTGCGTGCGACTGTCGGCTTTCAGCGCCTGCCGCAGCGCCGAAGTCCCCACGAACAGGACGATGGGCAAGGCGATGAGGTACAGCAGGTGCAGCCAGGAGCGCAGGAGTTCCAGGTCGTAGGAGTGCCGAGTCAGTTTCTCGCGCATCCGGGCGTGCAGATACAGCGGGATGACGAGCAGGAACGTGGCGAAATACGGCAAGGCCACAATTCCGAGCACGAGCCATAAGTAACCTGGAATGTTGCGTTGTCGGCGCGCGCCGGAGACCAACTGAAAGGTGTCAAAGCCCAGAAGCGCGCCGAGGAAGGCCATGGGCGGCACGGCGCAATAGGCGGCCAAGCCGATGAGTTCCAGGTCCGCCAGCGGCGGCAGACGCGTGCCCAAGAGCATCTTATCCACGGTCCCTTGAATGATGGGAAAGAGCGCTGCGGCAAGAATGGGCAAGGCCATGCCAAAGGAAAAAATCCTCAGCCCCAGTTTCGTGCATTCGGCGCGCGTGATCGCCGGCAGCGCAGGTTCGGGCGGCGGCGGCGGCTGAAAGCCGGGCGCTTCGGGTGGAGCGGCGGGGGCCGCGCCCGCCGGTTCATCCAGCGGCGCGATGAGCGACAGGTCGGGCGGCGCGCCGCAGGATTGGGAAGGGGTTGTTTCGTCGGCCATGTGCGTTGGTACTCTACCTGCGCAGCTCGCGGAACATCAAGACCAGGCCCGAAAGCCATACACACAATCGTGAAAACAACCAACATCAATTGGCTCAGCGAATACTGAAATTTACAGAGTCTATTTCTCGCGCCGTTGGCGGCGAACTCATGCTCGTTTACTCCGGAGGGAACCTGCAGTGCGACTCCATACTTCACCTGATGGCCGTGGGGTTCTTGCTGGCGCTTATGTTTGAACTGGTTTGTTGGCGTTGGAAGAAAATGTCGCGCCGTCTCCAATGCAAAAAGATCGTGCCGCCACAGGAGCCGCGTCTGCTTGAACGCCTTGCATTTTGCGGTTGTAGAAAACGGCCACGTTCAGATTATGACGCCATCGTGAATGCATCCGAAGAACCCTCTGCGCCCGATTCGCTCGTGCGCTTGGCTTGCCCACGCTGCCACGTGTTGTTTCCAGAAACAGACCGCGACTTGAGGTGTGTTGCGTGCGGCGCTTCCTATCCGCACCGCGCGACAGTGAATGTGCTGTTGGAGGAAAACGAGTGGGCGGACCTCCAGGAACACCTCAGTGCGCGCCGTGGCGTCCACGATGCGTACGTCGCGGCTCGCCGGGTGGCGCCGCTTGGGCTGCTGTATTTCGATATCTGGGTAAAGCGGATGTTGGAGATGGCGGTGACGGAGGACGGCGCGCTCGCAAGCCCGTCTCGCCCAAGTGGGCCATTGCTGGAATTGATGTGCGGTGGCGCGGAAATCTGCCGCCGGTTGCCGTCGCGGTTTTCGTCCGCCTGCGCGCTGGATTTGAACGTCGAGATGGTGGAACAAGCGGCCCAGGATCTGGAATCGTCGGGTGAGAAACGCGTCCGTTGCGTCTGCGGCACGGCGGCGCATTTACCTTTCGCAGACGGCGCGTTCGAGACCGTGCTGATCCAGGGCGGCTTGCATCATGTCCGGTTCATGCTGCCCGCCGTGTTGGCGGAAATCTCGCGCGTGCTTAAGACCGGCGGCGTGCTGGTGGCTTCCGAGCCGGCCAACGATCATTTCGTCACTCGGGCCATCCGGCGTTGGCAATACCAGCGTTCCATCATGCAAGGCGACGATCCCGACGAAGACGGCTTCACGCGCGACGAACTCGCTGCGGCCCTCCAGCCCCATGGGCTACGCCTGGAGCAGTACACGTTGTTCGGGTTCATCGCCTACCCGCTGATGGGCAACACCGACTTATTGCCGGTGCTGTCTCGATCACGCTCGCGGTTCTTGGGCCGGATGTTGCTTGGCATGGACTGGATTCTGGAGAAGATTCCCGGCATTCGCGGTATGGCTTGGGCAAGCATTTCCAGGGCGGTCAAGATATGAGCGCACCGGCACCAACCGATATTTCTTTGCAACGTCCTGTGGCTACGCCTGCGGCTGACGTTGCCGCACCGGTTCATCGCACCGCACTGCCGTTGGTGAGCATCGTCGCGCCCGTCTATAACGAGGAAGGGGTCATCGCGGATTTCATCACGCGCTTGGTCTTGGCCATCCAGCCCATCGAAGACCGCTACCGTTTTGAGTTTATTTTGATCAACGACGGCAGTCGCGACCAATCGCTAGCGGTCATGCAAAAAATAGCTCGAACCGAACTGCGACTGCGCGTCATCGAGTTGCGGCGCAATTACGGTCAGACGCCGGCATTGCAAGCGGGCCTTGACGCAGCACGCGGCGAAGTGCTCATCACGCTGGACTCCGACTTGCAGCATTTTCCGGAGGAAATCCACGACTTCCTGAAGAAGCTCAACGAAGGCTACGACGTGGTGTGCGGCTGGCGTCAACAGCGCCAAGAAGGTCTCGTCCGGCGCTGGCCTTCGCGCGCGGCCAACCGCATGATGAATTACATCTCGGGCTTGAAAATCCACGACTTCGGCACGACCTACCGAGCCTACCGCGCCGACGTGACGCGCGACCTGCGCCTGTACGGCGAGTTCCACCGCTACATTCCTGTTATGGCCGCGCTGCTGGGTGCGAAGATCACGGAGATACCTATTCAGAATATCGAACGCCCCAAAGGCAAGAGCAATTACGGCATCGGGCGCACGTTGGGCGTGTTTCTCGACCTGATCCTGCTTTATTTTTTCGTGCACTACATGGATCGTCCGATGCGCGCGTTCGGCAAGTTGAGCTTGCTGAGCTTCCTGGCTGGTGCGGGAATCATCGGCGTGCTGCTGGGGTCGGCCTACGTGTATGAGTACTCTGCGGGGCGTGACCGCAGCGGCTGGTTCCTTATGGCTCTGGTGTTTTTGATCAGCGGGTTGCAGTTTCTGCTCGCCGGCATCCTCGGCGAAATCCTCATCCGCATCCACTACGCCCAAGGCGACCGGCGCGTGTACCAGATCCGTCACGAGTGGTCCGCGCAGAACCTGGACGCGTAGCATGTGCGGCATTGTGGGCCTGTATGCTTTCGGCGGACAAGCCCCGCACCGCGAACGCTGGCCCACACTCGTCAACCACATGCGCCACCGTGGACCCGACGACGGCGCGTTCTGGGCTGACGGGCCTTTTTTTTTCGGACACCGACGGCTTTCCATCATCGACCTTGGCGGCGGCGACCAACCCATGGCCACCGCAGACGGCGCACTCGTCGTGACCTTCAATGGCGAGATTTACAATTACCTCGAATTGCGCGCCGAACTGGAAGCAAAAGGCCACCGCTTCCGCACACATTCAGACACGGAAGTCCTGCTCCACGGCTACCGAGAATGGGGCGTCACGCTGCCGGAGCACCTTACCGGTATGTTCGCGTTCGCACTGGCCGACCGGCGAGCGCGTGAACTTTTTCTGGCGCGCGACCGCTTCGGTGAAAAGCCGCTCTTGGTGGCACGCACAAAAAATTACATCGCCTTCGCCAGTGAACTGCGTCCGCTGGCCGCGCTGCCGGATTTCGAGCGCCGCCTCGACGTGGCTGCACTCGGGGGCTATTTGTGCCTCAATTATGTACCCGGCACGCGCACGCTGCTGGCCGAGGTCACGCGGCTGGCACCTGGAAGCTGGGCGCTTTGGTCGCCGCACGGCCAGCGTGAAGGGCGGTATTGGGTGCCGCCCGAACACGCGCAGGAAAAGGGGCCTGTTTCCCTGGAGTCCGCACAGGAAGAGTTTCGTGCACGCTTCGACCGCGCCGTGGCGCTGAACTTACGCAGCGACGTACCGGTGGGCTTGTTTTTGTCCGGCGGCATCGATTCAGCACTGGTGGCCGAAGCAGCGCAACGGCATGGAAAATTGAATCGTGCGTTTTGTATTGGCTTTCAGGACGCATCCTTCAGCGAAAAGCCCTACGCGGAAACCGTGGCCAGAAAATTGGGCCTGGAACTCGAAACCATCGTGCTCACGCCCAATGCCGCGCGGGACTTCCTGACGCTTGTCGAACACGCCGACGACCCGCTGGCCGACTCGTCCGCGCTACCCGTTTATGCCCTCGCGCGTGTCGCGGCGCGGCACAACAAGGTGGTGCTCGGAGGCGACGGCGGCGACGAATTGAACGCGGGCTATCTGACGTACAAGGCTTCACGCTGGCATGCGCAGCAGGTCGCGCCGTGGCCCGGCGTGCTACGTCGCGGCATCGCAGGGTTAAGCCGTCGCCTGCCGACTTCGGAAGGCAAAGTCTCCTTTTCGTTCAAGCTGCGGCGCTTCCTGCGTGCCGCACCGCTGCCGACAGGCCAAGCACACTTCACCTGGAACGGGACTTGGCTGCCCGAGGAAGCTGCGGAACTTTTGGTACATGAGGACGCGCGGTGCTTGGCAGCAAGCGCGTTGCGTGAAATCTCAGTACGGCACTTCGCTACGGATCGGCCCAGCCTGCTTGCGTTGCAACGTGCCGACGCGCAGGAGTATCTGCCCAACGATATCCTCACCAAAACCGACCGCATGACCATGGCGCACGGACTTGAAATCCGCGCGCCGTTTCTGGAGCACGACTTGGCGGAATGGTTGCTGCGGCTACCGGATGCGCTGAAGATTGGCCCCGGCGGGAAACTTAAATTCCTACTGCGCAGCGAGGCACGCCGCATCTTCGGCTCGGAGATTGCCGACCGTCCGAAACAAGGCTTTAGCGTGCCCATCCACGCCTGGGTGCGCGGCGACTTGCAGCCGCTCGTGCGTGACTTGCTTACGCCTGCCGCGCTGCAACGCATGGAAGTCTTCGACGCGCGCAGAGTGACGGAAGTCGTGGAGCAGCACATGACTGGGCAACGTTCGTTCGGGTACGAGCTATGGGGATTGGCGGTGCTCTCGGCCTGGTTCAACGCACGGGTGGCCAACCGACCACCCGATCCGCCCGCAGCAGCGCTGGCAGAACGAACGTTTCCGTGGACCCCTGCGTAGCACACAGCCCAGGCCGGTCATTTTTCCGTCAACGCGAACAAGGACAGCAAGTCCTCCCGCGTAAGATGTTTGAAGCCCGTCGGGTCGTGTTGCACCACGCTATCGGCTAGGGCGAGTTTCGACTTCTGCCGGTCGAGTACTTTTTCCTCGAAGGTGCCTTGCGTGACCAGACGATAGACGTTTACTTGGCGCGTCTGGCCAATACGGTAGGCGCGATCTTGGGCCTGGCGGTCGTTGGCCGGATTCCAGTCGTGGTCGTAGAAAATAACGGTGTCCGCGCCGGTGAGGTTGAGGCCGGAGCCGCCTGCGCGCGTGGAAATCAGGAAACAGGACAGGTCCGTTTCGGCGTTGAAGCGGTCCACCAAAGCCTGGCGTTGTGCGCCGGGCGTGGAACCGTCCAGGCGCAGCCAGCGTTCGCCGCGTTCCATCAAGAAGTATTCCAGAATATCCAACATGCTGGTGAGCTGGCAGAAGACCAGCGCACGGTGCCCGCCGGCTTGGCACTGATCGAGCAGTTCGCCCAACACCTGTAACTTACCGGAGCGTTCTTGGTAGCCCTTGAGTGGCACGAGGCGCTTGCCTGCGGCGCTTTCCTTGGCCAGATGAACAAGGTCGGGATGGTTGCATATCTTGCGCAGCATGGTAAGCGCGGCCAAGATTTCGGTCTGCGCTCGCTCTGCGCCCTTTTCTTCCATCTCCTTCATCGCCCGGCGAGCTTCGGCACTCTGTGCGAACTGGCGGTACAGGGCGGCTTGGTCACCGGACAATTCGCAATATAGATCCTGTTCGATCTTTTCCGGAAGATCCTTAGCAACGTCCGTCTTCAAACGGCGCAGCACGAACGGTTGAATGCGTTCGCGCAGAAGCTCTGCCCGCCGTTCGCCTTCGTGCTGCTCCTGTTTCAGCGCGCTCGGGATGCGCCCACGTGCGATGGGATCTTCGTACTCGCGGAAAAAGTGCGCGTGTTTGCCCAGGAAGCCTGGCATCAGGAAATCAAAAATGGACCACAGTTCATCCAGGCGGTTCTGTACGGGCGTGCCCGTCAGCGCCAAACGGTGACGAGAGGGGATGGTCTTCACCGCGCGCGTCACTTCCGCTGCGGCATTCTTGATCGCTTGAGCTTCGTCCAGGATGACGTAACGCCACTGTTCGCGGCGCAACAGGTTGGCATCGTTGCGTACCGTCGCATACGTAGCCAGCACCACGTCGTGTTCGGGAATCCGCCTACGCAGGCGATCGCGTTGCTCGGGCGACCCGGTGTAGCACAAGGCTTTCAACAGCGGCGCAAATTTGAGGATCTCCTTGCGCCAGTTATCCACCAGCGAGGTGGGGCAAACGATCAGCGACGGCCAGGGACCTAGTTCTTCACGCAGCGCCGCAAGCAAGGCCAGCGTTTGCGAGGTCTTGCCCAGGCCCATGTCGTCGGCCAGGATGCCGTTCAAACCATAGCGCGCGAGGAAGCGCAGCCACTGGTAGCCGTGCATCTGGTACGGGCGTAGCGGAAGCTGGAAGCCCTCAGGCAGCGCGATGGCTTCGACGCCGTTAAATGCTTGCAGACGTTGGACGAAGGTGCGGTACTTTTCGCTGTACTCAACGCTGCCTGCGAGGCTAAAGAGCTGCTCGACTTTTTCGCGTTCCTCGGCACGAAAGCTGTAGCGCAGCGGCCCGGTCGCACGCCAGCCGTTCTTTTTCGCGACGAGTTGGAATTGGCCGAGCGTTTCCATGTTCAATTTGCGCCAGCGTGCGCCGTCGCGCAGCCATTTTTTACGCGAGCGCATGAGCCGCTCGATCTCTTCCGGCGTCAGGGGGCGACCTTTTCCGGAAAGGTCTGCGGCCACCGTGAACCATGCGTCCGCGCCGTCCTCTTCCATGTCCAGGCGCAAGCGCAGTTCGGTGATCTCTTCGGCAATGGGGTTGGCTCCGGCCACCGCCTTTGCGACATACACATTCCAGGGGCTTCCCGCGTCGCCTTGAACCTTCCGCGCCCATTCAAGCAATTCGGGGATCTCTTCTTCTGCGGCCGTGAAGTGCGCGTCTTTCTCACCGTGCTGCACCAGATGAGCCAAGGCTTGGCGCGCCTCGCGCACGATCTCGGCATCGACGCGGCACCATACGCCGTCTTTGCGGACACACGGTTCGCCAAGGCGTGCGGCGGCGAGCAATTCTTCCGCCGAAAGGCATGCGCCGCCGACTTCAAAGGACAGCGCGGCTTCCACGCAGCCTGCCTGGGCCGGCTCGATGCGCAACACCGGCTGCGGCGGGAGCGCGGCGTGGGCATCCGCCAAGTCGGTAGGACTGATACGCAACGCCATGCCCCGCGCATGTGCTTTGATCTCGCGCAGGGCGTCCCACGCGGCGCGGCCCTCGAAAACAGACGTGCCCGTTGCGAAAATTTCTTTGAGTCCTGCCGCGTCAGGCAAGGGCGCGCTGGGTGCGACCGCGTGTTCAAAACACAACCAGCCCCGTCCGTCGTGCAGAGGCCGGCCTAGATCGTGCAAGCTGTCCGGGTCGCGGTAAAGCGCGCTGGCGTGCAAACACAAAGGACTTCCGGTGCCTTCGGCGCGCAGGGAGAGTTCGAGAAGTGGAGGGACGGACAGTACTCGGCAGTAGCGCACGCGTTCGCTTTCACGCACCACGGAGTTGGGCGACGCCTGGCGGATGAGGACTAGCACCGCCGCGAAGGCGTCACGCCCGGTACGGAAGGCCACGCCGTCTTCCGTGGGCAAGCCCAGCAGCGTGCGGACGATGAGCGCGTCCACCGAGTCGGGCACAAGCTCAGCTTGGTGCAAGATGAAGTGTTCGCCATGCGGCTGGAGCTTACGCAGGCGGATGAGTGCGCTGCCGTAGCGCACCGCCGCTCGAATCACAAGTCCTGGCCAAGGGCAAGTTTCGGCCAGCGAGATTTCAAGCTGAAGCGGTTCGAGGCGCAGCACTTCGCACGTCCCGGGCAACGTCGGTGCTGGGTCGATTTGCAGCAGTGCTATGTGGGCGTCCGGCATGGCGGTCGTTTCCCCTCCGGCCTCATTAGGTATCGTCCAGACTGCCCGTTGAAGTTAAGGAAGCCTATTTTTTTCTGAAAATTACATCCAGGTGGGCACACTGACAGCCACCGTTCGTTAAACAATAGTAACGATCTCGCCGAGTGTCCGGTACAGGCAGAGCGAGGGCATACAGGGGCCGTCCCCGTAGCTCCGTTGCGCCTTGGATTTGGCGCTGTCTCCAAGGGCTGCTTCTGTTTAAGTACACGCATGGATTTTCTTCGCCTGCTGCGCAATATGCTGCGCGACGGCTTGGCGCACAAGTCCGCCGAGTATCGTTCCGTTCACGCGCGCTGGATTGTCGCGCAGGAGCATCCGGAGGGCGGCTTCAAAAACCGCCGCGGCAACGCGGAGCTTTATTACACCACGTTCGGCCTGCGCAGCCTCTCCGCACTGAACGCGCTTACGCCAGAGGTGGCTCAACGTAGCTACGCCTTCTTGCAAAAACTCCAGCAGGATCGCGGCGGAACCTGCGGTGACGCGGTCTCGGCGGCCTCGTGGTGGGACGCCGTAGCGCTGTGCGAAGAAGTTCTGGGGCCTCAGTTTTCACAGGAACAGCGCGGTGAATGGACGCAGCGGACGCACGCACGGCTGAGCTTGCTGCAGCGCGCGGACGGCGGTTGGGCGAAGACGGCGATCGAAGGGAACGGTAGCCTGTACCACACCTTCCTGGCGTTCTGCGCTTATTTCCGCATGGGCGCGATCGTTCCCGAGACCGTCAAGCTCAAGGATTTTATCAAGGGCCTTGAACAATCCGGTGGCGGCTTTCTGGAGAATAAGTTCAGTAAGCGTCCCGGCACGAACGGCACTGCGGCGGGCGTGGCCCTCAGTCTGCTCCTGCGTGCGCGCGGGACCGTCGGACGCTTCGCCTCCTGGACGGGCCTTGCGCAGGCCCTGTTGCCCCTTGCGATAAAGGACCTTGCTCCACACGCAGCGTATGTTGCCACGATGCGCGGGGAAGAGGGCGGGTTTTACGCCATGCCAGCCGCGCCCATAGCCGATTTGCTGTCCACCTTCACAGCGCTGTTCACGCTGGTGCTGCTGGAGCGTTCCGAAGCAAATCTGACTTCCAGAGCACTGGCCTATGCGCGCAGCTTAGAACAAGACGAGGGTGGCTACGTAGGCTTCGCGCTAGAAGCCACTGCAGACTGCGAATACACATTTTACGGATTGGGCGTTGAGGCGTTGGCAGAGCAGCAGCAAGGACCCCTTCGACTGATCTGAAAAACGCGCTTCTCGACCACAGCACTGAAGAGAGCGCAAGACTGCGGGCGAATACATGTTGAGCGGCACATTGGAAACCCGTGGTTGACAAGTTCCACATTGCAATCGGCGTAGCGAATCTCGATACGCCAATCGAGGACTATTCGCGTCGTCTCAGGCACAGACCCTGCACCGTAATCCCTCACACCAATGCACCGTGGCGCACGGACGCTTTGAACTTTTCGTAACCGTTCAGTCGTGTAGGGCGGGCACTGCCCGCCACAGGGAGCGCCTACCTCTGGTCGGCTGGGTCGGCGGTGTCTTCGCCGACTTTTGTTGGTCTTAGTTCGGAACGTGAACGACAGGGCTGTTCTTGGTGGGCTTTATGCCTTTGTGGTGAACGGTTACGAATTTTGGAATAATCGTGCATACACGCAGAAACTTCTTGCACTCTTCGGAAACGCGCTCAAATGTCTGCCCCATCTTGAACCACGCGCTGTGCTCTC
>Ga0114940_10001153_pt1 | contig 10169 bp, 12 predicted proteins | sample ColdCreekSource_FD_87195 | JGI IMG/M metagenome (GOLD analysis project Ga0114940, IMG submission 87195) | Groundwater microbial communities from Cold Creek, Nevada to study Microbial Dark Matter (Phase II) - Cold Creek Source | ecosystem: Environmental > Aquatic > Deep subsurface > Groundwater ...
AAAGCCATCCAACCTCTTAACTCCTTTTCCCAGCCGTCCGGGACCCAGGGGTGGTCAACTTCTTGATGAACAAAGTGGTCAACTTCTAAATGAACATTGACACACGTCAGCGATCTCGACAAGGGAACCGACCGCACGGTGCCGCTGACCGATGTGGCGGTGATCATTTCCGCTGCGCGCGACACGGAGTTTTCCAACAGCGCACTCCGACGGATGGCCGAGTTGAACGTCCTCCTGATCGTCTGCAATGAAAAATTCGAGCCTTGCTGCCTGACGTTCCCCTACTATCGGCCCACCAATACCGACCTGCTCCGTCGCCAGATCGAATGGACGCCCGAATGGAAACTTTCCATTTGGAGAAATGTCATCACGGCAAAAATACGAAATCAAGCTGCCGTTCTGATCGATTCGAAACGCGCCCATACGCTTCTCCACGGCATCGCCGATCGTTGCGAAAAAGCGGCAGCACCGACCGGGTGGAAACCAATGTACCACGGCAGGCAACACTACAGTCTCCCCTTTGTGCTGGGGATCCCTTTCACCCGTGGATCGCGGGCTTTGGCCATGTCCAGCGCCTTTGCCAGTCCTTTGAAAACAGCTTCGACGATGTGATGTGGTTCGTCCCCATAAAGCAGTTCGATGTGGAGATTGCATTGGGCGGCGTTGGCGAGGCCCTGCATGAACTCCCGGATCAACGAAATATCAAAATCACGGATTCGTTTTTTCACGGATTTCACGTGATAAACCAGATAAGGACGACCGCTGAAATCCAGGGCCACACGCGCCAGGCATTCATCCATGGGAACGATCGCAAAACCATAACGACGAATCCCGCGTTTATCGCCCAGTGCTTTTCGGATGGCCTCGCCGAGTGTCAGACCCAAATCCTCCACAAGATGGTGATAATCCACTTCCAGATCGCCTCTGGCTTTGAGTCGAAGATCACACAGAGAGTGACGCGCCAGCAGATCCAGCATGTGATCGAGAAATGGCACTCCCGTTTTGACAGCAGATTTTCCGCTGCCATCCAGGTTCAATTGAACAGACACCTGTGTTTCACGCGTGCGACGGATCAGAATGGAGCATCGGTATGACATACTGCCCATGCCTACCATGACCATCGGTGGCGGTCAAAACTATACCAGCTTTGGCAGTGACTTGCCAAACCGTCGGACTATTGGTAAAGCAGGAGCATGGCTGAAGCTTTGCTCCTCAGCGACACGAAGTGTTCTCCTGAACGCGCTGCGCCAGAACCGAAGCAAGCCCAACGTCCTCTTTGTCCGCTCGACGTTGGATGATCTCGGCCTGGATGCCTGGGAATTGCGCAAAGAGCAAACTGACCACATGACTCCAGACACTTTTTCAAATTCCCATGGGATGGCAGTGAAAATATGCTATACTTTACGCTTAACCACGCTTTCAGCGTAATCAACGAAAGGATTCTCATGACGATAACCCAAAAATTAACCGCCCTTGCCGGTGTGACCGCAGGTTGCCTGACATTAGGCATGGCCTGGCTGCATGCCCAGGAGGCCGAGCCAACCGATGCGGAACCCACGGACAAGTGGATACAAATCCAGAAAAACAATCAGGAAATGAGCAAGTCACTGGAACAGGTCGAACAAAATCTGAATTTCATCAAGGCCCGCTCCATGTCTGGCGGCAGGAGTTCCTAACTCCGTAACCTACTTCAAAAAATGAAACGATTCCATTATCTCTCTCTCATCATTGGCATGGTTCTGGGCTTTGTGATCGCCAGTGCTCTGCCTCATGCGCAGAACATTCTGGCGGAAGAAAGGAATGCGGCCGCGTTGTCAGAAGAGGAACTTGACAAAAAGCTGGATGAACTTCTGGAAAGCCAAAAAGACCTCAAGAAACGCATCGAAACCGTTGCCACCCAATCCCAGTTTCTGAAGGCGGCTTCCGGGAAATAGAGTACAGGGAACCTCCGAAAATCACTTCCGGAGATTGAGTTGAGGGTTTTGGGTGCATAGCTTTCTCATTTTTTGTTTTCTGATCAAATCCAGTCTCACGATTTGCTCATAACGCGCCAGATTATGGATCAGATTGATCAACCCGATCGCCGCCGTGTTGCGCGCTCCTCCGTCACCTTCCAGTCCTCGATCAGTTTGCTCCTGGCATCCGCAGTCCAACGGGAAAATTGAAAGATGGCGCCACACCCTCAAAGCCGACTGCATCCGACCAGGGACACCGTTGTCCCTGGAAGATGGCCGGCGCATCGTCCAGAAATTTGTTGAACATTACAACCAGGTTCGGCTTCACAGCGCCATTGGCTATGTGATTCCGGCCGACAAACTCGCGGGCAAAGAGAAGGCCATCTTTGCCGGGCGGGATCAGAAACTCGAACAGGCCAGAGAAAGAAGGAAAATCAAACGCCAAAACCTGCCCCAAAATTCAGTAACTCACTCCCCCGTTTTTTCCATTTGACACTGAACCAAAACACTCTGCCAGACACATCCAACCCCCGGATGGTGTCCCTTTACGAGATGGATTGAATTTCGGTATCCGGCTGGTTTTGCCAGAGGACTTTTGCCACCTTCATCGACAGGGTCGCGCTATCAAAGGGTTTGCGAAGATAATCCACATTACCGCCACCAATGAACTCCAGCTTCTTCTTGAGCTCCTGATCACTGGCCTGGCCGCTGATCAATAGCAATTTCGGCTGCCTGCACTTTCTGCGGTTGTCATCCGGATCCACGCCCAACGACAAATACAACATGTCACCCTGCATGGAGAGCATGCACTGATCCAGAATAACGAGATCGTAGTGCTGCCGGATGGCACGCTTGTAGGCATCGTGGGGATCGTTGGTCGACTCCACCAGGTATTCATCATTTTCTGCGAGTATCATCTGCACCAGCTCTGCAACGGCCTCTTCATCATCTACAACCAGAATTTTTTTCTTCATAAGCTCAGAATGATGTGTTGGTGGAGGCTGCGTAATGAGGTCCCGGGCCAGAGCAGCTACCATAACACGCTTGGGCCAAAGTTTCAAGTGATACCACAGGCAATGTCTGCGAAGCTCCACATTTTTTAAATCCCGAACACCCGCTTCACGTTCGTGGAAATCTGTTGCATCGCTTCCTTCAATGACAGGTTCCAAAGCGCCGCGACCCTTTGCGCAACCAGCTGTGTGAAAGCCGGTTCATTGCGTTTGCCCCGATGCGGAACGGGAGCCAGGTATGGACAATCGGTTTCCAGCAACAGTTTATCGTGGGGGATGCTCTCAACCACTTTTGCAAGCCCGGTGGCGTTTTTGAAAGTCAGAATGCCCCCCACCGAAATCGTGTAGCCCAGTTCAAACACGCGCTGAGCCATGGCCCTATCCGCTCCGAAGCAATGCATGACGCCGGGCTCCGCCCGAAAGCGGCCAAATTCGCGGAGCACATCCAATGTGTCATCGTAGGCATCGCGACAATGGACAACCACCGGTTTATCCAGACGTTTGGCCAGCTCAAGCTGGCGGAGGAAATAATCGCGCTGGAATTTTTTCTCGGTGGCCGGGTTTTCAGCGGGAAGCCGATGGTAATCCAACCCCGTTTCCCCAATGGCAACCACGCGTGGATGCCCCGCCGCCTTTTCCAAAAGGGACCACTCATCCGGCCGCAGGGCATCCAGCGCTGTGGGATGCACACCCACTGCGGCAAAGACACCCGGATATTTTTCGCACAGCGACAGTGACCGGGGAATCGAATCGCGTCCGATACCAATGGTGATCACCTGGGTGACACCGGCCGCACTCGCTCGTTCGACAACAGCATCCCGGTCATGATCATAATCCGGATAATCAAGGTGCGCATGAGTATCCGTGATCATTTTCCAGGCTTCTTACTCTTACTCGTGCTCATACTCTTGCTCACTGAATAAAAAAGGAGATTAAGAGCAAGAGCACGAGTAAGAATTAAACCTCCACCACCTGCCCGTCGTAAGCCAGACTCACTCCCGCCGGAAGTTCCGCATTGGTGTGATGATGCTCCAGCTCATGACATATGTGCGTGAACAATGTTCGACCGGGTTGAACATCCCGCACCACTTCCAAAGCTTCCTCAACCGACAAATGCGCGGGATGCGGGACTTTTCGCAGCGCATCCAGGATCAGGAGAGGCACGCCTTTAATGCTCGCCCGCATGGTCGCCGGCACCTCCTTGCAATCCGTCAGATACGCAAAGTGTGTCCCCTCTGCGTCGGCAAAACAGAATCCGAGCGTCTCCGTACTCCCATGGGGCATGCGGTATGGGGTCAGCTGGAGGGTCCCCACCTGAAACGCGCCCTGGATTTCATGCAAATCCACTTCGGGCAATCCTTTGTAACGGGGGGGGTTCTCGACCGCGTACGGGAAAATCCGTTGAATATACTCGATCACTCGCGCTGATCCATACGCAGGCAACCGCTTCTGATCCATCGCACAAAAACGCCGGACCTCATCGAGACCAAGAAGATGATCGGAATGTTCATGGGTGTAAACAATGACATCCACCTTTTGTAAATTCGCACGCAGGCATTGTGACCGAAAATCCGGTGTGGTATCGACAACCATCCGTAAACCATCATGCTCCACAAGGATGGAGGAGCGGAAGCGATGGTTCAACGGATCCGGGGATCGGCACACAGCACACGCGCATCCAATCATTGGTACCCCATGCGATGTGCCTGTGCCAAGAAATGTAATTTTCAAGGATAAATCCGCGGGATCATAGAGCCTGGCCCGCATATTTCATCCAGATGCGCTTGCACGATCGGGATGAAATATGCAGGTTAGCTGCTTTTCGTTTTCTTGTCAGGACTTGCCAGGTACATTTTGCCGTTCGGCGCCGCCCGATTGATCTTCTCGTATTGATTATTCCCGTATTTGATCACGCGCAACTCCACATCAATTAATCCGCTGCCGAGGTAAGCCAGTTGGCGGAACGCCGCTTGGGAAAGATCGATCACACGATTTTCATGGATCGGTGGCAGACGGTCATTGACGCGCACTTTGATTTTTTTGCCATTCCGGAGGTTGGTGACTTCAACCACCGAGTTCAGCGCGAGGGAGGGATGCGCGGCTGTCATGGCGTACATGTTGTAAATCTCGCCGTTGGCGGTCCGTTCGCCGTGGTCATCATACCAGGATGCCTTCCCGCGCTGATGACCATCCTCCGTCCAGACCAGATCAGGACGTGAATTGGTCGTGGCACATGAGGAAAGCAAAGCCAGGCCACAGGTCATGAATAAACAGCGTGTGAGCAGAGACCGCAAGACTTTGGATGGGGAAGGTTGAAGGATCATGGGTTTACTCCGTGATGATTCAGGTTGCTCCTGAGTATATGGAAGCCTACAAAACGTGCAAATGTTACTTTCAATCCATATCAAAAATCTTGCGCTGGTCGAAACCCTTTCCCTGGACTTCGGAGATGGCTTTCACTCCATCACAGGCGAGACCGGCGCAGGCAAATCCATCCTGATTGGAGCGCTCAATCTGGTTCTCGGAGAACGGGCTGATCGTGACTGGATCCGGACCGGCGCCGAATCCTGCTCTGTGGAGGCCGTCTTCCATGTTAAAGAGCTTTCCGCGTTGCCGCCTCTTCTGGAATCGCTCGGCTTGGAGGCCTGCCAGGATTTTCAACTGCTGTTGAAACGTGTCTTCAGTTCTGCCGGAGCCAACCGCCAGTTCGTCAACGGTTCTCCATCCACGTTGCAGGGTCTCAAGCAAATCGGTGAGCTGTTGGTGGACATCCACGGGCCTCACGATCACCAGTCACTCCTGCAAACCGAAACGCAGCTCCGCATCCTTGATCGTTTCGCCGGACTGGAAAAACAACGCGAAGATTTTGCCAAACACCTCCAGCATCTTCGCCAGATCACTGAGCGGAAACGCGCCCTGGTGATGGATGAAAAGGAATTTCAACAACAGCTGGATCTGCTGGCCCACCAAGTCAACGAAATCGAGGCTGCACAGCTGCGCCCCGATGAAGAATTAACAATCGAAACGGATTATCGCCTTGCTTCGAACGCACAAAAGATCCTCGACCTTGTCAGCCGGGCACAGGATGCGCTCTCCGAGAGCGAAACCGCTGCTTCTCATTCCATCACCCAGGCCGCGCGTTCGCTCCGGGATCTTGCGGCCATGGATCCGGGCGCTGTCCCGATCGAGGAGGCAATTCAGGCAGCGGCCTTGCAGTTGCAGGAACTTGGCCGGAACCTTTCCGTCTATGCCTCCCGCATCGAAGTTGATCCCGATCGGCTTCAGTATCTTTCCGACCGCATGACTCTGATCCAGGGCTTGAAACGAAAGTACGGCAAAACCCTGGAGGAAGTGATTGCATTCGGAAAATCCGCAAGAGAACGTCTGCACCAACTGCAAAACCGGGGGCAGGAGCTTGCCCGCATTGAGGCTGAGGCTGCCATCGCCGCCCGTTCCATGGAAAAAGCTGGAATGGCGCTTTGCGCGTCACGACAGAAAGCCATCCCCAAACTTGGTCAGGTGATTTCCAGTCATCTGCGCGAGCTTGGCTTTTCACAATCCAGTTTCTCGGCCGAACTCACCCCAAGTGAACCATCGTGGTCAGGGTTGGATGCCCTTGAGTTTCGCTTCGCCCCCAACCCCGGTGAACCGGCCCGGCCCTTGCGCGAAATTGCTTCATCCGGTGAAATGTCCCGTGTGATGCTTGCGCTCAAAACCGCATTGGCTGATCAGGACGAGGTCCCTGTACTGGTCTTCGACGAAGTGGATGCCAATGTGGGTGGCGAGATCGGCAGCCGCGTGGGTGAAAAGATGGCGCACATTGGCAGGCGTCACCAGGTTCTCTGCATCACCCACCTTCCCCAGGTGGCTGTACATGCCAAAACCCAACTGGTGGTGACCAAGTCCGTGGAAAAGGGCCGTACTTATACACGGATCGAACCACTCGATTCCGAAGGGCGTATCGAGGCCATCGCCCGCATGCTGGGTGGCAAAAAGGATACGGCTCTCAAGCACGCAAAGGAAATGCTTCGCCTTGCAAAAGGATAGTGGCCCTAAAATTGGTTCGTAACTTTATCCCTCTTGTGGTGTTTCGTGAATATGCGCCGTTCTTACAAGGTGACTCTGATACTCGTCTGTCTTTGGGCTGGCGTGCCGGTTCTTTCACGAACCAACCTGACGGGCCATGTCACCGTCCATCAAATTGGGGGAACTCCAAAGACAGTTTGGCCTTGAAATCGGGGGTGCTGTAATGCTTGCATTCTGCACTCATGACTCCGAGTTATGAATTTGCACGGCCCGTTCGTCTATCGGCCAGGACATGGCCCTCTCAAGGCCAAGAGACGGGTTCGATTCCCGTACGGGCTACCACTCGACTCGGCTTTGGCCTCGCTCGTGACTCCGCCAAGGGCGGAGCCATTCTGCTTGGCCCGAGTCGTGGGGGCGATCCGCATAACTGACGGATTGAACATTTCCGGAAAAGAGCCGCCTCCGATTGATGGCAAAACGATCCATCTCGTTCCAATGATGCACATAGGACAATCCGTTTTCTACAAACAGATCGCCAAATCCATCGCGTCAGATTCAACGGTTTTGCTCGAGGGAGTCACAGACCGGAAAAACCACTCTTCATTCAAAAGGACGGCTTCCGTTTGACCTCAACGCAGGAGTATTCCATTTTCAAGTTCCGAACGGTTTGGAAGCATCTGAGCGCTCCGCGTCCTTCGGACTTGATCGACAATCTGGCTGGAAGGACAAATCAAATACCATGAATATCGAAGTTGACACTTTTGATTTTCATGGTATGAATTCCATGTGGTTCTACGCGCCGAGCATCTCTCCTCTCTCCGCACCGCCCTGAAGCGGAGTCGAATTGTGGCGCTGACCGGCCCGCGCCAATGCGGCAAGACGACGCTGGCACGGGAATTGTTGCCGGCAGATTCGGTGAATTACTTTGACCTGGAAGATCCAGCCAGCTTGGTGCGGCTGGATGAGCCGATGACGGCATTGTCGGAGTTAAAGGGTCTGGTGGTGATCGATGAAGTACAGCGGCGGCCCGACTTGTTTCCCGTTCTGCGGGTGCTGGCGGACAGAAAACCACTGGTGGCGAGGTTTCTCATTCTGGGTAGCGCTTCGCAGGAGCTGATGCGGCAATCTTCGGAGACACTGTCTGGCCGGATGGAATCGCTGGAGTTGGGAGGCTTTAGCCTGAAGGAGCTTGGAGCTGATGCCCAGTCCCGGCATTGGATACGCGGAGGTTTCCCTCTATCCTACCTGGCCCGGACGGATACAGACAGCATGGTGTGGCGCAAGAGTTTCATCCAGACCTTTCTGGAGCGTGATCTCCCACAATGGGGCATTGTAGCTCCGCCGCTGGCACTGCAGCGTTTTTGGAACATGCTGGCGCATTGTCACGGCCAGACATGGAATGCCGCCGATCCCGCACGTTCGCTGGGCGTGAGCGAGCCAACAGTCCGCCGCTACCTCGACATCCTAACCGGTGTATTCATGGTGCGTCAGCTTCAGCCCTGGCACGTAAACTTGAAGAAGCGGCAGGTGAGGGCGCCGAAGATTTACTTCCGTGATACCGGGCTGCTGCACCAGCTTCTGGGCATCCGCACCCGGCTGGAGTTGCTGCATCATCCGAAGAGCGGCGCTTCATGGGAGGGCTATGTCATCGAGGAGGTTCTCAACACAGTGAAACCGGACGAAGCGTATTTCTGGGCCACGCATCAGGGCGCGGAGATTGATCTGGTGCTGGTGAAGAATGGGCGACTGCTCGGTGTGGAATGCAAGCGCGTCGATGCGCCGAAGCTGACGCCCTCTATGCGGATTGCGCTGGAGGATTTGAAGCTGGAAAGAGTCGTTGTCATGTATCCGGGACACCAACGATACGCGTTGGCGGACCGTGTGGAAGCGGTGCCACTGGTGGCGGCGGTCAAGGGAATGACGGGGCTTTTTTTTAAATAGAGCCATCCCACAGAAGGACATATTCTTAAACTCATTAACATGCCACCCGATATTCATAGTGAAGAATTTCTGCATCGACTGATGCGCCGGCAGCTTCGGCTGTCCATTTCCATTGCTGTAACTTTCGGAATCGTGCTTTTTGGTCTGCCCCTTGCCAATTACTTTGCCCCTGAACTGATGGCCACGCGTGTGGCAGGGCTTACTTTAAGTTGGCTGGTGCTTGGAGTGCTTTTCTTTCCCATGGTTTGGATTCTTTCCTGGATCTTCATCAAAGCTTCCACGGCTCTGGAAAGCAATTGGAACTCAACCATTCAGCTTATGATACCGTGACTCAAGGCACACGGATCGAACGCCCCAAACAAGCGCCAACCGATGAAACTTGGCTTGGTCCTTTTGGCAACCTGACTTCCAAACCTGCTGCCAAAGCAGGATTAAGCGCCAAGGAACAAAAACCTTTCGCCCTCCTTTATACTTATTCGCTCATCATTGCCATTGTTTGTGGCACAGCAGGCTTACCGCACATTCTCGTGCGCTTTTATACAAATCCCAATGGGATGGCTGCCAAACGGACCACTTTTTGGGTGATGATTCTGATTGGTGTTTTTTATCTTTTTCCTCCGATCTTTGGATCTTTAGGGCGTAATCTCTTGCCTGAGCTCTACGCACAGAGTGGTTACAAAGGAACTGAGGGAGTTGTCCTGAAACTTCCTCTTATTCTGAATACCAAGTCCAACTCAATTCCATGGGGTTCCATTTTCTCTGGCATCACTTTGGCAGGCGCTTTCGCCGCATTCATGTCCACTTTTTCGGGGCTTTTGGTTTCACTCACAGGCGCCCTGGCTCATGATATCTATGGCAGAATTCTCAAACCCCGGAGCACGGAAAAGCAGCGCCTCCGTGCCTTTAAAATTTGTGCGGTGCTTTGTGGTGCGGTTTCCATCCTGCTCGGCCTCATGGTGGAAAGTTTTGAGATTAACAAAATGGTGGGATGGGCTTTTGCCATTGCAGCAACAAGTTACTTTCCCATGCTCTTCTTAAGCGCATGGTGGCGTGGGATGACCATGAAGGGGGCTGCGACGGGAATGCTCACCGGCGGCTTATTGAGTCTCCTTGCTGTGGTGAGCAATCTTCCCGCACATGGATTTGACAGGGAGGAAACACAAAGGTTTACACCGGTCAACCTTTACGAGAATGAATACTGTCCCCGGGGACAGATGGAGAACGTGCTCAAGCAGCA
>Ga0114940_10001154_pt1 | contig 10168 bp, 7 predicted proteins | sample ColdCreekSource_FD_87195 | JGI IMG/M metagenome (GOLD analysis project Ga0114940, IMG submission 87195) | Groundwater microbial communities from Cold Creek, Nevada to study Microbial Dark Matter (Phase II) - Cold Creek Source | ecosystem: Environmental > Aquatic > Deep subsurface > Groundwater ...
TAGAGCCCGAGCACGATGTCCTGCGTCGGGTTGATGATCGGCCGGCCGCTCGCAGGCGACAGGATGTTGTTCGTGCTCATCATGAGCACGCGCGCTTCCATCTGCGCTTCGATGGACAGCGGCACGTGTACGGCCATCTGGTCACCATCGAAGTCAGCGTTGAACGCCGCGCAAACCAAGGGGTGCAGCTGGATAGCCTTACCCTCGATCAACACAGGCTCGAACGCCTGGATGCCCAAACGGTGGAGCGTGGGAGCACGATTCAGCATCACCGGGTGCTCGGTGATAACTTCCTCGAGAATATCCCAGACCTCCGCTTTGCCCTTCTCGACCATCTTCTTTGCAGACTTGATGGTGGTGACGAGGCCGCGCTCTTCGAGCTTGTTGTAGATGAACGGCTTGAACAGCTCCAACGCCATCAGCTTCGGCAAGCCGCACTGGTGCAGCTTGAGGCCGGGACCAACAACGATGACCGAACGACCCGAGTAGTCGACGCGCTTACCGAGCAAGTTCTGACGGAAGCGACCCTGCTTGCCCTTGAGCATGTCAGAGAGCGACTTCAGCGGACGCTTGTTCGGACCCGTGATGGTCTTGCCGCGACGGCCATTGTCGAACAACGCATCCACAGCTTCCTGCAGCATGCGACGTTCGTTGCGGATGATGATCTCGGGCGCGTTCAGCTCGACCAACCGCTTCAGACGGTTGTTACGGTTGATCACGCGACGATAGAGATCGTTCAAGTCGGAGGTCGCAAAGCGGCCGCCGTCCAGCGGAACCAACGGACGCAGGTCCGGAGGAAGCACCGGGATCACAGTCAACATCATCCACTCGGGACGGTTGCCGGATTCCTTGAACGCTTCGATCACCTTCAAGCGCTTGGCCAGCTTCTTACGCTTGGCCTCGCTGCTCGTGCCACGCATACCGTCGCGCAGCTCTTCGCTGAGCCCATGCACGTCGATCGCCTTGAGCATCTCGAGGATGGCTTCGCCACCCATGCTCGCGGTGAACGCGTCGTACCCGTACTCATCGATCAGCTGCTGGTAGCGCTCTTCCGAGACGACCTCGCCCGCGCTGAGCGGCGTGGCCATCGGGTCGAGCACGATGTAGCTCTCGCAGTAGAGAACGCGCTCGAGCTCTTTCAGCGTGATGTCGAGGATCGCGCCGATACGCGACGGCAAGCTCTTCAGAAACCAGATGTGCGCGACCGGCGTAGCCAACGTGATGTGGCCCAGACGTTCACGACGCACCTTGCTCTGAATGACTTCGACGCCGCACTTCTCGCAAACGACGCCGCGGTGCTTCATGCGCTTGTACTTGCCGCAGTTGCACTCGTAGTCTTTGACCGGGCCAAAGATCTTGGCGCAGAACAGACCATCACGCTCCGGCTTGAACGTCCGGTAGTTGATCGTCTCTGGCTTCTTCACCTCGCCATGCGACCACTGCCGGATCTTCTCCGGTGAGGCCAGCGAGATGCGAATCGCGGAAAACGAGAGCGGATCCTTGGGCTTCTCAAAGAAGCTGAAGATATCTTTCATGGCTACTCCTCCTCCGCCGCTAGAACGTCATCACCCTTGCGAGCACCGGCCGCTCCGTCGATGAGCTCGACGTTCAAGCACAGCGCTTGCAGCTCTTTCATCAACACGTTGAAGCTCTCCGGTAGGCCTGGATCGAGCGTTTGATCGCCCTTCACGATGGCCTCGTACATGCGGGTTCGACCCTGCACGTCGTCGGACTTGACTGTCAGGAACTCCTGCAGCGCGAAAGCCGCGCCGTAGGCTTCCATCGCCCACACTTCCATCTCACCCAAGCGCTGACCACCGAACTGCGCTTTGCCGCCCAGGGGTTGCTGCGTGACGAGGGAGTAGGGCCCGATGCTGCGCGCGTGGATCTTGTCGTCGACCAAGTGGTGCAGCTTGAGCATGTACATGATGCCCACGGTGACGTTTTGGTCCATCGCCTCGCCAGTGCGACCGTCGAACAACACGGTCTGACCACTCTTGTCGGCGCCTGCTTTCACAAGCAGCTGTTTGATCTCGTCCTCGGTCGCACCGTCGAACACCGGCGTCGCGAGTTGCACGCCACCCTTGAAGGCGCGTGCGAACTTCACGAGCTCGCCGTCCGGCAGCTTCTCGAGGATTTCGCGCGTGGATTTCTTCTCGAAGATCGCGAGCAACTGTTTGCGAAGCGCGTCGGCGCTCAGCCCCTTGTTGTCCGCCATCTCCTGGATCTGCTTGCCGAGCAGGTGACCGGCCCAACCGAAGTGGACCTCGAGCACCTGACCGACGTTCATACGAGAAGGAACACCGAGTGGGTTGAGCACCACGTCGACCGGCGATCCGTCCGGCAAGTACGGCATGTCTTCGATCGGCAGGATGCGTGAAACGACACCCTTGTTACCGTGACGACCTGCCATCTTGTCGCCCACCTGAAGCTTGCGCTTGATGGCGACATAGACCTTGACCATCTTGATCACGCCCGGGGGAAGCTCGTCGCCCTTGGTGAGCTTGCCGATCTTCTCCTGGTAGAGCTCCTCGATCGCCGCGACCTGCGCGCCGACCTCGTCGAGGATGCCCTTGGTCTCTTCGGTCTTCTTGCCGACGTCGATCTCGCCCAAGTACTTGCGCGGGATCGGAGCCAGCATCTTCTCGGTGAGCTGCGTGCCCTTGGCGATCAGCTCGTTGCCCTGATCGTCCACCAACTTCGCGGTCGTCTTCTGACCGCTCAGCAGCTTCTCGATCCGGTGCCAACCAGACTCGCGGACGATCTTGATCTCGTCCTGCATGTCCTTTTCGAACTTGGCTTGCTCGTAGCTCTCGATCTCGCGAGCACGATCATCCTTGTCCGTACCCTTGCGGGCGAACACGCGGGCGCTGATCACGATGCCGCTGACTCCAGGCGGAACGCGCAGCGAGCTGTCGCGAACGTCGCCGGCCTTTTCGCCGAAGATCGCGCGGAGCAGCTTCTCTTCCGGCGTCAGCTGGGTCTCGCCCTTGGGCGTGATCTTGCCGACGAGAACGTCACCGGGGCCAACCTCGGCACCGATGCGCACGATGCCCGAGTCGTCGATGTCCTTGAGGGACTCTTCACCGACGTTCGGAATGTCGCGCGTGATCTCTTCCTTGCCGAGCTTGGTGTCGCGAGCGACGCACTCGAACTCCTCGATGTGGATCGAGGTGTAGACGTCCTCACGCACAACGCGCTCGGAGATCAGGATCGAGTCCTCGAAGTTGTAACCACCCCAAGGCATGAACGCGACGACCACGTTCTGGCCGAGAGCCAGCTCGCCACGATCGATCGCGGGACCGTCCGCCAGAACGTCGCCCTTTTTGACGACATCGCCGGCCTGAACGACCACCTTCTGGTTGTAACAAGTTCCCTGATTCGACCGCTGGAACTTGGTCAGACGGTGGATATCTGGGATGGCGTGCTCTTCGTCCTCGCTGCGGACAACGATACGTGTCGCTTCGACAGACTCGACGAAACCATCGCGCTTGGCCGTGATGCACACGCCCGAGTCGCGCGCGACGCGCAGCTCGAGGCCCGTGCCCACGATCGGCGCTGCTGGCGAAACCAACGGCACCGCTTGGCGCTGCATGTTCGAGCCCATCAAGGCGCGATTCGCGTCGTCGTGCTCGAGGAACGGAATCAGCGACGCAGCCACCGAAACCAACTGGTTCGGCGACACGTCCATCAACGTGACGGTGTCAGGGGCCACCATCACGAACTCACCGTTGTAACGAACGTTGACGAGCGTATCGAGGAGCTTGCCGTCCTTGTCCATGCGGGCATTGGCCTGCCCGATGTAGTGGTTCTCTTCCTCGAGGGCGCTGAACCACTTCATCTCCGCAGAGATCTTGCCGTCAGCGACCTTCCGGTACGGCGTCTCGACGAAGCCGTACTCGTTCACGCGGGCGTACGTCGACAGCGACGCGATCAGACCGATGTTCGGACCTTCCGGCGTCTCGATCGGGCAAATACGACCGTAGTGCGTCGTGTGAACGTCGCGCACCTCGAAGCCTGCACGTTCGCGGGTCAGACCTCCGGGTCCGAGTGCCGAAAGACGACGCTTGTGCGTGACCTCCGACAACGGGTTGGTCTGATCCATAAACTGCGACAGCTGGCTGCTACCGAAGTACTCCTTGACCACCGCGCTCACAGGCTTCGCGTTGATCAAGTCGTGCGGCATGAGCGTCTCGAGCTCTTGGCTCATGCTCATGCGCTCTTTGATCGCGCGCTCCATGCGCACGAGGCCGATGCGGTACTGATTCTCCATCAGCTCGCCGACGGCACGCACGCGACGGTTACCAAGGTGATCGATGTCGTCGATCGTGCCGCGCGTGTTCTTGAGGTGGATCAAGTGGCGCACCGTCTCGACGATGTCCTGCTTGGTCAGCACCTGGACTTCCAACGGAACCTTGTCCGAGTCGTCCTTGTAGAACTTGTAGTTCAGCTTGAGCCGGCCGACCCGTGACAGGTCGTAGCGCTCAGGGTTGAAGAACAAGTTGTTGAACAGCGTGCGAGCGGTCTCGAGCGTTGGGGGATCACCCGGACGCAGACGGCGGTAGATCTCGAGGATCGCCTCGTCTTGCGTTTGGATCTTGTCCGCAACGAGCGTGTCGCGCAGGTACGAGCCGACGTTCAGGCCGTCGATGAACAGCACCTTGAACTGCGGCACGTTGGCCGTGCGCAGTGCAGCGAGCTTGTCCTTGGTGACCTCTTCGTTGACCGCGAGAATGACCTCACCAGTCTCCTCGTCGACCACGTCCTCAGCGCTGATCTTGCCGACGAGCTCGGTCTCGTCTGCGGGCAGACGGTCGAGCTTGGCTTCCTTCAGCTTGCGGATCGCGGCGCGCGTGAACTTGCGGTTCTTGCGCACGATCACGTCGTCTTCGACCTTGATGTCGCGCGTGGAGCGCTGACCGGGCAGAAGATCGTACTCGATCGACTTGGCATACTTGCCACCCGACTCGAGGTAGACGGTCTCGTTGTTGTAGAAGATGTCGAGCAGCTCGTGCGTCGCGTACCCGAGCGCCTTGAGCAGCACGGTCGCGTGCATCTTACGGCGGCGATCGATGCGGCAGTAGATCAGGTCCTTCGGGTCGAACTCAAAGTCCAGCCACGAGCCGCGGTACGGGATGATGCGCGCCTGGTAGAGCAGCTTGCCCGACGAGTGCGTCTTGCCCTTGTCGTGATCGAAGAACACGCCCGGACTGCGATGCAGCTGGCTCACCACGACACGCTCGGTGCCGTTGATGATGAACGTGCCGTTCTCGGTCATGAGCGGGATCTCGCCGAAGTAGACCTCCTGCTCTTTGATGTCGCGAACGAGTCGCTCGGAACCTTCACCGCCCGAGTCGTAGATGATTAGCTGAATCGTGACCTTGATCGGCGCCGCGAAAGTCATGCCGCGTTGGCGGCACTCGTCGACGTCGTACTTCGGCTTTTCGAGCGTGTAGCTTACAAATACGAGCTCGCTCGTGCCGTTAAAGTCACGGATCGGAAACACACTCCGGAACACGCCCTGCAAGCCGTAGTCTTGCCGCTGACCAGGCTCAGTGCTGGTCTGCAAGAACTTGTCGTACGACTTCATCTGGATGTCGATCAGGTTCGGGATCTCGATGATCCGTTCGATCTTCCCGAAACTCTGTCGCACCCGGAAATTGGTCTGGATTGCCGCCACCATGCTCTGGGCTCCTAGGTTGCATCTGGGTGGGTTGGGGGCGTCCCACCAGGTACGTATCGGAGCTTGATGGAAGGGACTTGCTGAGGCCTCAGCGTCGTCTTTCCAGAAGCCCAAGGGATGGCTCCCCCAGGGAGCGTCCCAGTTGTATCAACGTGTCAACGTGTCAACGTGTCAGTGAGTCATCAGGAGACGGTCGAACCCAACGCGCGTGTCTGGGTTCGGCTGCTCACCGGGCGCTTGCTACAGAAGCGCGCGCCCGGTTCTTCGTCACCCACCAGGCCGATGAACACCTGGTGCTCTGGCTCCCAAAAGGGAAGCTCAGAAACCCCCGTGCGTAGCCATGAGGCAGCCTTGCGGCCTGCTTCGTGACACACACGGAGGTAAGAATTTCTGGAGAAATGAGCACGTGACGCTCGGCTCGGGGCAGACCCTCCCCGTGCCGAGCGTACTGGACGTGCGCTCGGGTGCAAAAAAAGAGAAATGTGCTGATTCGGTCTACTTGAGGGCAACGGTTGCGCCCGCCTCTTCCAGCTTCTTCTTCAGTTCTTCTGCGTCAGCCTTCGACAGGCCTTCCTTCACAACCTTGGGCGCCTCTTCGACCAACTTCTTGGCCTCGGCCAGACCCAAGCTCGTCACTTCGCGGACGACCTTGATGACCTGGATCTTCTTGTCGCCGCCGCCCGTGAGCTCAACGGTGAACTCCGTCTGCTCTTCGACAGGTGCTGCAGCGGCTGCACCGCCGCCACCACCGCCGGCTACGGCGACTGGCGCTGCGGACACGCCCCACTTGGTCTCGAGTGCCTTCACGAGGCCGGCGACCTCTGCCACGGTCCACGAGCTCAGCTCTTCGACCAACTGTTCCTGACTCAACGTTGCCATCGCTTATCTCCACTCAATCGTGCTGCCGGCTGCGGCACTTAGGGCCCGCAGCGCGAATATCAGCCAAATTTCTTAAAGGTTGTAGTTACTTGCCTGCTTCGAGCTGACGCTTGCGTGCGTCGAGTGCGTAGGTGAGGTTCTGCGCCGGTGCTGCGAGCTGACGCACCAAGGCCTGAGCCGGTGCGAGCAACGTCGCGAGGAACATCGCGCGGATCTCGTCTTTGCCAGGCATCGAGGCCAGCTCGGTTTCGACCCGAGCGCCCTCCATGACTGTGTTCTCGATGACGCCGCACTTGATCGCGATCTTGGCCGCGACGGCTTCGTCTTTGCGAAAGTCTCGGAGCACCTTGGCCGCGGCCGACGGATCTTCGAAGCTCCAAGCCACACCGGTCTGACCGACCAGGTTGGAGAGAAACTTCTCTTCCGCGAGCGGGGTCCCTGCGACAGCCTTTTCGATCAGGGTGTTCTTCAGGACCTTGTACTCAACGCCAACCTTGCGGAAAGCGTTGCGCAGCTCGGTGGTCTTCGCGACGTTCAAGCCGCGAAAGTCTACCAACACTGCCGCTGAGGCGCGCGAGAACCGATCTTTGATCAGATCGATTTTCTCTTGTTTGGCTGCGTGTGTCGCGCTCATGGTCAGGCCTCCACTTCGATCGAAGTAGGATCGACTTTGATCCCAGCGCCCATCGTCGTGCTGATGGTGATGCTCTTGAGGTAGGTGCCCTTCGCCGTCGAAGGCTTCGCTTTCATCAGCGCGCCCACGAGGGAGCGCACGTTGTCAGCGAGCTTAGGAGCGTCGAAAGACTTCTTGCCGACCGGTGCGTGAACGATGCCCGCCTTTTCGACGCGGAACTCGATCTTACCGGCCTTGGCCTCTTTGACCGCCTTGCTTACGTCCATCGTGACCGTGCCGACTTTCGGATTCGGCATCAAACCACGTGGACCGAGCACACGACCTAGACGACCTACCTGTCCCATCATGTCGGGCGTCGCGACGACCGTGTCGAAGTCCAAGAATCCTTCTTGGACCTTCTTCACCAGGTCATCGGAGCCGACAACGTCCGCACCGGCTGCCTCGGCCTCAGCGGCCTTGTCACCCTTAGCGAACACCAACACACGCTTGGACTTACCAATGCCGTGTGGCAGCACGATCGCGCCACGGACCATCTGGTCCGCGTGACGCGGGTTGACGCCCAAGCGCACGGCGAGATCCACCGTTTCGTCGAACTTCGCAAAGCTCGCCGACTTGAGCAATTCACTCGCCTCAGCGACGGTGTACAGCTTTTGCCTGTCCACCTTGCTAATGGCGTCCTTCCTTTTGCGACCGGGTTTCACACTCACCTCCAGGTGGTTCAAGCGATCGGTACAGCGCTGCGCCTACCGTTCTCCCACCGCTAAACTTTGCTGACGCGGGCGACTGACACGCCGCGTCGGTTTCAACTCACGTTAGCGATCAATCGACGACGTCGACGCCCATCGAGCGGGCCGTGCCTGCGATGCTGCGGACGGCAGCCTCGATGCTCGCGGCGTTCGTGTCTTGAATCTTCTGCTCAGCGAGCTTCCTGAGCTGCGCCTGGGTGATCTTGCCGATCTTGTCCTTGTGCGGACGCGGCGAGCCGCTGCCGGGCTTACCCGTAATCTGCAGACCGAGCTCCTTCTTGATCAGAACGGAAGCAGGCGGCGTCTTGAGCTCGAACGTGAACGACCGGTCCGAGAAAACGCTGATCACAACGGGGATGATCATGCCTTCCTGCGAGGCGGTTCGTGCGTTGAACTCCTTGCAGAAGCCCATGATGTTCACGCCGTGCTGGCCGAGCGCGGGACCCACGGGCGGCGCCGGATTGGCTTTGCCAGCCGGGAGTTGGAGCTTGATCTGGCCGGTTACTTTCTTCATCTGCGCGTCCGTCTGCCGAAGGTCTGGGGAGGTCGAGTGATCAGAAGTGACCACTGATCAATGTCAGTGATCAACGCCGAGAACTTTCGGGGCGCGGAGGATGCGCCCGAAACGGCAAATGATCAAGTCGTCAAGCAGTCTTTTCGACTTGGCTGAAGTCGAGCTCGACCGGAGTGGCTCTGCCGAAGATGGAGACGAGCACGCGAACCTTCTGTTTCTCGGGCTTGACCTCTTCGACCGTGCCCGTGAAGTTCGCGAAAGCACCGTCGTTTACCCGGACGTGGTCGCCTGCGTTGAAGATCACGCGCGCACGCGGTGTGACCTTACCCTGCTCGACCTGATGCACCACCGACTGGATCTCGGGCGCGGGCACCGGCTGCGGTTTGCGGCCGCCTACGAAGCCAGTGACCTTGGGCGTATCACGAACGACGTGCCAGGCTTCATCGCTCATGCCCATCTGGACGAAGATGTAGCCCGGATAAAACGTCTTCGAGGACACGCGCCGGCTGCCCTGATTGTCCTGCACCGTCTCGGTGGGAATCAGGATGTCGCCGAACTCGGCGTCCATGCTTGCCTGCTTGATGCGCTCAGCCAGCGACAGCTTCACCTTCTGCTCGAAGCCCGAATACACCTGTACGACGTACCACTTCATGCCCTGCTTCTGGCCGGCCGGAGCCGCTTCTGCTGTGCTGATGTCCATGGCGTTGTCCTGGTTGTCTTTCGGTTCGGCCACGACGCTCACACCTTGTGCTTGTAGAGAAGGTCAGTGACGAACGACCAAACGAAGTCGAACGCTCCCACGACCGCCGCTGCGATGAGCGACGTGACGATTACAACGATCGTCGAAACGTAGGTTTCTTCGCGCGTGGGCCAAGTAACCTTGGCCAGCTCCGTGACCACTTCCGTCACGAGAATGTGAACCCGCTCGTTGCGGTAGAGAGCGATCGCTCCGCCGATGCCGATGGCAGCTGCTATCGCGGTGATAGCAGTGGCGGGTGGCTCGGCAAAGTTTGACCAGACGAGTGTAACAAGCTTGTCAAGGAACCACAGGAAGAACAGCCCAGCGACGACGAAGACGTACTGGACCCAACGGGCTAAACCGAGTGTGGCGCGGGCCGGGAGCGTTTCGATCGCGCCACCTCCGCGTGGGCCACCTAAGCCGCCGCTGTCTCCCCCACCGGCACCTGCGGGGGTACCAGAATCTGCAGTGATGTCCTTGGCGTTCATGATTTCTGCCTGTTAGCAGGCCAGGAGGGACTCGAACCCCCAACCTGAGGATTTGGAATCCCCTGCTCTACCATTAGAGCTACTGGCCTTCATGATTTCGCGACCTTGCGATCGTGAGATCACTTGGATTCCTTGTGCACCGTGTGTTTGTTGCAAGTCGAGCAGAACTTCTTGAGCGCTAGTCTCTCCGCTTTCCCTGTACGGCTGCGGGTCGTTTGATAGTTCCTGCTGCCGCACTCCTCACACACGAGCACAACTTTTATTCGTTCACCCACCGTGGCCTACCTAATGAAAAATTCGTGGCAGTTGGTAGCCAGGGTTGAGCTCGGCGGCACGGGAGGAACCCGGCCGCCGCGTCTGACTACTCGATGATCTTGGTGACGACGCCTGCGCCGACGGTCTTGCCGCCTTCGCGGATCGCGAAGCGCTGCTGCTGCTCGAGCGCAACCGGCTGGATCAGCTCGACCGAGATCTTCACGTTGTCA
>Ga0114940_10001155_pt1 | contig 10161 bp, 9 predicted proteins | sample ColdCreekSource_FD_87195 | JGI IMG/M metagenome (GOLD analysis project Ga0114940, IMG submission 87195) | Groundwater microbial communities from Cold Creek, Nevada to study Microbial Dark Matter (Phase II) - Cold Creek Source | ecosystem: Environmental > Aquatic > Deep subsurface > Groundwater ...
TCGAGAATTTCTTCCATCATCGGGAAATATAACTGGGACATTCCCATCATGCGCTGAACCATTCCGCGTTTTCTCACCGCATACATTTCAATGTAACTGCGCACCGCATGGTTGTAAATTAAATCGAAGGGTGACTCCGCATCTAATTTTGCGAGGCGTGTAGAATAAATGGAGTCCGAATAATTTGGAACAGAATCGAGCGGGAAATTGTATTTGTTGGGTGTTATTTGCAGGGATGCTTTATCAAAAAATTTCAAACGCGACAAACTATCCAGCATGGAAGCGATAGGGTCGTCATTAAATATGATGGCAGAGGAATCTTTGGGAAGCGCCTCAGGGTTCTGGGCATGAGAAATGACGAATAACGAATGACAAATGACGAATGCGAAAAGAATTGTAATTCTCGATTTCATAAATGATTAAACGTATTAATCCCGAAGATAGTTTCTTCATCGGGGGTAATTTCTGCAATGTTAAGCGAATAAAACCTGTAGTGGGTCTCAACTTTCTGCGTACTTATCAACGAGACAATGTGAATTATGTCATTCCGAATCCCGATTCATCGGGAGGAGGAATCTCATGATGTGAGCAAGTAGTAAAGAGGAGATTTCTCTGGCGCGAAGCGCGCCATCGAAATGACATTTTTAAAATCAGCGCCAATTAAAGCATATTGCATACGTTGGTTTCGCTTTGTATTTGCGAGCGAATATTTTTTTATTTGCATTTTCATTTTTTCTGAAAACGTTTTTGACCCTCTCTTGATGCTGTAAGATTTCCTGTGATGACTTCCTCCTGATGATTTCTGTTGTTCTTCTTGCGCTGGCAGATTCGCTGGCTGTTGAAAGTCGTTCCAAAGATTTGTTTGAATGGAATTATTGATATTTTTGACTCCTGTTTTTGAGTGTAAAAATGTTAATAAGTACACCCTTTTTCGGTCGCAAAACACAATACAAATTAGGTGGAATCGTTACATTCGCCCCGCATTGATTACACCGATGAAAAGTAAAAAATAATCGGTGCAATCATTTTCCAAAATTGGTGTAATCATTTTAACAAAAAATTATGTCGCAAGCCGAAGCAGAAGCAAAGAAAAAATCATCGCAATATTCAGCAGACAGCATTCAGGTTCTTGAAGGACTTGAAGCAGTTCGCAAACGCCCTGCCATGTACATTGGCGATGTAGGCGCAAAAGGATTTCACCATTTGGTTTACGAAGTGGTGGATAATTCCATTGATGAAGCGCTCGCAGGTCATTGCAAGAGCATAGAAGTTTTTATTCATGAAGATAATTCCATCACCGTAAAAGATGACGGGCGCGGAATCCCTGTGGACATGCACACGAAAGAAAAACGTTCGGCACTCGAAGTAGTAATGACGGTGCTTCACGCAGGAGGAAAGTTCGATAAAGATTCTTATAAAGTTTCTGGCGGATTACATGGCGTAGGAGTTTCTTGCGTTAATGCCTTGTCAAAACATTTAAAAGTGATAGTTCACCGCGATGGAAAAATGTACGAGCAGGAATATGAACGCGGCAAGCCCATGTATTCTGTCAGAGAAATCGGCACCACAGAAAAAAGAGGAACAGAAGTTACTTTTACGCCAGACGACACGATATTCATAGTGAGCGAATACAATTACGGAACACTTTCTTCACGAATTCGTGAATTATCTTTTCTGAATAAAGGAATCCGCCTTACGATAACTGATTTGCGCGAGAAAGATGAAACAGGAAATCACATCACCGAAACTTTTTATTCCGAAGGAGGATTGAGAGAATTCGTCCGCTATATTGACGCAACGCGCGAGCGTTTGATTGATGATGTAATTTATATGGAAGGCGAACGTAATGGAATTCCTATTGAGATTGCCATGCAGTACAATACTTCGTATGCGGAAAATGTTCACTCGTATGTAAACAATATTAATACGCACGAAGGCGGAACGCATTTGGTTGGATTCAGAAAAGCATTGACACGCACGCTGAAAAAGTATGCGGACAAGTCAGGTCTCCTTGAGAAAATGAAATTTGAATTAGACGGGGATGATTTCCGCGAGGGATTAACCGCAGTCATTTCCGTAAAAGTTCAGGAACCCCAGTTTGAAGGGCAGACAAAAACTAAGTTAGGTAATAACGAAGTGATGGGCGCTGTGGAATCCATGCTGAATGATACGCTTCAGAATTATCTTGAAGAAAATCCGAAGCAAGCGAAAACACTCGTGAGCAAAGTAATGCTTGCCGCGGAAGCCAGAAATGCCGCACGCAAAGCGCGTGAACTCGTTCAGCGAAAAGGCGCACTCACCGGAAGCGGACTTCCCGGAAAACTGGCGGACTGTTCTGACAGCGACCCAGGCAAATGCGAAATATATTTAGTAGAGGGCGACTCAGCAGGAGGAACCGCCAAGCAGGGAAGGAACCGTGCGTTTCAAGCGATTCTTCCGCTCAGAGGAAAAATCCTGAATGTGGAAAAAGCAATGGAGCACCGCATTTATGATAACGAAGAGATACGAAATATTTTTACTGCGCTGGGAGTTTCCCGCGAAGAGAACGCTGAGAAAGAAACGGTGCTGAACATAGTAAAACTCCGCTATCACAAAGTCATCATCATGACCGATGCGGACGTGGATGGAAGCCATATCACCACACTCATAATGACTTTCTTTTTCCGCTATATGAAAGAACTCATCGAACAGGGCTACATATATATAGCAACTCCTCCGCTTTATCTCGTGAAGAAAGGAAAAGAAGAACGCTATTGCTGGAACGAAGAACAGCGACAAGTCAACGTGCGCGAATTAGCAGGCGGAGAAGGTAAAGAACATACTGTTGGAGTTCAGCGTTACAAGGGCTTGGGAGAAATGAATGCGGAACAATTATGGCAAACCACTATGAATCCTGACAACCGCATTCTCAAAAAAATTACGATTGAATCTGCCGCTGAAGCGGATAGAATTTTTTCAATGCTGATGGGCGATGACGTTCCTCCCCGCAGGGAATTCATTGAACGAAATGCGAAGTATGCTAAGATTGATATTTAATAACCCGAGTTTTGTTAACCTACAGGTGAAATATTTCGCTCCTATGGAGCGATGATTGGAGGGCTTGTAATTAATCCCGCTTCGCGAACAGAAACGCACCACCTATATTTTTCATTCCTGGATTCAATACCTGGAGGCAAGCGGTTCTTATGTCATCTTTAATTGCTTCAGTTAGTTTCTAAAACCTTCAAGAGTTCATCTAATTTTGGACTGAGAATAATTTCAGTCCTGCGGTTTTTAGCGCGGGCTTCTTTGGTTTTTGAATCATCGAGCGGAAAAAATTCTCCCCTGCCTGCAGCGGTGAGGCGCTTAGGGTCAGTTGAGCTATTGGATGTAATTATTTTCACAACCGATGTGGCACGCACTGCGCTCAAATCCCAGTTGTCTTTCACATCGCCCATGCCTTTCATCGTAACATCATCCGTGTGTCCTTCCACCAGCACATTTATATCGGTATTTGTTTCCAAAACTTTCGCAAGTTTTTTCAGAACTTCAACTCCCTTTGGTTCAACCGCCCATTTGCCGGTGGCAAACAATAAGCTTTCTTCCATGGATACATATACTTTTCCGTTCTTTTGAGCAACAGTTAATCCTTTGCCCTCAAATCCCATAAGCGCATCCGATATTTTTTTCTTGAGCGCAGCCACCGCTTCGTCTTTTTTCCTGAGCACGTCTTCGAGTTCTTTCACCCGGTCTTCGCGCTTTTTAAGTTCGGCAGTGAGTGCGTCTAAGTCCTTTTTCTTCTGGTCGAGCTCACCGGAAAGTTTCTTCAGGTCGTCTTCCTTTCGCTGCAATTGCTCCTGCGTGGCGGAGAGTTGCCCGCTTAGATGCTGGCTTTCGTTATTGCTTCCGGCAAGTAGTTTGTTGTATTTGTCCTGTAGCTGGTCGTTAAGCGAATTCACTTTATCGTATTGAACGGTGAGGGTACGGTATGATTTTCCCATGATGGAAGTATCCCTCTTCAATCCGGCAATCTGTTTTTCAATTTCTGTCTGTTTACTTTTTATTTCTGCCAGCTGGGTTTCCAGGCTCTGCGAAGAGGATTTATAATTGGCGAGTTCTTTTTCGCAGTTTTCGCGCTTGGCTTTTTCTTCTTCAAACTTTCGGGCGGGAACACAGGAGAAAAAACAAACAAGCCCGCCTGCCAACAATAGTATTTTAAAATGAGGTCGGGAAGGCAGTAGGCAATAGGCTGTTATTTGTATGTGCGCATTCGTTAACGCTATTCGCATACGAGCAGTAGGCAATAACAACCGGTTAAAATATTTTTTCATAATGAAATTTTAAAAGGAATGTTTGAATACTTCCCATATTCTAAAAATTATTATCAGGCAATAATAGACACTTTTTACAGTTCTAATTTTTATTCAGAAAAACAATTATCAACAAATTCCTGCTCATAATTAAGAAGACCGCGAAACATTCGGCACGGTTTTTCGTTCAATATTTGAAGAAACTCTTACCCCCTTTTACTATGGCAGAACTCAGTGTCAACTGGCTTACCGAAAAAATAATCGACTTTGAATACAAAAAATATCTCCTGCTGGCTTATCTGCAGGATGTGAGCCGCAACTTTGATTCTTCAAAACTTTATCCCTGGCTTGCCGAACTTATCGCACATTATAAAAATACCATCGCCATACGGGATAACAAGCAAAACCTTAAAAGTCATTTTCCGCAGCGCCTATCAGGAATCGACACTGCAACAGGGCAACTCTCGTTTGAAAACATGATAGCCGATGATGAATTGATGAGCGAACTGGAATCCATCATTGAATTTGCCATTCCTAAATTTGAGCATCAGGTGGAAGAAGGAAAAACTATTTATGATTTTATCGAAGATAATTTATTCCTGCATCCGGTGGGCATCATTCCGCTTCAGACAAATTGCGGATACATGTTTTTGAAAGGCGGAGAGAGCGCCACCACCAACGCTTACGAATACCAGATCAGTTTTTTTGAAAAAGCTAGTGAAAAGTACAAAGCCATTCACACGCATTTTGTAAAATCATATCCGAAAAATATTTCCAGCACATTTGAATCGATAAAAAGCGAACTGCTGAGGGAGAATAAGCGCTTGCCTAATCCTGCCGCTTATGCGATTGAAACGGATATTGTTTTGCCGCTCGCGGAAACTTTTCTGCCTATAGCCAAGCGCATGCTGGTAAGGCATGTTTCAAATTTTCAGAAAGAAAGCTAAGAGAAATTACTGCTTTGACACTTTGGCGGCTTCTTCCTGTTTTCAGCATTACAGCACCCTAAAAAAAATCATAGCAGATAGAATTTTTGCAAACTTAGAATTGAATCTGAATCAACAAAAAATACAGTCCGTTTATCTGGATGCCCTATTTTATGGCAGTATCCGTAACCGGGCTGCTTAATTTTTTACCGAAGTATTGAGCTGTAATAGTTAAACAAAAATCAATCTGTTCGCCAGTTCTTGCGCTTTGCCGCTCAGGATAGATTACCTATGGATATTGAGAAGTTACGTTAATATCATTGTTTGACTTACGCAAGATGTCTATTTACTTAAAAATTAGGTGACTCATTTTCATCTTGCCATCAACCATTAACTTGCTATTTTCGTTGGCGAATTATGAAATCATTTCTCATAAAATTATTTGCCTTCACGATATTTATTTCAATTATTGATTTCTGCTGGATACGATTCATGCCGGTTGAAAAACACATTCCGCATATATGGACGATGATTGCCTTTTTTGTTTTAATGACTTCTTGCTTTCATTTTCTTGCAGTCAATCAATCAAAAGGCAAGCCGCAGGGCTTCATTCGGTTTTACATGGGCTCAACCGCGTTTCGGCTCTTCTTATATATAATGGTAATTCTCGCTTACCGATTTTACGACAAACCCACGCTCATTCCGTTCGCCATCGGATTCATGGCGCATTACTTTCTCTTCACCATTTTTGAAGTGCCCGTTCTGCTCAAAGAATTGAAAAAATCATAGAGGAATTTTGTTACTAAGTCCTTGAAAAAAAATCGTTTTGTTAATTGAACGAAATGTTTAGTTTTGCGCGCACTTTAAAAGATTTTTACAAAATTTATGCTTCGCGGAACAAGATTTCTCACTCTCATTTCTTTCCTTTTAGGATTCTCGATTTTGCCTGCAATTTCTTTTGCTCACGGTGAAGAAACCAAAACCGAAGAGCATAATGAAGAAGCCTTCAACGCAGGCAAATTCATTATTGACCACGTTACCGATAAATACGAATGGCATATTATTGGTCCGCACGAAGGAGGAGTTTCCATTCCTCTTCCGGTGATTCTTTATACAAAGGAAAACGGGTTGAATATTTTTCTTTCCAGCAAAATATCTCATGGACATTCTCATAACGGCTACACATTAAATCATGAAGGGCATATTGAGCGCGAAGACAAAGCTTCCTTCCTCGACTTCTCCATAACAAAAACGGTTACGGAAATTTTAATTGCTTCTTTTCTTCTGCTATGGATGGGAATTTCCGTTGCAAAATCATACACGCGCAGAAAAGGGCTCTCGCCAAAAGGATTTCAGAATGCGCTTGAAATTCTCGTGCTATTCGTTCGCGATGATATTGCGAAAGCTTCCATAGGAAAAAAACATCACCGGAGGTTTGTTCCGTTCCTGCTCACATCGTTCTTTTTCATTTTCATAAATAATTTTCTCGGACTCATTCCTGTTTTTCCAGGAGGAGCCAACGTGACCGGCAATATTGCAGTAACGATTGTGCTTGCAGCTTTTGTTCTCGTCATCACGCTTTTCATAGGCAACAAACATTACTGGAGGCATATTCTCTGGATGCCGGGGGTTCCCGCGTGGGTAAAAATATTTCTGCTCACACCGATCGAAATCATTGGAGTATTCCAGCGCCCAGGAGTATTAATGATCCGGCTCTTTGCCAACATTGCGGCAGGACATATTGTGATATTAGCTTTCGTTTGCCTGATATTTGTTTTCGGAAGCACCAGCGCAGCAAGCGGATGGGGATTTTCTCCTGTCTCTATGGCATTTGCAATTTTCATGAACGCGATGGAACTTTTAGTTGCATTCCTTCAGGCATACGTATTCACACTTCTAACAGCAATGTATATCGGTGCCTGCGTGGAAGAACCTCATCACGCAGAACACCACTAAACATGTAAGAGGTATAATGTAGGATGGCGGATGGAAACAACAAACAAAGAATAACAAACATAAAACGATAAACAATTTTTAACCTTAAACCTTAAACTCTTAATTATGTTACTTACAATTTTATTAGCAGAAATGGGAAATGGTCTTGCAGCAATTGGCGCAGGAACTGCAGCGGCAGGAGCAGGAATCGGAATCGGTTTGATCGGAGGCGGTGCGCTTCAATCCATCGCCCGCCAGCCGGAATCTCTGGGTGATATCCGCGCGAACATGATTCTCGCTATCGCGTTCATTGAGGGACCAGCCCTTTTCGCGATTGTTATCGGAATGTTGATAGGTCTTTAAGAAAAAAAGAAAAACGTTATGGGTTATACGGCAAACCGTATAATCCTATAACTTATAACCTATAATTATGACATTAGGAATATTGCTCCTGAATCCATTGCTCAGTCCGTCATACGGATTCATTGTGTGGACTACGCTTGCGTTCGGCACTGTACTTTTTCTTTTGAAAAAGTTCGCGTGGAAACCGATTCTGAAATCTCTTGACGAAAGAGAAAAATCTATTCAGAGTGCGATTAACGAAGCAAAAAAAGCAAGAGAAGAAATGTCTTCGCTGAAATCAGATAATGAAAAAATTCTTGCTCTGGCAAAAACCGAACGCGATGGTATTCTGAAAGAAGCGCGAGAGATAAAAGAAAAGATGATTGTTGAAGCGAAGGACCGTGCAGGCAAAGAAGCGGAGAAAATAGTCGCTATCGCCCGCGAAAATATTCAAAATGAAAAGATGGCAGCTATCACCGAACTGAAAAACCAGGTGGCACATCTCTCCATTGAGATAGCAGAAAAAATTCTGAAGCAGGAGCTTTCCGAAAAGGATAAACAGAAATCCATTGTGAAGAATCTTTTGGAAGATGTTAGGATGAACTAACGAAGCGTCATTGCGAGCGAAGCGAAGCAATCTCATAAATAGATCCTTCACTTCGTTCAGGATGACAAAGGCAAAAAATGAAAGGCACAAGAGCGGCAACCCGATTCGCAAAAGCACTCAGAGAACTATCGCTTGAGCAGGGCGTTCTGGAAAAAGTGCGCGATGACATGAAATTAATTCACTCCGTGTGCGTGAGCAATCATGATTTTGCTGTTCTTCTGAAAAGCCCGATAATTAAAACTGACAAAAAGCAATCCATTCTCGCTGAAGTATTCAAAGGAAAAATCTCCAAACTCACAGAACTGTTTATTCAACTGCTCGCTTCAAAAAGAAGAGAATCATATCTTGACGCCATCGCTGAAGAATTTATAAAACAATATAAGGAACATAAAAAGATTCTCTCAGCTGTGGTTACCACCGCATTTGGTCTTGACGATGAATTAAGAAAAAAAGTTCTGGAAGTAATTAAAGGCGACAAACATTCAGAAGTTGAACTGATGGAAAAAATAAATGACAAACTTATTGGCGGATTTACTTTGCAGGTGGGCGATAAAAGAGTGGACGCAAGCATCGCGAAGCAAATCAGAAAACTCAGCCAGTCATTCAGTGAAAATCCGTATATAAAAGAATTTTAAATCAAATGTCATTTCGACCAAAGGGAGAAATCCCCTTTTTGTTATTACAAATCAGAATGAGATTCCTCTGGCGCGAAGCGCACCATCGGAATGACAAGAACAAATAACGAATAACTATTAACTTGCATTTATCATGGCAGAAGTAAAACCGGCAGAAGTATCAAACATTCTGCGTCAGCAATTAGCAGGATTCAAATCCGAAAATGAACTCGAAGAAGTAGGAACTGTACTCCAGGTGGGTGACGGCATCGCGCGCATCTACGGACTTACTAAAGTTCAATCTGGAGAGTTGGTTGAATTCGAGAACGGATTGAAAGCCGTTGTACTAAATCTCGAAGAAGACAACGTAGGAGCAGTATTGCTCGGTTCTTCCGGAGAAATTAAAGAAGGCGATGTGGTAAAACGCACGCGCAAAATCGCCAGCATCAACGTAACAGAAAAAATGCTCGGACGTGTTGTTGACACACTCGGAAATCCCATAGACGGAAAAGGACCGCTTGAAGGACCATTTTTCGAAATGCCGATTGAGAGAAAAGCGCCCGGTGTAATCTTCCGCCAGCCGGTGAGTGAACCATTGCAAACAGGTATCAAACCGATTGACGCGATGATTCCAATCGGACGCGGACAACGCGAATTAATTATCGGTGACCGTCAGACAGGAAAAACTGCCGTAGCCATTGACACCATCATCAACCAAAAAGAATTTTATGAAAAAGGTCAGCCCGTATTTTGTATTTACGTTGCGATAAGTCAGAAGGGATCTACTGTTGCGAATATTCAGCGCGTGCTGGAAGAAAACGGAGCGATGGCTTATACAGTTATTGTTGCTGCAACCGCGAGCGATCCTGCACCCATGCAGTTCTTTGCACCCATGGCAGGTGCGGCAATCGGAGAATATTTCCGTGATACGGGAAGACCAGCGCTGATCGTGTATGATGATTTATCGAAGCAGGCAGTTGCGTACCGCGAAGTTTCTCTTTTGTTAAGAAGACCTCCGGGACGCGAAGCATATCCGGGCGATGTGTTTTATCTTCACTCGCGTTTGCTTGAGCGCGCGGCACGGATCATCAGTTCAGATGAGATTGCGAAAAATATGAACGACCTTCCTGAATCGCTGAAGAAGATTGTGAAAGGAGGAGGATCTCTCACCGCGCTTCCGATTATTGAAACTCAGGCGGGAGATGTGTCGGCATATATTCCCACCAATGTAATTTCAATCACTGACGGACAGATATTTCTGGAAGCCAATCTTTTCAACGCAGGAATTCGTCCCGCTATTAACGTAGGTATTTCGGTTTCGCGTGTTGGCGGAAACGCGCAGATCAAATCCATGAAAAAAGTTGCGGGAACTTTGAAATTGGATCAGGCGCAATACCGCGAGCTGGAAGCGTTCTCTAAATTCGGTTCTGACCTTGATGCTTCTACAA
>Ga0114940_10001156_pt1 | contig 10153 bp, 14 predicted proteins | sample ColdCreekSource_FD_87195 | JGI IMG/M metagenome (GOLD analysis project Ga0114940, IMG submission 87195) | Groundwater microbial communities from Cold Creek, Nevada to study Microbial Dark Matter (Phase II) - Cold Creek Source | ecosystem: Environmental > Aquatic > Deep subsurface > Groundwater ...
GAAAGCTCATACGAGCGCTATCGAAACATCATGAGAAAGCGGAGGTCCAGGTGGGGAAACGCGTAGCGCATGCCTATCACTCGTCGCTCGATGAGCCGCTTAGCTCCAAGGCACGTCAGCGTTTTACCATCGGCGATTCCGTGGCATTCGTCGCTGACCTCGCGCGCGGGCTCCCGGGCGCGTTCGCGGGCTGCGACCTGCTCTATACGGAGGTCGCTTGGGAGCGGGGCTACGATCGATTTGTGGAGCGTGCAGGCGGAGGCTCGGATTACGCCGAGTACGTCGAAGCGCTCTCGGCGATCGCGTCATCCGCCGAGCAGCCGTTTATCGTCGTGTGCGGGAAGGCTATGACGCGCCTGCTGCCAGCGCCCAAGACGACCACGGCCGTGAACCTGAACACCGGCGGCAAGTTTCTGGCGGAAGCTGTGGCGCTCACGTACCGCTGCGCGTTGCCGCGCGTGCGAGTTCGGCATCCCGGGTGGACGGATCTCGACACGGAGAACCTGCTGCGCGCGCTGGCGCGCACGTATCGACGCGTCGGCGACCCGTGCTGCGGGTACGGGAGCACGGGCCGCATCTTCGCGGAGAGCGGACGCAGCTACGTCATGTCCGACATCAACGCTTCATGCATCGGCTACATCGCAGAGCACGCCCACAAATGGACCAAGTCATGACGATCGAGAAACTAACGAGTGATCTGTGCGCCGCGCTGTCGAAACTCCCCGAAGCGGAACGCATCGACGCGCTCAATAAAGCGCGAGCTGCGCTACACGAGATCTCTCCGCTGAAGCATCACCCGGTAGACTTCGTGCGCTGGGTGCCGGTGACGGCCGTCCGCGGCAACGACTACAACCCCAACGCGGTTGCGCCGCCCGAGATGAGACTTCTCAAGCACTCGGTCCAAAGCAACGGCTACACGATGCCCGTGGTCACGCACGACGCCAGCGATGGCACCGTCGTCGTGGACGAGTTTCACCGCACGCGCGTGTGCAAAGAATCACCAGAGGTCCGCGAGAGCACGCTCGGCTACCTGCCGGTGACGAAGATTAGAGCGGAACGCTCGGACGAGCCCTCACGCATCGCGGCGACCATCGAGCACAACCGCGCTCGCGGCGAGCACAAGGTCTCGCAGATGAGCGAGCTCGTCCGCATGCTCTACCAGTCTGGTTGGCGCGACGAGAAGATCCGCGAGGAGCTCGGGCTCGATCCGGATGAGCTGCGGCGCATGAAGCAGATCACAGGCCTAGCCGAGTTGTTCGCCCACCGCGAGTTTAGCGAGGCCTGGGAGCCCGAGGGCGCGTCATGATCGTCGCCACCGCTATCGACGGGTACATCGAGGTTTGCGTGCCGGTCGCGGCACCCGAGGTGAAGTCGTGATCACCGAATCCACCACCCTGGGGACATCGTCCGCGCGCGGATACGAGACCGTACGCCACGGGTGGCTCATTGCGAGCGACCCATTCGTGTCCCCCACGGATGTGCGAGGATGGCCACGGGGCGGCAGTGCCGATCGTCCGTCCACGCTGCGCACTCTCAGTGGCGAGCCTCTTCGCGAGTCGTGGGATAGGTGCGCGGATGCGCTCCGCGCGATGCCTGAGGAGATTCGGAACCCGGTGGCGTCGTGGGTGGACATGGATTCCGCGCGCACGCTGAGCGCGCTGCTCGGCCGCGAGATCACAGGGGCGGCAAACGACGCGCACGCGTCAGCGCTCGCATGGCTGACGCATCACATCCTCGGACCGTGGCGCCTCCGCGAGGCCATGCGGCTGCACCGTGGCTGGACGCTACGCGATGTGAATCTCGAGCCCGCCGACGGGTTCGTCCGAAGCCCTGAGGAATGCGTACGCGCCGTCCGCGCGGGCGAGGGGATCCGCATCGATCGGTACGGTGCAGCGATCAGATTTGAGCGGAGCGGATCATGATCGTCACCACCGCCACCGGCCTCACGTACCACGCCGTTGTTGACGCGGGCGCTTGCGAGGAGCCCTACGACTTCTCGTCCGTGCCCGCGCGCTACTGCGGTGCACCCGCCGAGCGCCTCTCGGTCGTCGACCTGCCCAGCGGCCGAAGGCCCGAGCGCCGGTGCTACTGCATCGAGCACGGAGGACCCGAGCGCGCGCGGCGCGAACTCGCCCGCGAGTGGACCGTGGCTGCACCCGCAAGCGTCGGCGCCGACGAGCATGTGCTGGCGGCCGGCTGCCGGCAGTTGCAGACCTCCGAGGCCTACGTCGTGCTGCGCCAGCTGCCCGAGGCGCAGGGCGGACGCTGGTTGGCGTGGCTCGGGCTCGGCTCACTGCTGCACCCGGTGGAGAACCCGGCGATAGACCCGACGCGCAACAAGCGCGGCAACGTGCGCCAGCCGCGGCCGGACGGTCGTCCGCTTCGCTCGAGGCCTGGACTCTATGCCTTCGCCTCTCGCGACGAGGCGCTCGTCACGGCGCTCGCACGCTGGCGCGCGCGCGTGGCCGCGACGACTGCGGAGATCACCGAAGCGCGCGGCGGCACGCTTGCGTGGGGCGCGGAGATCGTGCCGCTAGCCGAGCCTCACGTGATCGAGTTGCACCACGGCGAGGGCACAGCTTGGGACGTAGCGGCGGAGCTGCGCCGTGTTGCGCCCGAGGGAATGTCCGTGTTCTCGGGGCTTCGGGCCAGCGGGGAGGCGGCTTGATGACGCGCCCCGCCGCCGCCGCCCCGCAGATCTCCCCCGAGCGCCTCGCGACCGTGCTCGGAACCAAGCCCGCCGCCGCCAAGCGCGCGCTCGCCAAGCTCCCCGGACCCGACCGTGCGCGCGCAGTCGCCAAGGCGCACCCGGAGCTCACCGTCGCGCAGGTCGGCCGCGCCGCTGGCCTCACGTCGCAGGCGGCACGCAGCGCGCTTCGATCGAGCCCTGTGCGCGGCAGGCCAGCGGGCTACGCTGGCAGCACGCTCGCCGATGCTGAGGAGCGGCGCGAGCACCTGTCGCAGGCTGCGCCGGGCAAGGTCCATCTCGCGCGCATCCGAGCGCTTCGCCTCGTGGCCGTGCTGTTGCGGGCTGGACGGGACGGTGCGACGGTCGCTGATCTGACGGGCGAACTCGGTTGCTCGCGCGCGACGCTGTACCGTCTGCGCGACGATGCGATCGCCGCTGGGCTGATGATCGTCGCCGACGTCGCGGACGAGGGCAGCGCGGGGACGTGGCGGATTGAGGTGGTGCAACCATGACGAGCGACCGCAAATTCATCACGGTCATGATCGGCGAGACGCCGCTGTACGACGCCTGGATCACGAGCTCGGGCGACATGTACATCGAGCAGCCGTACGGTCAGCCAGCGGAGCGTCCAGTGCGCTACGAGCGCGTTCAGCTGGCGGACCTCGAGCGGGCCACGGAGAGGCTGTACGATCAGAGCGGGCACGGGCGAGACGTGATCACGTACACCTGCATGCGCGTGCGCTGTGGACGGTGCGGCCACGAGCGCGATCGCGTCGTCGGCGAGCCGCTGCCGCCGTGTCCTGGCGCGTGCGGCGCGACGGCGAATCCGATCATCGAGAGAGCGTCGAAGCCATGAGCATGCAAGCGAAGGTGATATCCGGCGGCAACGTCTACGGCGCAGACGGCAGCGTGACCCCTTACGTGGACGAGCTTTCGCGGATGCACGCGAAGGCGCTCGAGATGGCCATCCGCGCGAACATCGGGCGCGTGTGCTCGTACGTGCAGCACAAGCAGTGGCTCGATTCCGCGATCGACATCAAAGACGCCAGCGGCATCGTGCTCGCCGTGATAGGCGTGCAGTGGGAAGGCTTGACGGCTCGCGTCTACATTCAGCAGGCCGCCGAGCCCAGCTTCATCTTCGCCTAGCGCGCGGCCTCGAGACCGTTGCGCGGCCTGCTCATGGTGTCGCGCTCGTCTCGGCCGCGATCCGCTGCGCATCGATGCCGAGCACGTGAAAGATCGAAGAGAGGATGTTGTCCGGGAAGCTGATGTGCGGCATCGCGTGAACCGTGCAGCCCGAGTCGGCAGAATAGCTTAGGCGTTCAGATACGAGCGGCGCGTATCGACCCATCCACTCCACCCCGTGGACCAGGTACACGACAGATCGGCCGTACACCGGAGCGAACTCACGAGCCTCGCGCACGCGAATCTCTCCGCGCTCCACAGCCTCCGCCACGTCGAGGGGCCACGACACGCGCTCGTAGCCCACGTAAGAGGCTTCGCTCTCCGTGAGATCTCGTCCGGGGTCACCGGTGTGCAGTGACGTGACAAGGCGCGGCGTCGACATGCTCCAACCCTACCGCCGCGCCGATCACCTAGCAACGCTCGCCGCGATACTCCTCGGGGCCCTGCGCGGCTTCGCCTTCCCACCGCTCGGCCCCGGCCGGTTGCGCGCCCATGCGAAGAACGCGCGGATGCACGGCCCGCAGACCAGCGCGAGAGCGACGGACGAAAAAAACCGCTCGCCCTCCCCGAAGGAAGAGCGAGCGGCACCCGGACGAGGAGAAATCTTTGATCAGTTGTGCTTGTACGAAGACCCGTTCCACGTATTGAGCTGCCCGAGCTCGAAGCCGAAGCTGCCCGTGCTGGTGCCGGTCTTGTTGAGCCCGAGGCTGATCAGGAGCGGCGTCGTGGACGCGGGGATATTGCTGCTCACCGTGCCGCCGGTAGATGCGCCGGTGACCATGTTGGTGAGCGACCACGTGATATCGCTGCCGTTCGGCAAGCTCTCGATCACGAGGCAGTAGTACGCGTCATCGCCCTCGGCGGGATAGCTGGCGCCGAGATCCGTGACGGTCGGCGCGCCTGATCCATCGTTGTGGATCAGCTGCATGTTTCCGGTCGTGAAGCTCGTGCGATTGAACCCGACACCGAAGACGCTGACGCCGGTAGTGAGCACGTTCTCGCCGGCCGGCAACGCCGCGGCGCGCACGCCGAAGAAACCGTTCATCTCGGGCGGCGAGTGCAGGTGCTCCGGCTTGAACTCCACCTCGATGCGGAAGCCACCGCGGCCCGCGACGTTGCTGCGCCACAGAAACGGCACGTCACCATCGGCCTCTTGCACGCCGCAGATGATCAGACACTGCATGTTGCTCGACGATCCGCCGTTGGCCGCCGAGAATCGCGGTCGCTGATACTGGAACGTCGTAAAGTCCATGTAGCCGATGGACCCGGTGAGCCCGCCGACTGCGACGATCGCGCCGAGTCCGATGAAGTCGGGGATCTGATCGATGCCGTTGCCCGAGCGCAGGATGATGTCCGGCGGGCGGCGCACAAGATTCAGATCCGGGCGCATCACGCGCATGTCCGTGAGCTTCGTCGTCTCGATCGAGGTGTCACTCGCGGGCACGTAGACCGCGGCGAGCACGACATCGTTCGAGGTGCGCGCCGGAGGCTTCGGCGCTGCGGCTGCGGTGCCGGCGCGCACAGCGAGAGCGCCCGCGCTCGTCACTACGATCAGGTCGATGCGCGGGTGCGTACCATCGGCAGTGGTGACAGTGACGTCAGCGCCGGCCACGACGAACCGCACGCCGTTGCTGATCACGATGCCGCTCGCGACGGCCGGCGTCATGTCGGCGCCGCCGGTGACGGCGCAGCCTTCGATCACGCAGTTGCGCCCGCCGATGCCGTCGACAAGGATGTCGAGGTGCTCCTGAAAGGCGATTGACTGGATGTCGTTGTCGCCCTCGCCCTTATCGGGAATCGTCCACGCCATGCGTTATGTCCTCACAGGTCGAGCAGCGCGTTGGCGGCTGCGATGAGCCGCGTGCGCGCGGCTACGCGAGCGGACGAGATTTGCGGAACCGTCTGCCGCGACTCCCAACCGTTCGGACGCGTCGCGCGAATCTCTGCCAGCGCGGCTGCGCACAGCGGTCCAACCGTAGCCATGGTTCGAGTCGCGTTGCGCGCCACAGCTGCGAACGTCGGGATTGCGCTCAACTCGCCGCTTGCAGCTCGAGCAGCGAGGCTCAAGAACTCGCTGAGCACGCGCAGCCTCGCGACGCCCATCTCGGCCACGGTGACCTGTGCGATCGGCAGCGCGCGGAGCTGCGCTGCGAGTGACTGCAGCGTCGCGCTCGGGAACTGCGCGCGCCACGCATCGCACGCGTCAGGCAGTAGATCCGTAACCAGCCGGTAGAGCGCTTGGCGCGCGCGCTGACGCTCCTTCGCCACGTCCTCGAACGAATCCCAGACGCGCACCGCAAGAGCGCTCGCGAGCACGTTGCCGGAGCCGTCGCGAGGCAGAAGCGCGTTGGTGCGCGCCGCGTCGCTCGCCCACCATCCAGCGTCAGCGAGGTCCTGCACGATCGCGAGCAGCACGGGGCTGCACGTCGGAGGCTCGGTGTCGCGCGGCAGGCTCTTGACGTGCGCAGCGAGCGCGCGGATGCCGTAGGTGTTTGCGATCGGCACGCCCGACGCGTTCACGGCCGTCGTTCCGGCGGTGAGCACGACGTCGGGCGCCACCTTCGCGAGGTCGTTTGGCGCAGCGGCGGCGAATCGTCGTGGTGTGCCCATTAGATGTTGTCCGCGGCGAAGTCGCGCCACGCCACGAGAGAGGCCGCGCTGAGTTGCACGCCCCACTCGATCATGCACGGAAGGCGACCCTCGAGCGCCGCCGTGCTGACGTTCGACTCGTTGCCGGTGCGCGCGTCAGTGGTCGCGAAATTGATCGTGGTTGAGCCGTTTATTGCGGCCTGCGCGAGGCTCGTTCCGTTCTGCTCGAGCGGAATAGCGCCGCTCAGCGTCGATGCCGCGAAGGTCGAGATGTAGCCGGCAAGCGTTCCGATCGCCGTGATGGGAGTGAACTGCCGCTGCGGCGTGCTCGCGTTCGCATACAGCCACGGATTTGCGCCGATGTTGCCGTAGGCAAGCGGCGTGTGCATCGTCCACGTCTGATAGCCGGTAGTGCTCGATCGACCCATGTAGCAGATCGTGTAAGCGCCCGTGCCGCTGAGATATCCCGCGCGACCGAGCGACTGCAGGCTCGCGCGCGAATACGCAGCCGCTGGCCGACCCGCGACACCATCGGTGCGAACGGCGGAGCCATCCCAGATCTGCGGCCGACGAGATCCGGTCGCCTGTGTCTCGTGGCGACCGTTGCCGCTCTGGTCGTAGCGCGTGACGATCCTGCCGAGGCTCGCGCCGCAGAACGTGGCCAGCGCCGCGACGTCCAGATCGCCGTTGGCGTCGTGCCCGATGTCCTGCTCGGTGCCCCCCGTGACTCTCTCGACGCGGATGAGCGGTCCGCCAGCGTATGCGCCGCGAAGCAGCGTGAAATCGCAGAACGCGCGGCCGGGCAACGGGTCGCCGTTCGCAACGATCTGATCGAGCAGGTACTGATTGACGACCGTGCCGGTGGCGCTCGGGGTGACCTGGCCAACAGTCGCCGACTGCGCGCCTGCGATACGCACCGCGCCGGCTGCGACTTGCGACACGGCGCCGACGCTCGCGGCTTGTGCGCCAGACACGAGCACGGCGGCTGCAGCGGAGCCGGTGACCTCGCCAACCGTCGCAGACTGCGAGCCGACCACGAGAGCGCTCGCTGACCCCTCAAGCGACACGGCTCCGATCGTTGCCACTTGCTCGCCGCGAACATCGACCATCGCCGCGGCCGACGGAGCGGCTCCAGCGATCACCGTAGACTGGCCGCCTGAAATCGGAACGACGCCAGAAGCCGAAGACGTGACGTGACCAACAACGATCGATGGGCCAAGGCCACCAGACACTGGACCCGCGAGCCGACGATCGACACGAATGAAGCTGTCGTCCGTGTATTTATTGAGCCCGCCGCTGTGCCGAAGGTGCCACTCAACAACGAACTCGCCGTCGGCCAGAGGTGGCCACGCGTAGCGCGCAGTGACCGAGTCTTCGATCGTGGCCGGCTGCGCTGAGACTACGCGCTTATTGGTGCGATCAACGCGAACGATGGTGACATGCGCCGACTCGAGGGGAATCAGCGACCCATCGTCCCCCTCGAGCGAGTGCGATAGACGGACGTCGTCGCCAACCTTTGCGTCTTTTAGACGGGTCATAGGTATACGCGAGTCGACTAGAGCGCGCGACGCGGCGTGATCAGCAGCCGGTAGTCGCGGAAGTGCTCATCGATCCCGCCGCTGTGCTGCAGGTGCCACTCGATGAAGTAGTCGGATGGGAAGGTCGTCGAGAAAATGTACTGCGCGACGTTCAAGGCGACCTGCGAAGCGATCTCCTCGTTGAACAATCGCACTCCGCGATCGCTCACGATGGTGATGCGCGCCGATTCGATCGGACGCGGCAGATCGCTCGGCGTCATGAGCACGAACTGAAGCGGGACGTCGTCTCCGACCTTCCCTCTTTTGTAGCGAAACGCTTCCGTCATAGGCGTGCGACCTCAGCCAACAGCCACTACGGCTCGGTTCCGCAATCGAGTCGTGCTCACGGCGCGCTCGTCGGCGACGGATGTCGCTCGGTGAGCGGCGCCTATCGATGGCACGAGCACAGCTCCGCGCGCGTACGGGGTCACCTGTCCAACGACGACCGACTGCGATCCGATGATGACGGGCCCAATGAACGCCGTGGCGCTCGGGGTGACCTGGCCAACGGTCGCGTTCTGCGATCCTGTGATGGTTTGAAGATCAGAGGCCGTGCCTGTGGCCGCCTGCGCGACAGCACCGACCGCTGCGCTTTGCTGACCAGCCACCCGCGCAGCGGCCGCAGCGTCCGGCGCAACCGTGCCAACCGTAGCGCTCGAGCCACCGGCGACGGCGACTTCGCCAGAACCTGACGCTGCGACGCCAGCGACGACGCCTGCGCCAGCGCCCCCGACGCGCACCTCGCCGGCCGCGCTGGGAACAACCTGCCCAACGGTGACGCTCTGCGCGCCCGTTATGGCGTCGCCGATTACGCCCGTTGCGCTCGGTGTGACTGCACCTGCGCTGACAGCCTGAGCGCCTGCGATCGCGACTGCGCCGCTTGCGCTGGGAGTCGCCCCCGCGACGGCCGCAGCCTGCGCACCGGCGACTCGCACCGTGCCGGTCGCGCTCGGCGTGACCGCACCAACCGTCGCGCTCTGCGATCCGGTGATTATGTCGCCGACGACGCCGGTTGCGCTGGCTGTGACCGCTCCGACCGTCGCTGATTGCTCGCCGCGCACAAGCGCAGTGCCCGCCGCGGCCGGAGACACGTCACCGACGGTGGCGCTCTGCGCTCCAGCGACCCGAACAGCGCCAGCGGCCGAAGATGTGACACCTCCGACCTGCGCCGCGCTCGCGCCGCGCACCTGAACGGTACCGGCCGCCGATGGCGTGACGCCGCCAACGGTCGCGCTCTGGCTGCCGGTGATGACGTCAGCGACGGTGCCCGACGCGCTGGGCGTAACACCGCCGGCAGCGGCGGACTGCGCCCCGACGACGCGCACCGCGCCGGCGGCGGCGGGTGAAGCCGCGCCAACCGTCGACGCCTGAGCACCGGCGACACGGACGGCGCCAGCCGAGCTCGGCGTCGCGGCTCCCACAGCCGCCGCTTGAGCACCAGCGACGCGAACCGTGCCCGCTGCGCTCGGTGTAACCGCGCCAACGGTGACCGACTGCGTGCCGGTGATGTCGCCGCTACCGGCGTCGGATGCGCCGACCTCGCTCTCGCCGATAAACGAGAGCGGCGAGCCGATTACGAGGCCGGCCATCGGCTACCTCAGGCGCCAGCGATGGTCTTGCCGAACGACGTGATCGTGACCTGTTGGCCCGTCGCGATGGACACGTTGTCGAGCGTGAGATCGCCGCCGCCGCCGGTGGCGGTCACGGTGCCTTGCTCGTGGCAAGTCGATCCGCCGCTGTCCTTGATGCGGTAGTGACCCGCGGTACCGGTGTTGTTCGCGGCGGTGTCCTGCCACGTGCCGACAAGCGCGCCGGCGCCGCCGCTGTAAGCCGCGTACCAATCCGACGGCAGCGTCATCGACGCGAGCAGCGTGCCCGAGTCAGCCGTCGCGGTCGTAGCCGGAGGTGCGCCCGAGCGGATCTCGAGAGTCGGAGCCGTACCGATCGTTGCTTCGATCGCATTGCCCATCGCGTTGCGGACGGCGGGGCTGAACTGAACTGTCATGATGTTTCCCTCAGTGCTGTGAGCGCAGCTGTGCGCTCGTGCGGCGCGCGCCATGCGCATCCGCGAAATCGGTTCGGTGGTGGAGGCGCTTAGGAGCGCGCGGCGTGC
>Ga0114940_10001158_pt1 | contig 10132 bp, 10 predicted proteins | sample ColdCreekSource_FD_87195 | JGI IMG/M metagenome (GOLD analysis project Ga0114940, IMG submission 87195) | Groundwater microbial communities from Cold Creek, Nevada to study Microbial Dark Matter (Phase II) - Cold Creek Source | ecosystem: Environmental > Aquatic > Deep subsurface > Groundwater ...
CACCGCGTCGCTCACGACCCCCACGATGGCGCCTTTGCCTTTGGCGGGCGGCTTGGTCAGCGCGCCGGCGCCGGCGGCTTCTTCAGCGGCCAGCTCCTTGTCGGCTTCCGCCTCCATTTCGGCGTCGCTCGGCATGTCTTCGTCGGCCGGCTCTTCTTCGGGCGGCGGCGCGGCGGGCTTCTTGGCGTCGGCGGGCGGCGCGGCGGGCTTGGGCGCGGGCTTGCTGCCGTCCGCGGGCGGCGCGTCCTTCGGCGGCGCCTCTTCGGCGTCGTCCATCGGCGCTTCTTCAGCGTCCGCACCCTCTTCCGAATCGGGCTTGGGCGCGGGTTGGGCGCGCGCGATGGCGATGAGCGAAGTCTGCAAAAGGAGCGCCGAAAGCAGCGCGGGTGCGTAGCGGAAATGTCGCATGGGAAAGCGCCCCGACTGTCCCGGCGGCGCGTGACGCGCGGATGACGAATCCGAAACTTTGCGAAAAATCTGAGGGCGAGGCTGTGAAGGGTCCGTGACCACTCGCGTCACCGGCCGCCACGAAACCCGGCGCACGGCGGCTTACGCTCCGGCCACCGGGAAGGGCAAACGGCGTCGCAGCCGGTTTGAGTGACGCGCAAGAATTCCGTGTTGTGACGTGTACTTAGCGGCGCGCTTTACGCGGCCGCGCAAATCGGTTTCCTTGCCGTGCGCCTCAGAGTGCGAGGCCAGGAGATGAACTCGATGTCGATCCGCAAGTTGCTTGGTGTTGGCGTGTGCTTGGCGATGATCACGGGCTGCGGCTACAGCGAAGACGAATGGCAAGCGCAGCTCGCCAAGTACGGACAGCTGTCGCAGAAGAACAAAGCCACCGAAGGCGAGCGCGCGGCGACGCAAGCGGAGCTCGAGAAGACGCAGAAGCAAGTCGCCGACTTGAAAGACCAACTGCAGAAGATGGGCGTCAACCTCGACACCATCAATCAGCAGCTCGCGCAAACCGGCACCGCGAACCAGCAGCTGGCCAAGAACGTCGAAGAGCTGCAACGCGCACTCAAAGAGTACCAAGAGCGCGCCGCCCAGCTGGAGCGCATCAAAGCGCGCTTCGAGCTCTTACGCGACAAGCTGAAGAAGCTGACCGAGCTTGGCTTGAAGGTCGAGATTCGTCGCAACCGCATGGTCATTCGTCTGCCGGGTGACGTGCTGTTCGCGTCGGGCGACGACAAGCTGAGCAAGGAAGGCAACACGGTCGTGAACGCCGTCGCCGAGGTGATCCGCAACGACAAGCAGCTGTCGGGTCGCTACTTTCAGGTCGCCGGTCACACCGACAACAAGCCGCTCAAGGGCGGTCGCTTCGGCGACAACTGGGGTCTGTCGGCGATGCGCGCGCGCCAAGTGCTGCTGTACATGGTCTCGCCGGTCGACGCGAAAGAGGGCGGCGGTGGCCTCACGCCCGAGCGCCTGCACGCGGCCGGCTACGGCGACACCGACCCCGTTTCGAAGAACGACGCCGACGACGGCCGGAAACAGAACCGCCGCGTCGAGCTGGTGCTGATGCCCGACGTCGAAGAAATGCTCGACTTGAAGTCGCTGATCTAACCCCCTACGCCCTACTCAGGCGTACAGGGATTCCGCGGGGCTCCGCAGCAAACGAGCCCCGCGGCCGGCGCCCGCTCAAAAACCCGAAACTTGCGGGCGACGGGGCACGTAGGAAGCTCGTTGTGGGCAACTTCTAGCGCTCCACTGTGGGCCGGTATACGACACGCCGGCTTGGACGCCCCGGGTAGCCCAGACACTTCTGCGAACTCCGCGGAAGAGCTCATGGAACGCTACGTGGACGGCAACGCCGAGGCGTTCGACGGGCTATATCGCAAGCTTTCGCCGACACTCATGGGTTACCTGCTTCGCCTGACCCGCAACCGCGCTAGAGCGGAAGATTTGCTGCAGATAACCTTCACGAAGGTCCACCGCGCCCGCGGCAGTTACCTGAAGGGCGCGCCCGTCCTGCCCTGGGCCGTCGCTATCGCGCGCCGCTCGTTTCTGGACGAGCGCCGGGCAGCCGCCGTAAGAAACGAAGACTTGAGCGCCGACGGAAGCCTGCCCGAGCCCCGCGCGGAAGCCCCCGCATTGCCTACGGAAATGTCGGACGCTCTGGAAATCGCACTTCAAAAGCTGCCCGAGAGCTACCGGGAAGCTATCGAGCTCACCAAGATCACAGGGCTCAGCATCCAAGAAGCGGCCAGCGTGCTTGGCACGACCGAGACAGCCGTCAAACTTCGAGTGCACCGCGGGTACAACCAGCTGCGCAAAGAACTCGACAGTTTCCAACGAACGACATGACCCAAAAAGACCCTCTCGCAGACCTGGCTTGGCCGGGAGCCACCGTCGCCCCGAGTGACGAGTGCTCCAAGGCTATCCGCGGCGCCTGCACCAAGGGTCTTTGCCAACAGCGCGGCGTCTCGGCGATGACGCGCGGGCTGCTCACGTTGGGTTTGTGTGTGCTCGTACTCGCTTACTACTTCTGGTACGCGGTGGCTGATCACCGCCCGTCGGCCATCGTGCGTACAGGAGTGTTCGGCGCCATTGGCTGGCTAGGCGCGCAAGCGGTGTTGGTGTTCGCCACGTTGGCGCGGCCTCCCGGCAAGCGTGGCTCACGCGGGCTGCGGGTTGCGCTGCTGCTCGGCGTGCCGCTAGCGTTCGTCGGCTACCTGCACTTCGTGTCGACGGAGCAGTTCGCCTTCTCCAAGTTCACACAGGGCTACCCGGCAGGTCACGCTATCGGCTGCGGCCTCGTGGCTTTGTTTTTCGGCGCGCTCGTGGCAGGTGGAGCCATGATCGCCTGGCGCCGGACAGATCCGTATAGTCCTGGCATTTCCGGGGCCATCATCGGCATGGTGGGCGGGCTGGCTTCGGGTGCGGGCATGAGCCTGGCTTGCCCGAGCCACGAAGCGTTTCATGCCTGCTTTGCGCACGGCATGGTGGTGTTCGCGCTGGCGATTCTCGGGTTTGGGGTCGGGCGGCGAATGCTGGCACCGTGAACACCACGACCGAAGCCCCGCCGCCAAAAGGACGCAGCAAGCTGTCCAAGGCCGTCGACGTTGCCATCTACGTCGGCATCGCCGGCCTGCTCGGCGTGCTGGTGACGCGCGGCTCTTCGGGTCCGCGTGAGGGCAGCGAGGCCAAGGCGTTTCAGTTGCCGCTAGCCAGCGGCGACGGCGTGTTCAGCCTGGCCGCGCACCGGGGCAAGCCGGTGATTGTCGAGGTGTTCGCCAGCTGGTGCGGCGCCTGCGAGCACGCGGCGCCCATGGTCGACGAGGTGTATCGCGAGGCTCAGCGCTCGGGCGTGGTGTTCGTGGGCGTCAGCGTCGACGGTGACGCCAGTGCGGCCACGCGCGTGCAGCAGAGCTGGCCCATCTCGTACCCGGTGGCGGTCGACGACGGCAGCGTGCAGCGCGCCTACGGCGTGTCGCTCTTGCCGACGTTCGTGCTCATCGACCGCGACGGCACCATCAAGCGGGTGTCGTCGGGTGTGCCTTCGCGCCGCACGCTTTCGCGCTGGCTGACCGAGCTGTAACGGCTATTTCTTGCTGGCGTCGCTTGAGCTAGCCGAGCTGCTGGGCGCGGCCGAGCTGCTGGACGCGGCCGAGCTGCTGGGCGGCGCTGTTGTGCCGGGCATGCCGGGCTGGCGCATCAGCAGCTGGCCGTCGCGCTCGTGCGGAGCCTGCGGGGGGCGCGGCTTGAAGCTGCCGTCGTCGACCTCGCGCGAAACCGTTTTCCAGATCTGCTGGTCGCGCTCGACGCGGATAATGTGACGCTCGGGCTTGGAGCCCACGCCGGTGGTGGTGATGCGCGAAACGGAGCGCATCGGATCGCGCTCGAGCAGCTCGGCACTCGCCAGAACGGTGCCGCGCAAGTCGGCCGCCTGCTTGGCGCACTTGGGGTTGGCGTCACATTCCTTCTGCTGCTGCTTGACCAGGTCGACCATCGGGCCCTTGGCGAGCTCCAAGGCTCCGCCCCAGCGCTTGGTCGCCCAGCGCAGCTCGAACTCCATGGCGGCGTCCTTCGGATCGCGAGCCAGGTCGACCAGCTCGACCTTGCGCGGATCGCGGGTCTCCTTCGGCGGGTGGTAGTTGCAGCCACCGCGCGCGAAGATCCACATGCACATCGTCATGATGCCGATGATGCCGAGCATGCCCAGCGTCTGCTTGCTCGGCGAATCGATCTCCTCTTCCGTCATGGGCGGAGGAGGCGCCGGCGCCTTCTTCTTTTTCTTCTTCTTCGGCGCTACGGCCGGCGAGCGCGAGGCCTCGGCCTCGGGCGGCTGGCTCGCCGCGGTGGCTTCTTTTTGCTCTTCAGCGCTCGACATGCCGGCTTCGGGTAGCAAGCCTCCAGGATTTCCGCAACCGGCCCCCGCACCGACCGACCAGGGCTGCATGTTTCGATCGGTGCGGACGCTGGCTGGCCTAGGCATTTCCCTGCTGGGCTGCGCCGGAACGGCCCCCCTCCCCCCTCAGGCCGTGGCCCTGAATCGCGCCGGCGCCGAGGCCCTGGCCCGGGGCGACCTGGAGACCGCCGACGCCCGCCTCAGCCTGGCGCTCGAGTACAGCCCCCGCTTCGTCGAGGCGCTGGTCAACCAGGGGCTCCTGGAGCTGCAGCGCGGCAACTTCGAGCGCGCCCGCGAGCTGTTGATGCGCGCTCGGCGCCTAAACGCCGACGTAGCGCAGCCCCACCACGCTCTCGGCATCTTGGCGGAGCGGCAGGCGCGCCCCGACGAAGCCTCACGCCACTACTACGAAGCCTTGGCGGTCGATCCCGGGTTTGCGCCGGCGCGCGCCAACCTCGCGCGGCTCCTGTTCGACGCCAGCATGCTCGACGAAGCCTTGATCCAGTTCAAGCGCCTGAGCGAGGTCGCACCCGACTCGCCCGAAGCCGCGCAAGGCTTGGCCGAAACGCTGCTGCGCCTCGGTCGCGTCGACGAAGCAGAAGCCGTCACCCGCAACGCGCGCGCCCGCTTTCCAGATTCGCCCGAGCTCACTGTGCTGGCCGCGCGCAGCTTGCTACGCCAAGGCAACATCGCGCGCGCTGTCGAGCTGCTGTCACCGCTCGGCTACGGGCGCGACGACGTTGCCGCCAACGCGCTCGGTTGGCTGGCCACAGCCGAACTCTTGCGCGGCCAGCCTCGCCAGGCTGTCGGGGCCGCCAAACGCGCGCTCGAGCTCGAGCCCAGCTCCCCCGTCGCCACCTACGCCATGGCACAAGCCCTCGAAGCGCTGGGCGATCCGGCAGCTATTGCCTGGCAACGCCGCGCGCGCCAGCAGCGTTAGATTTCAGCCACGAACGGCTCGACCTGCCTGGCGTCGTCGCCCGCTGAATCGTCCATGCCCCGAGCTACCCTGCGAAGAGTTGACTACAAACCTTGCGAGCGGAGTCGGATACTGTCTGCGGTTGAAGTCCATGCTCAAAGGCATTCGTCGTGGTGTCGTGTGCGGTTTGCTAGGTGCTAGTGCTGGTTGCGGCGGATGGTCTGAAGCCGCCCGGGACCCGCAGCAGGCGCTCTGCCCCGAGCTCGCCGGAAACGTCGACCCCATTGGGCTGTCTTTTTCGGACGATTCAGCCGCAAATGGCCGCATTGGCGCGTTCGTATCGGCGTCGCGGGGCCTGTACGACGCCGCCGTCGAGATGGAGAGCTTGGCCACGGACGCCTGCCTGGCGATTCGTCGCGACGTCGGACAGGCCGTCCCACCGTCTTCCTCAGCCTCACTCGACGCAGCGTGCAGCCCCGTGGTCGAACTGTTGAAGGAGCTGCCGAATAGGAACGTGGAGCTCCGGATCGCGATTGCTCCTCCACGCTGTCAGGTGGACCCCGGCCGTCAAGATCAATGTGCCTCGAAGTGCGGGGCCTCTGGCAGCGAGTGTGCCGCGGTCTGCAAGCTCCAGTCCGAGCTGTACGGGCGCTGTTCGTTACCGGGTGTCTCGGTCGCGGTGTCGAGCGACGCGGAGGACATCATCAGGCTGGCCCGCGCGCTCGAACACCACTTGCCGCAGTTGTTGTACGCACAAATGGCGCTGGGTAAGCGCTTGGCAGAGGATGGTCGCGTGTTGGTGAGCGTGGGCGCGCGTTTGCCCAGCGATCTGCGCGGAGCTGGGCCGCGCGGGTTGGCTTGCATTGCGCTCGGTGCAACCACCGTCGGCAAGTCGCTCGGCCACATGGACAAGGTGGTAGCCGCGAGCTTGAACCTCACGGCGCGCCTCGATCCTGAAATTCACGCTTGGGAGGAGGCCACGCGATGAGCGCAGTCATACGCCGGTTCGTCTGGTGTGCCCTGCTTGCGACGACCCTCGGGGCCTGCGAGGCCAGCACGTCGGGCGGTGATCAGGTAGCCGTCATCGATCGCGGCGGAAGCGCCGCCGTGCCCGGTACCGCTGGCAGCGCCAGCGCCTCGGGCGGCAGCGCCAGCGGGACGGGCGGCGCTCCCGAGCTGCCAGAGTGCCTGACGTGCGCTCTCGACGAATGTCTCGAACCGCTCAGCCTGTGCGGCACCGACCGGTGCGAGCCCCTCATCACGTGCCTGGCCGCGTGCAGCAACGGCGAGTGTCGCGAGAAATGTTTGGACGCTTCCGACGAACCGTTAGTGGTCGCGGCCAGTAGTTGTTTGCGCGCTTCTTGTGCGGACGCTTGCGAGGTGAGCGGCGGCGCCGCCATCGCACCCTCCGCGGTCCTTGCGCAAGCCGAGGCCGAATGCAAGGTGCTTCAAGCGTGTGCGCCACCGATACTCAAGCTCTCGTATGGCGACCTGGCCGGCTGCATCGAACGCCTCAGCATCCTGCCGAACTGGCGTTTCACCCTGCCAGACACTGGCGTGACCGAAGACGGATTAGCCGCTTGCGGCGAAGAAATATCCACGCTGGATTGCGCACAATTCTACTCGGTGCGCGTCTCGCGAGGGAGCTGCATCATGCCCGGCACGCGGGCGTTGGGCGACGCCTGCATCGATGCCGTGCAATGCGCGTCGGGCTTCTGCCCCGCGGCGCGCTTCGGTTGCGCAACCTGCGCGCCCATGCCGCACGAGGGCGACGTTTGCCACGCGCCCGAAGAATGTCCCGCGGGCCTGTACTGCACCGCCACCTCGCTGGCCGCCGGTGCGTGCGTCGTTCCCGCCGCGGTGGGTGACGCTTGCAAAGCCGGGCGCCCTTGCGATCAATTCCTCGCGTGTGTCTCGGGCTTGTGCGCGCCGGTCGCGGCGACGAAGGGAGCCGCGTGCGGCAGTACGACGGCGTCGCCCAGCTGCGACTACCGCAAGGGATTGACTTGCAGCAGCGCGACGACCGGCACGTGTATCACCTTCGTTCCCGTCGCGCTGGGCGCTAGCTGCGGGTTGGTCAATGGCGAATTCCGCGTCTGTGAACGCACGGGCCAATGCCTCAACGGTACCTGCTCGGCCAAAGCTGATGCGGGTGAGAAATGCGCCGCTACAGGGCCTTTTTGCCAAATCCCTGAGGCGTGTATCGACGGAATTTGCGTCGGCGTTCCCGAAAACATGGATTGCTTCCTGACGGAAGGTGGCCAGTGAGACTTCGAAGCTTCATCGCGTGCTCGGCGCTGGCGCTGGGCTACCTGTGCGTAAGCAACCTGGCCCAGGCGCAGAACTATCGAGAGCTACCCCTCGGTGGCCGCACCGCGACCATGGGCGGGGCCGCAACGGCGGCCGGCAATGATTCGGCGATGCCCTACCTCAACCCCGCAGGCGTAGCGGGCATACCGGGTGACATCTTCGCGATCTCGGCGACTGCCTACAGCTACACGCGCCGCTCGTTCAAAAATTATTTTTACCCGAACGGCACAGATCCTACGTGGGGCTACAAGCTCGAGCACGAGAACTTCTCGACCACGAGCATCTTCGAGCTGCCCAGCTCGGTGATGTACATGAACCACCTGAGCGGCAAAGACGCTCCCATTAAGCATTTTGTCGGATTTTCACTGGTAATTCCCTCCGTCAGGCGGTTGAGCATCGTGGCCAGCGCCTCCGGCAGGCTCGAGAATCTGTCGGGGGAAGCGGTCCAGACGTCGGCCCTGACCGTCGATTCTACGTCTTACAATTTTGGACCGAGCTACGCCGTCAGCCTGGGAGAACGGCTGCGCTTCGGCGCGACGCTGTACGCGGTTTACGTGCGCAGCGTGAGCTCGTTCGCCAGGTCGGATGCCTTCTCGCTCGTGAGCGGTTCCAGCTCTATCAATCAGACGGTGCAGAACGCGCAAGTGGCCGAAGCGCTCGCGTTGGCCCCGACGCTGGGTGCGCAGCTACGACTGGCTTCCAAGGTCTGGGCGGGCGTTGGTGTTGCCGTCCCTTCGCTGCGGGTCGGCGGGCGCCTACGCCAGAGCGGTGAGGTCGTGGGCCTGAGAGAAGACTCCACGACCGGAGTGCCCCAGTCGGACGCGCAGACCAGTACGCTCGACGCGGACTACCTGCGGGGCGACCCGCTTCGCATCAACGTTGGGTTGGCGTACGAGGACCGCAAGCGCGTCTCCATCGCCGGTGACGTCATCTACTTTGCTCCTCGAGAGATAGCCGAGCTGAGTGGCGTGCAGAGGTCCGAGCAGCGCCGCTCGGGCGAGGTGACGCGACGCTTTGGAAGGCGCGTCGATAGGGTGGCCCAAAATGAGGGCATCGTGGACTTTTCGCTCGGCGCGGAGGTGGCAATGAGTCCGCTCGTGGCGATTCGGGCGGGCGCATTCTCGGACCTAGCCGCAACGCCCAAACTTTCAGGCACTGGCGACGACGAAACCCGTTTGCGACTCGATCGCTACGGCGGCACGTTGGGTCTGGGTCTTACGCTGGGCAGCTTCGACACCACGCTGGGTGCCGTGCTGGTGCGCGGTGACGGCGACTACGGCGTCTTGGATGCTGTGGTCGACGGCGCTGTGGTTCCCATTCACACGACCGAAACGACCGGCATGCTCATCCTGTCGGGCGCCACGACCGTCGAGGACGCCAAACGAACGATCCGCGCTACCTTGCCCTTCAAAACTCCCGAGCTACCCGATCTCGATGGCACCTCGAAGGCTCCCACTATGCCGAGAATTCCGGCTCCGCTGCCGCCCGAAGACCCGCCGCCCGTACCGGCGCTGAAACGCGCGCCGCCGCCGGAACCGGGGAGCCAGCCATGAGCAAAAGCGCCCTGCTGCTGTTCGCGCTCGCGCTGTTTGGTTGCGCACCCGAGCAACCTCAAGCGACTGACGGCTGTGAAACGCTGACCGATTGTCAGATCAATCAAGTATGCGAGGTGCCAACGCACACCTGCATCGATGAGCCCGAGAACCGCTTCTTGGGTAGCTTCAGCTGCACCATCGACGACAAGGAGAAGTTGGAACCGTCGCAGGTGATCGGCCACGTCGAAAACGACCGCTTTTCGCTACCCACCGCCCTTTGCTCGCTCCAAGGCGAGGAAGACGAAATCTTCACGCTTTTAGCGTTCGGATACTCGGCGGGAGACATCTTACAAGTGCGCGTCCCGGTCAAAGACTTGTCGGATGGCAACGCGAGCATCGGGCTCTTCCTTGGTACAGAAGGAGTCTCCGGAGCGAGCCTCGAAAACTTCGACACCTATGTGGGCTCCGGCTACTCTCACGAGGGCACGCTAACGCTGTCCGCTCGGCCCGCCACGGGGCGCCTGGTAACCGGCTACGTCGACGTGACCATGTACCCGACCATGAACGTGCGCGGTGTCGACGACGACGCCATCTTCGGCATTCCTTGTCCACGCGGTCGCGCCGATTGCGGCGAAAAGCTCGCCGACGTTGGCGGAGCCGACTCCTGTTTCGCGGCCCTCGACACGCCCATGTGTTCACGACCCTGTGATACGGATGGCGACTGCTCGCTCGGCAGCGGCACGTGCGTCCAGGGCCGGTGCACGCGTCCGTGCACGAGCAGCCGAGACTGCGTCGCGCCACTGACCTGTATCAAGGGGGATCCGGGCGAAAGCAATGGCTGCTACTGAGAGCCGCAGCTACCAGGGGAGGAGCAAGGTTCTGAGCGCCTCGGGGAGCCCAACCCTCGTCACGCCCGCGAGCGTCGTGGTGCGGAAGAGCCGTGGCAGGGCGGGAACCCGATGTCGATCTCGTTCAGCGCGGGGTTGGTCCATTAGTCGCGCGCCCTGCGGGCGCGACAAC
>Ga0114940_10001159_pt1 | contig 10130 bp, 10 predicted proteins | sample ColdCreekSource_FD_87195 | JGI IMG/M metagenome (GOLD analysis project Ga0114940, IMG submission 87195) | Groundwater microbial communities from Cold Creek, Nevada to study Microbial Dark Matter (Phase II) - Cold Creek Source | ecosystem: Environmental > Aquatic > Deep subsurface > Groundwater ...
CCAGCCCGATGCCGATCAAACCCAAATCCTCAATCTCCTCAAAATCAAGTTGTAGCCAGTCTTGTGAAATTTTGCCCCAGCTTTTTCAGAGGAGAATTTCAACCTTCAGAGGAGACAACATGCGTGAAAATGATGAAAAAACAGAAAATTTAATCAGAAAACAAAAAAGGAGAAAGCTATGCACCCAAAACCCTCAACTCAAACTCCGGAAGTGATTTCCGGAGGTTCCCTTAATTATGTCCGACCGTATATCTGCAAACATTTACGGTCCAAAAATGTGATGATCCCCATTTTGATGCTCCCGGCCAAAGGACAGGAGATTGACAAGGTGATTGGTTTGGACCTCGGCGCTGATGATTACGTAACCAAACCATATATCTGGTGACGGTGCATGGGGTTGGGTGCAAGCTGCAATAATCGTGAAGCTCCATGGCCATGAGGTCGTGGAGCTTTACGATTATTGAGCGGGCGCCGAATTCGTGGCGCCCGTGGTCGGGCTTGCCGCCTCGCGGCCTTTTTTTTCCTGTTCAAATTGTCGTTTCAACCTTTCCAACTCGCCACTTCGCCACGCCGTATATTCTGCAAGACCGGCTTCCCGCAGACCCCGACCAAACTGGTGCGTTCGAATCAGACCTTCCACCTGTTCTCTGTGACAGCTCACAAGCGAACGGAGCAATTGAAATCCGTCGGGCAGTTTGCTCAACCAGCGGACGAAGAGGGTTGCCTCACTGTAAAAAAGCCCGGTAACATTCCTGTCTTCCATGGGAATTTCCTTCGCTTTGATAAGAGAGGGCAGGGATGAATCTCCCTGTGTTGGATGGGTGATCCCTTTTTCCAGAAGAAATCGCGCTCTCGCCTCGTACATTTTTTCATCGGCAACGGCTGCAATGTTTTCAGCAAGACCCTCATCAATGAAAGGGGATGTCTGACTCGGCAGCGCGGATGCAGGAAAAGGGCCCGCGTATTTTGCAAGGTAAACATGTGAAAGCATATGTCGCAGCGCGCGAAAATCCGGGGATTGCGCGTGGAGCGCGATCACCAGATGCTTGTTATCGGGAAGCCACGACGGCAAACCGATGACACCGCCATCACAAATCCGTTTTTCTGAATAACCGATGGCGCTCTCAGGACCCATTTCGTAGAGAGTGTAATCCTCCGGATTTTCATAAATAAAAATCTGGGGTTTCGACTGGGATCCGAATATTCCCGTGGGAAAGATTTGTTCAAAGGCCGCCACAACAATGGCGGCTTCATTTTCAAGCCGGACTGGATTCAAGGACGCCGGGTGGAAATAATCATACCTGGATCCGGACTTTGATTTCTGGAAAAGCACCCGTTTTGTCCTGAGAAAAGTCAGCTCCTTGCCAAGCTGGTTGAATTCCGCTTGCTGCTGGTTGATTTTTTCCGCCAGCTTCTGCATTTCCTCCAGGTGCGCCTGTCTCTCCTGTTCGGTCCGAAAATAGGTCACTTGCGCCATGGTCTGATACTGTTTTTGCATGGTCTTGATGGAACGCCCGATACGATCCGACTTTTGCTGGATGAAGACCATTTGCTCGTCGAAGACACATTTCACTTCCCCACGGGAAGTGGAGGGCGCAGCCAGCAATCCTGCCAACACAACAAATGTCCATGAGCGAACCATGTTATTTCCTTACAAGTCCTTAACCAGGCTGCGGATGATCCTGGTGTCATCCTCAATTTGACGTTTCAAATCACCCAGATCTTCAAACTTATTCTCATCACGAACGCGCGCCATAAGATCCAGCCGGATATGGTGTCCATAAAGATCGCCATGAAAATCCAGCAGATGGGCTTCCACCACTTTTGTTGGTGAATTCGAAACAGTTGGTCTGGTTCCAATATTCACGGCAGCCGGGAATGATCCCTGTTCACACACGGCTCTGGCAGCATACACGCCATGCAACGGAATCCATTCACTTTCAACATTGAGATTGGCTGTGGGAAAACCCATTTTCTGTCCAATCCCATTCCCACGAACAACCCGCCCCACGACCTGGTAGGGACGCCCGAGCCTTGCGTTGGCCGCGGCAATTTCTCCGGCGCCAATCTGGCTTCGAATCATCGTGCTACTGACGGCTTCTCCATCCACACAAACCGGGGCGACTTCAAGCGCCTGAAGTTTCTGTGTGGCAGCCCACATCTTTAAAAGCTCAAAATTACCGCTGCGCTCATGGCCAAAATGCCACCGTGGCCCCACGATCAACGCGCGCAGATGAGGGATCGCCTGCAGAAGCTGATTCAGAAAATCAGAGGCCGAATGACGGCTCAATTCACGAGTGAAGTCCAGGATCACACACACATCCACATCCAGAGCCGAAAACAACTCGTAGTCCTGTTGCTCCGTGGTAAGAAGGGGAGGCGCGGCTTCAGGACGCAGGATTTTCGCGGGATGAGGGTGGAAGGTAAGGATGGCGGCATCGCCGTTCATCCCCCGCGCCTGACGGACCGCTTCGCGAATCACAGCCTGATGACCAAGGTGGACGCCATCAAAGACGCCAAGCGCCAGGGAAATGGGCCGCTGAAAGCGGATCAATTCTGATAGATTGCGGAGCAAATACATGCCTTTCGGGAATTAGAAATGAAAAATTAGAAATGAAAAATCCATGTATGAAAATGGGGTGGTCACCATTACGGTTTGAGGTCTAATGGATGGATCAGATTTCGCTGCAGCTCCGAGTGATTCCAGTTTTCAATGGCAGAAAGTTCATGAGCTTTTTCGAGACGAAACTGACCGCTGGCAGTCCGTCGCAACCTGGAGAGATGCCCGCCACAACCAAGTTTCTGTCCAATCTCATGACAGATCGTTCGCACATAAGTCCCCTTCGTGGACAAAAGCTGAAAATCGATTTCGGGCAGGGCGATGCGCGTGATATCCAGCTGATAAACATGCACGAGGCGCGGTTTTCTCTCCACCTCCTTGCCCTTGCGCGCAAGTTTGTACAGTGGCACACCGGCAACTTTTTTAGCGGAAAACATGGGCGGTGTCTGAAGCAGGTCGCCCTTGAAGTGGTTGAGTGCCGCACGAATCTCCGCCTCCGTGAACGAAGGCACAGGCTTTTCTTCCAGGGTAACACCTTCCGCATCCTGCGAATCAGTGGTTATACCCAGGGTCAGCGTGCCCTGATATTCCTTGTCTTCGCCCATCAGTCGCTCACTCAGTTTGGTGGCTTTACCAAGAAGAAGGACGAGTAATCCGGTCGCCATAGGATCGAGCGTGCCGCAATGTCCCACGCTTTTGATCTGAAAATGGCGGCGGATGTGGTTGACTACATCATGGGATGTAGGGCCCTGCGGTTTGTCCACCAGAAGAATGCCAATGGGATCCGGTTGCATCGAGTGGCAAGTGGACTATGAAACAGGCGAAACACGCAAGAATAACTTCATCCTTTTATCGCCCCGGTAATTCTCCCAATGAAGATGACCCGAATCCGGCAGGGCAAACGGCGCAAGAAAAATCTCCTGATCACTTTTAAGAGAGGTATGGACCAGCCCGGAAAATATCTTCCTGCGTTGTGCCTGCCGATATTGTGTATAAAGCGCATACACCAAGATTCCAACTACAGTCATCAACAGGACGCTTCCAGCCCATGGGTGTCTTGTGCGAAGAAGATCTGGATTCGTGATTTCACGCTCATTCAAGCAGCATTCGGTTTCAGACTTTTCGCCCGGATCAGCTCGTTGATCTCCCGAATCATGGCCGTATTTTCAGCGATAACCTGGTATTCCTTCCAAAAGGCATGGAGGTTGCTGCCCACTGCGATCCAGGCAATCCACATATGCCACTGATGAGAAACAGGCAGCCATTCCGGTGCCGCAAACTTATTGGTATCATGCCATGCCCCGAGCCATACTGCGACAATCGTGATCATCGGAACGAACATCGCGTACGGAAACGCCCTGCCTTTGAACTTTTTGGTCCGGCGGATATAGCCTGTCTCCGGGTCGTCGGGCAAGGAGTAAGCTTCCACGGCTTCCTTAATCCCTTTGCCGGAACCGATCAACTGGATGAAAACCAGGCTGTGAGTAAAGCATGTAAAAATCCCGGTAAAAACTCCCAGACTGAAATGCCACACCCGCCACCCGACCATGCCCACAACCACAGTGGCCACGAAAAGCAGGGTATTCCAGATGATCAGCCCTAGAAAGATCAGGTTCATGGTAAAAGAACGATTTTCTTCCTCAAACCGGATCCACTTGGCATCCCATTTCCCGGAAGTGTTGCAGTTTGTAAATGAGGGCTCGTCGGCTGATTCCAAGAGCTTTCGCTGTTTCTGTGCGATTGAATTCATTTTTACGAAGCGCCTGAAGAATAGCCTGCCGTTCAATCTCGCCCAAACGTTGAGGATCGGCCAAATCTGCACCCGGGGATTGTTCTGCAGAGGCGCGTACTTTCGCTGGTAAATGATCGGGCAAAATAAGTTCACCCTGGGAAAGCAGGGCTGCACGTTCCATCGCATTGAGTAGTTCACGCACGTTTCCCGGCCATGAGTATTTTGTCAGAGAATCTGCCACTGAAGATGAAAATCGTGTTTTACCCTGCGAGAATTTTGCGATGAAACAGTTGGCTAGCGGGAGAATATCTTCGTGGCGCTCACGAAGCGGGGGAATATTGAGTTCCACGACGTTCAGTCGGTAGAAGAGATCTTCACGAAAGCGATCGGTTTTTACAGCTTCTTCCAGATTGCTATTGGTGGCGGCCAGAATTCGGGCATTGGTTTGTATCTCCTGGTTTGATCCGACGCGCTGAAAACGACCGTCTTGTGTGACATGAAGCAGTTTGGCCTGAAGATGAGGGGACATTTCTGTAATTTCATCAAGGAAGATGGTGCCGTTGTTCGCCAGTTCAAAGCGGCCAATCCGTTGGGCATGGGCACCGGTGAAAGAGCCCTTTTCATGTCCGAAGAGTTCACTTTCCAACAAGGGTTCAGGAATTGCGGCGCAGTTTACTTTGACCAAAGAACCGGACGAACGGAGACTCCAGGAATGAATCACATCGGCCAATACTTCTTTTCCAACACCGCTTTCACCGGTGATCAGTACACGGGTTTCGGAAGGAGCAATGAGCGCGGCATCCCGAAACAGAGCTTGCATAAGAGGGCTCTGTGTAATGACGTTTCCTGGCAATTGCTTATCCCCGCTGTATTTCAAGGGAGTGGAATCCACAGCTCCAATTGCGTGTTGGACGGAAACAAGCAGTTCGTCGAGGTCAATAGGTTTGCTCAGGTAATTGAGAGCGCCGTCTCTCATAGCCACGACTGCATCGCGGATGTCGGCATAGGCTGTCACCAGTAAAACTGGCAGAAGAGTATTCCCCTTGCGCGCGCGCCGTAGTGTTTCCAGTCCTGAAATGCCCGGCATTCGCACATCGGAAATCATCATGCTGAAATCTCCAGCGCGAAGAGTTTCCAATGCCTGCTCACCGGAAGACACCAGTACGATCTCGAAACCTTGACTTTTTAGAAAAGAATCCAGGAGACTGCGCTGACCGGGATCATCATCAACGATCAGGATGCGCGGCGCTTTCAGGGTGTTTTTGCAAGCTTCGAACGGCATGTCCACGACTCTATCAAGACTATGCTGTGAGTTTCAAGTGAGTGATGCGAAAAGTTGTGCCATTCGGCTCGTTGGCAAGGCATTCAATCTCCCATCCATGCGCCAAAACAATCTGTTGAACCACTGCCAACCCAAGACCTGTCCCTTTTTGTTGAGTGGTGAAGTAAGGCTTGAAAATTTCAGTGCGGTGCCCGACTGGAACACCGGGGCCGGTGTCGCGAATTTCAAAAAACGCTTCGGAAGAATTGCTCTTTTGAGCAAAGATTTGAATTTCTCCGCTTATGGGGACTGCCTGGATGGCATTGATGAGAAGATTAAACAATGCCTGGCGAAGTAATTGTTCATCCGCTTCGATCATAAGCGGGTTTCCCGTGATTTGTATTTGGATTTTTTTCTCTTCGGTGTCATGGCTCAATGTTCGCACAACTTCACTTGTCAGTGTGTTGAGCGCAATGGCGGTGCGGTGGAGTTCACGTGGTCGGGAGTAGTTTATGAATTCGTTCAGTTGAGCGGTCACTCGATCAGCTTCATCTATGATTTCGGTCGACTTTTTACGAATTTCCAGAGGTGTATCCGGTTGTTTGGAAATCATCTGCGCCAAACCACGGATGATGTTGAGAGGGTTGCGTGTTTCGTGTGCCAACCCGGCTGCCACAAGATTCATTCCCTTGAGATGAGAGTTCCACTCGCTGGCTCGCACAAGACGAACCTGAAGATCCATTGACTTGCCCAAATTGTGCCAGGCCAGTCCTAAACCAACGGCTGCGATGGCAGCGAGAGTTTCTATGATGGATCTCATCCAGAGATCCTGATTGCAAGCGGTCTGGATGGATTGTGTGGAAAGCACGATCATAAAACTGTGCACGCTCTGTTTCTGTATCAACACATTGAATTCCTCATTGGTCATCCATGATGGACGGGAGAATTTTAATCGACCGTCATTTGCATTATGTGGTTTGGGTTGACTTGTTGAAATCGTTGAAGGGGTGCTGTCAACGGTGTTGGTCGTGCCAACTTCATCGGGTTTAATCTCCGGGGGAGACGCCGCCGGCCTGGCAAAATCCTGTGGTGATACAACAGCAGGGGGATTGGGTGTCTCCACATTTCCTGTCACATGGGCGCCCAGGTCCACCAGGTTCACCAGTGTTACCGTTTGATCTTCCCACAATTCTGCCGAACGAACCGGGTCTTTGTGTTGTAAATCCACAGGAACTCCGGCCGAAGCGACCATGTCCCCATCGGTATTCAGCAAAGCAATGCTGTTCAACTCGCCCGGTCTTACGAGTTCTGCCAGCGCCGATTCCAATCGCTCCTTGGAAATCACGCCGCCGCCAAAACGCTTTTGCGAACGAAGCACGATGCCGAGAGTGATGGAGATGTCCTTGGCGTGAAAAATCAACTCTGCCCTGGCGGATTTCTGTACGCGAGAATGCTCGGCGACCTGCCAGACCATAACCAGGGCCCATGCAGTGAGAAGAGATCCATAAATAAACAGGCTGTGACGAGCCATTGGTATGGGTGTGGATGGTGGTGATCTCTATGAACGGTTATTTTTCCCCGCCTTCGCCATCGTCGGAATTTGATTCGCCTGGAGTATCTTCGTTGTCTTGTGAATCCAGCTTCTTAACCGGCAAACCGTCAAGAAATTTATTCAGCTCCTCCTCGGTAAATGCTTTTTTATGTAATTCCGCCGCGTTCTTTTCGTCCTCTGAAAAAGCAGCCAGTTGGGAAGGCATTTTGACAATGTGGGGAGTCAAAAAAATGAGAAGCTCTGTTTTTATGTCGCCTTTTATTTTTTGTTTGAAAAGGTTGCCCACAACAGGGATGTCGCCAAGAAGGGGAATTTTATTGTCTGTTTCCGTTTTTTGATTTTTCATGAGGCCACCGATGATGACCGGCTGGCCTTCAGGGGTCACCACCACGGTGTCTGCGGAACGCTTGTCAATAATGGGAGCCGTAACACCGTTGGAAATGGCGACTTTATCGGTGGGAGAAATCGATGAGATTTGCGGCGAGAGGATCATTTCAACCAGGCCTTCGGAAGTGATAAAGGGCGTCACTTGTAGAATCACTCCAACATCCTGATAGGTGACAGAATTGATGGCATTGCCGAACGTGTCAAAGCGAACGCTGGTGATCAGAGGAACCGATTGGCCGACGACGATCGTGGCCGGCTGATTATTGCGGGCCAGAATGGACGGACGTGATAATACCTCGGTTTTTCCGGCGTTCGCGATGGCACGGAGTGTCACTTGATAATCATTGAAGAGGATTTGGTAAAGTCCCTGGCCCACAGGCGCACCGGCGACTGTTCCTCCCAATCCTGCCGCGGCCAGGCCAAATTGATCGGCCAGGTTAACCGTGGAACCATCGTTCACTCTTTTGTTGAGAGAAGCTTCAATGCCAATATCCGAATTGTTGTTATACGTGACTTCGAGAAAGACTACCTTGATGAGCACTTGTGGTTTGGGACGATCGAGCTCTTTGATGACTTGCGAGACATACTGGTTGGTCTCGTCGTCGGTGATGATAATGATGCTTTTCGTTTCGGGATCAACCGAAATGATTGCGTCCCCAACGGTGCCGTTGCTGTTATATTGACGCGAGGCACTTCCAGTGCCGCCGCCGCGCTGTGTTCCGCCACCACCTCCACTTCCCGGTTGTGGGGGTCTAAAACCTGGCTGTTGTCCGTAAAGCTGGACGGCTGCGCACAGGCAGAAAACCAGGATAAGGTGGTTTTTCCAATTTGAATATTGTGTGTTCATGGTCGCCTCGCTATTTTGAAATGCATTTTTAATTCAAGTCGTGGGTTTGTTAAAATGATGATCCTCCTGTGCTTCCTGCGCCGGAACTTCCCCGTCCTGAACCACCGCTTCCTGTGCTGGAGGTTGTTCCCTGTTGGGATGCGCTCCGGGTGGTCAATGCGCTGTTCTCGTTCGATGAATTACGGGTATTCTGCGCGCCGTTTTTATTGAACATGTCTTGCAGCACCTGTTTAACCTCGGCGACGTCTGCATTCTCAAGAGAATACACAAACACATTTTGTTTTTTATCGGGATTAGAATCCAACTGCGTAATCATTCCCTCAATTTGATCCATCAGATTTTTTGCCGCGCTGACAACAACCGATGATGTGCGTCGATCTGCCACCGCAATAACCCGATCTCTCTTTTCGATCCGCTGATCATTGGCACTCTTTCCCGTGCTGCTCTTGCCGCCCTTGCCGCCCTTGCCGCCCTTGCCGCCCTTGCCGCTACCGGATTGGATGGGTCCCTGGTTCCCCGCCTTGCTGTCGTCGGGGAAAACTCCAGTTAATAGATCGGCCATTTCCACCGGGTCGGCGTAATTCAGACGAAACACGCGCATCTCGATTACATCCTCAGCTCCTGTGTCGATGGCCTCGACGATTTCAGCAATCCTTCGAATATTGGATTGAGTATCGGTGATGACAATGGCGTTGCCAGCTTCATTGGCTGTCATGGTTGTTTGTATGGAGATCAGTGGTTGTAAATCTTTTATTAACTGTACCGCTTCCACGTATTGAATGGGAATAATCTGGGTGACCATTTCATTGTTCCTGGGAATGTCGTTGGGATCGCTTCCGCTTTTAACAGGGATATCCCGCGTTTTCGCCTCGTCCTGGCTCATGACGGTGAGCGTTCTCCCGTTGCGAATGGCTGCGTAACCGTTTTTATTCAAAACTGCGTTCAGCAGGTCGACGGCTTCGTCCTTGGTCAGAGGTTGATTGCTCCATACATCAATCTTTCCTTTCACTTGTGTCTCCAGCACAATGATGAAACCAGCTGCATCACTGAGATAATTCAACACCATGTCCAACGGCGCCCCGCGGAAATTCAGACGCAGGTTTGCCTCGGGGTTGTTGCCGGCGGTTGTCGAAGAGTAGGGCGGGGGCGTTTGTTCATGGGCGCCTGGTGTGTCGGCTGGCTGGTCTTCGGCCATGATGGGGATTTGAGTGGAAAGACCGGCCAATAAGATAAGCGTTTGTATTGTTTTCATCGGTTTGACTCATGTTTCCATTGTTTCCATCTCTCCATCATTTTTTTAATCGCATCATCATTCTCGCTGGAGGATGGGATTTCTTGAGGTTCATCTTCAATGATGGTCTCGGCTTCAGAATCCTCTTCGGTCGCGACGGATTGAATGGTTTTTTTAATTTCTGCAGCGGAAACTGGATTTTTATCAAATGTCGTCCTGGAAATGGTTTTTTGGTTCAAGTTTCCTGAATTGGATTCGGTGGGCGCCATTGTCATTTGCCAGTCACTTCCAACTTCCCGGCTCATTCGCATTCCAACGGGCAGTTCAAATGCGTTGGTGCTGAGGGTGAGTTTTACGGACCTGAGTGTGATGCTCGCGACCTTGTAGCCGGCGATGTCGCCATCGGGTTTGAGCGCTTTTTTATAATCAGACTTTGTTCCATCAAAAAAGGCGACCACGCCTTTTTCATAACTCATGGTTCCAACGAGGGTGAAAGCCTCTGTTCGTGACGATGTCCGCGGCTTTTTTCTTGCAGGCGGAGTGGATCGCGAGGATCGATC
>Ga0114940_10001160_pt1 | contig 10128 bp, 9 predicted proteins | sample ColdCreekSource_FD_87195 | JGI IMG/M metagenome (GOLD analysis project Ga0114940, IMG submission 87195) | Groundwater microbial communities from Cold Creek, Nevada to study Microbial Dark Matter (Phase II) - Cold Creek Source | ecosystem: Environmental > Aquatic > Deep subsurface > Groundwater ...
CAAAAATGGGTCCAAAAGTGAGCAGGAACTCACCTAGCCATTTTGTCACTCAGAAATGGCACTTTTAACCTGTCAGCAGCCAGTTTTTCGTGCTAAGATTTGGTCAATTCTTCACCCCACTTTTATGACCTTTTCATTCTTGGAAAAACCGGCGGAACTTGCGGCGGCTCGCGAACTGAGCGATGCCCAACTTTTTGGACTTTGCCAGGAGTACGGAGCCAATGCCCTGCTCTGGCGCAGAAAATTCATGGGACTTTTGCCGGAAGTGGAACGGCGCAGACTTTTCGCGGCCCACGGGTTTGGCTCCGTTTTTGAATTTGCAGCCAGGCTAGGCGGCATCAGCGAGGAGCAAGTGCGCACCGCCCTAAATCTGGACCGCAGTTTTTCAGACAAACCCGCCTTGAAAGCTCTTTTGGAAAGTGGAGAGGTCAGCGTGCACAAACTGGTGCGGATTCAGTCGGTGGCCACGGTGGAAACCGCAGACTTTTGGGCAGAACAAGCGAAAGTGCTCCCGAAAAAAGCGCTGGAAACTTTGGCACGGGACGAACGCCAGTCACCCATCCGGGTACAGGTGCCCGGGCAACCCGTTTCGCTACAACTCGATGAAAGTGTCAAGAAAAGGCTGACGGAATTGCAGGCAAAAGGCCTGGACCTGAATGCACTGCTGACGGAGTTTTTGAACGGACGCGAAAAGGAAATTACACAAGAAAAAGAAGCGCTGGCCGATCTGGAGAATGACTCCCGTTACATGCCCGTAGCAGTCCGAAAAGTCCTGACCAAAGAGCACGGCAAAAAGTGCTCGATTCCTGGATGCGTCAAACCGTCCAAAGAGATCCACCACGAGCGGCGCTTTGCCATCAGCAGAAGCCACGATCCGCATTACCTGGCACCGCTGTGCCGGGAGCACCATCAACTCGCGCATTTGGTGGACCAGGGGTACCGAGAAATCAGTAGACGGCAGTGATTCGCTCGCGCCCCAGCGACTCCCATTGTCCCCCCGCCCATTTGCGACTAAAATAGGGGCCGCTCTAAACCAAACAAAGTCATGGCAACTGCTCTCCAAAGAAAAAGTCCGAGTCCCTTAGTGGCCGTCCTGATCCTGGCACTCTTCATTTCCGCCATCTATTCCATCTGGAGTCCTTGGAACCAAACCCCTTCCACAGAAGTTCCACTCAGCAGCTTTGTGCAAGACGTGAGTGCCGGAACCGTGACCGAAGTAGCCGTGAGTGACAACCGCATCGATTACACCCTGGCCGACAAAACCGAGAAATACTCCTTCAAAGAAAGCGGCGAAAGTCTCGATGACGTTCTCAAAAATGTAGACCCTCAAGTCTCCGCCTCTCTCGAAGTAAACATCGTAGACACCTCCGCCGACGGTCTGTGGCTCAACATCATCCTGGCCATCGTGCCGCTCTTCCTCATCATCGGATTTTTATGGTTCATGATGCGCGGCGCCCAAAGCAGCAACAACCAAGCCATGTCCTTTGGAAAATCCAGCGCCCGCCTGCACGACAACGAAAAAGAGCGCACCACTTTTGAAAACGTGGCCGGCGTCCAAGAGGCCAAAGAAGAACTCAAAGAGATTGTGGACTTCCTCAAAAACCCCAGCAAATACACCTCCATGGGCGCCAAAATTCCCAAAGGAGTCGTTCTGATTGGAGGCCCTGGAACCGGTAAAACCCTGCTCGCTCGCGCCGTGGCCGGAGAAGCCAACGTGCCCTTCTTCAGCATCAGTGGATCCGAATTCGTAGAAATGTTCGTGGGAGTCGGCGCCAGCCGTGTGCGCGACCTCTTCAAAAAAGCCAAACGCAACGCGCCTTGCATCATCTTCATCGATGAAATCGACGCCGTAGGCCGCCAACGCGGAACCGGAATGGGAGGAGGCCACGACGAACGCGAACAAACCCTCAATCAAATCCTGACCGAGATGGACGGTTTTGAAACCAACACCGGCGTGATTGTGATGGCCGCCACCAACCGCCCCGATGTCCTGGACCCTGCTCTGCTCCGCCCAGGCCGTTTCGACCGCCGCGTGGTGGTAGACAGCCCCAGCGTGGACGACCGCGAAGCCATCCTCAAAGTGCATTCTAAAAACAAGCCGCTCGCCAAGGATGTGCACCTCAAAGACATCGCCAAACAAACCCCTGGATTCTCCGGAGCAGACCTGGAAAACCTCATGAACGAATCCGCCATTCTGGCCGCAAAAAAAGATTCCAAAGAAATCACTCAGCACGACATTTCCATGTCCGTGGAAAAAGTCCAAATGGGACCGGAACGCAAATCCCGCGTCCTCTCCCCCAAGGAAAAAGAAATCACCGCCTACCACGAAACCGGCCACGCCATCGTGGGCCATCTGCTCCCCGAGTGCGATCCGCTCCGCAAAATCACCATCATTTCCCGTGGCATGTCGCTCGGTTCCACCTGGTTCATGCCGGAGGAAGACCAGCACATGATCACGCGTGAAAAATTCGAACACGAAATGGCTTCCCTCCTGGGCGGCTACGTGGCCGAAGAAATGATCTACGGCCAAGTGTCCACCGGGCCTTCCAATGATCTGGAACGCGCCACCGGCATCGCCCGCCGCATGGTCACCGAATTTGGAATGAGCGCCAAAATGGGCCCTACCGTCTTCGGGGAAAAGAGCCACGAAGTCTTCCTGGGCCGCGACTTTGGCCACGTGAAAAACTACTCCGAAGAAAAGTCCGCCGAAATCGACAAAGAAATCGAAACCTTTGTCGGCAAAGCCTATGAAAAAGCCAAAGAACTCTTGGGCAAACACGCCAAGGAGCTCGAACGCATCGCCAAAACCTTGATTGAAAAAGAAACTCTGACGCGTGAGGAATTCATCGAACTGCTCGAAGAAAAACCGGCGAAGAAGGGCTAGCCCCACTAAAATTCCACTTCCCCAAGCCCAATCAGCCGCCCCAAACGGTTGATGGCTTCGGGCAAAGAAACACGCTCCGACCGCTTCAGTCGAGTCATGTCCAAAATCAAGTCGCGGTAAGAATCGGGAGACAAGGTCTGCTCAGCCACCTCCTTCAAACTTCGCTGATAAGAAATTTTTGAGGGCCAATTTATTTTTCCACTCAAAACAGTGCCGAGGCTAACCCCAAAAGCAAAAATATCTCGAGCAGGAAGATGGGCCTGAATATCTCCACCATTGTGCTCGTGAAAATGGTGATGATCAGAACCATCCCCATGATTAGGTTCATCCAAATAACCAGGCGTACCACCACCCTTAGCTCTGCTCGACTGAATCGGTACGGCGTAATCAAAATCAAAAAGCTGCCCACTCTCGTCCCCCGTGACAAAAATATTCTGAGGCTTCACATCTCCATGAATAAAACCAGCCCGATGCAATTGCTCACACCCCTGCATGGCATGCCAAACCGCACGTAAAGCAGCCTCACGCGAGAGCTCATCCAATGATGCATCCAAAGGCAGCACCTCGCTTCGATCCGGAGCAAGAGTCACCGTACTATAACCGCCTGAACCCCGATCTTCCCCACAGAAAACATGCTCCTCCGCCAAAAAAGGCGACTCCACTCCACCAGGCCCAGTGTGTAAAACAAAAGGAGCCGCACCAGTCCACGCACTCTTTTTGACTCTAAAATTTTCCACATACTGAAAGGAACATTTTCGAGCAATTTGAGGGGAAACTCCGGCAATGAATTGCCAACGAGGCCTAATCTCATTGAACTTTTGCATAGGGGCGAAAGTCGTTTGTCCCATCATGACCACAGGAGCCACGGGGCTCAAGGCTTCAAAAATACGTTTCCTGAGTCGAACGACAGAGTCCGAAACTTCCCACGAAAAACGAAAAGCCGCCTCAGGAGCTTGTCCATTCTGCGGCACATCCTCCTCATAAAAGAGGAGTTCCGGCAGTTTAGGAAACCGAGCAAGCAGCAGCTGCACCTCCGTATCCACTTCCTTGTCCGACGGAGACCACCCCGGCGTCGCCACCAACTGATCCAACATCGCTTTAGGGCTCCGTATCACCTCCAAGTTTTTTCGCACAAAGAGTTCGTTCATGTTTAAAAAGTGACTTTTTCAAAACCGGCGATCTTTCCCAAGCGATTGATCGCTTCGGTGAGAGAAGGCCGTGCATCCCGCTTAAGAGCCGTCATATCCGAGATGAGATCGCGGTAAGACCCAGGAACAAGCGTATCTTCTCGATAAGCTTCAAAATTCCGTTGAGTCCCGGTCTTAAAAAGTTCAACAAAATCAATAGTCCAGTCTGAATTCTCGGTAAAGACATCCCCAAGCGTCATGCCAAAAGCAAAAACGTCGCGAGCAGGAAGCTTATCGTCAAGATCCAAATTGTGCCTATGAAATTGGTAGAAATCACTTCCATCAGAGGGCTCGTCCAAATAACCCGGAGTCCCTCCCCCACTTGTTCTGGAAGATCCATGTGGAACGGCAAGCTCAAAATCAAAAAGACGCCCATCGAGTCCATTCCAAAAAATATTCTCCAGTTTTACATCTCCATGAACAAAACCGGACCGATGCAGCACTTCACAGCCCTGCATAGCATGCCAAAGCGCACACAGACGGGCTTTTTGAGGAATCGTTTTAAAATGAGTTCCCAAAACAGGCACATGGCTTTGATCCGGAGCCAAGGTCACCGTACTGTAGTTATTATTCCCACGATCTTCACAAGAAAAAACATGCTCTTCCGCCAAAAAAGGCGAATTCACCCCACCTGGCCCAGTGTGAAGAGTAAAAGGATCTGATCCATTCCAAAGAGTGGGTTTGACTCGAAAAGCTCCCACATCTTTCACGGAAAAGTGTTTTGCAATTTCAGAAGAAGCACCCCCAAGAGGTCTCCATCGGGCGGGACTTGAAAATTCAGCGATCGCCGGATCTTTTTCAAAAGCCGTCTGCTTCACCATCACAGTAGGAATTTCCAAACTCACAAGGTCAAAAAGTCGCTGGCGAAGATCGTTAACCAAACCCAACAACTTGGGATGCACGGTGGCTTTCCAGCCCACTGGGGAGTAAAAATCCTCAGCATAAAATAAAAGTTGCGTATTGTAGTTCACCCTGGAAAGCAAACGCTGCGCCCCATCCTTCACACTACGATTCGAGAGAGCAGCACGCTTCATCCCACAGAACAAGGGCGTCACCAACTCCCTCGGCGTGTGAATCACTTCTAAATTTTTGAAGACAGCCTCGCTCATGCCTGTATCATAACATACTAAGCAGATTCAGCAAGCCGTCCGGCGCGCGTTTGACGCACTTTGAACTTGTTGAACCAAAACCCGGCAGCGGGTTGCTTCGCGATATTTGAAAGTTTTGGGAAAAGTGGCTGTAGATGAGATCTATGTTGTGCGTCACTCACATGAGTGACGCAGGCTGATTTTGACAGATCTGTCTAGGTGAGTGGCGTGCCCGCCCTCAGCCACCACCCTTGCCTCTTGCCCGCCATCAGACTAAACTACGACCATGACGCAAATTGGAATCGGCGAATTCACCAGCACCAAACCCGCGGCCACCGCGCAGCGCACGGCAGCTCCGGCCCCCAAACAGGGCTTGAAATTGCACGCGCGCCCGCATCCCACCCCCGCGGACGCCTCCGACCAGGAGGGCCAGCTCTCCGTGGACATCCTCCATCGAGAAGACCAGATGATCATCGTCTGCCCGATTGCAGGAGTGGAAAAAGGCGACATCCGCGTGTCCATGCAAGACGACGTGCTCACCATCCGTGGCGAACGCAAAAACATCGAGGGCCTCAACATGGGCCAAGCGCTGGTTCAAGAGATCTTCTGGGGCACTTTTTCCAGATCCATCGTACTGCCGGACCACATCGACCGCAAAAACATCGAAGCCCGCGTGCACGAGCACATGCTCCTCATCACCATCCCCAAAACCGAGGATTTCAAATCCCGTATCATTCACGTTGAGAACGAATGAGACCTGTTAAAAAAGTCGTGATCCTTGCGGCAGGCCTCGGAACCCGTTTTTTGCCAATGACCAAAGCCATCCCCAAGGCCATGCTGCCGATTTTGGACAAACCCGTTATTCAGTATCTGGTGGAAGAAGCGCTGGATTCCGGGCTCGAAGAAATCATCATCGTCACAGGTTACGGCAAGCGCGCGATTGAAGAGCATTTTGACCACAGTTACGAACTGGAACACGAACTCCGCGCCCGAGGAAAATTAGACCTGCTGGAAGCCATGGAACGCATCGAAAAACGCGCCCGTTTCGTGTACATCCGCCAGGAAGACGCTCGCGGCGACGGCCACGCCCTGCTCTGCGCCCGAGACGTGATTGGCACCGAACCCTTCGCCGTCCTCTTTGGCGACGATCTCATCGACGGCCCCAAGCCCGCCCTCTGCCAACTCCTAGACCTCTACGAAAAAACCGGCACTCCCGTGCTCTGCACAGAGGAAGTCACGGCAGACCGTATATCGAGTTACGGTGTCATCGGCATCAAAGATAGAGACGGCCGCGCTATAGAAGTCTCCAGCCTGGTGGAAAAACCTCGCGCCGAAGACGCACCTTCCCTCTTTGGAATCGTGGGAAAATACGTTTGCACTCCTGAAGTACTCACTGCCCTCGCCCAAAGCTCCGCCGCCAGCCCGGACGGCGAAATTCGCCTCATCGACGGTCTCCGCACCCACCTCGCCGCCGGAAATGCAGTCCACGCCTGGGAAGTGGAGGGCCGCCGCTACGACACCGGCACCCCCTGGGGACTTTTGGAGGCCAACATGGCTTTTGCTCAGAAGGATGCGGAACTGAAGGCTCGCATGCAGGAATTCTTCCGAAAAACAGAGGAATAATCCAACACAATCCACCTCGTTCGCCAAGCCCTCCCTCCTTGTAGGATGAGGGATTTTTTGCTATAATAACTAGATAACTAAAAACAAAAACAAATGATCCTCGACGATCTTTTAAAACAGGCGGATTCCCTCAAGTTGAACGGCGACCACCATGCCGCCATCACCTTGGCCAACAAAATCCTCCTCATGGACTTGGATTACGTGGAAGCCTACGAAGAAATCGGGGACAATTACCTCAGCATGCGTGAGTACGACAAGGCCATGAAAGCCCTCAAGCACGCCATCAAACTCCGCCCCAAGAGCCCCAATGCGCTCTATTTGCTCGGCTTCCTCTATTCTTCCACCGGCGATTTTGCAAAATCCGTGGAAACCTTGGAGCTCGCCAACCGCACCCAACCTCATCATCCGGAAATTTTGCGCTGCCTCGGCTGGTCCATTTTCCACAGCGGCGACCGCAAACGCGGCCTCGTGCTCCTGGAACGCGCCAAAGCCATGGCTCCCAAAGACACCCTCATCATGTGCGACCTGGCCGTTTGCTACTTGAACGACCGCCAATTCGAACAAACCATCCACATTCTCGAAGAAGCCCTGCGTCTGGAACCCGCCAACGAAAAGGCCAAAGACTGCCTGGAAACCGCCAAATTCTTCCAACGCGAGTTCAAAAAACTCAAGGAAGACCGCGCCTAGCTTGACTCCCGCGAAAATAGGGTGAGAATGACTCCAACATTTTAGAATTATGCCCAACGACGGAATACTAAAAAGCCTGTTCAGAGGCCCAGAAGCAACAGCTCCAGAAAAACGCCACAAGAGTGGATTTGACTGGTTGGCAGAAAAAGAACACGAAATCAAAGCCGAAACCAGCCCTGTGAACACAGCCGTTCACTCTGTTCTGGACGACGAACCCACCCTGGAAACACACGCCGAAGCCCCAGCGGCCTCTTCCAGCTGGACAGAAACCTTCAAACGTTTCCTCCCCACAGTTGTGGTGCAGCGTTTTTTCCGCTAAACTGAGCCTGCTTCTGCGTGATCGCGCTTTTTGACTTCGGTCGAAAAGTGAGGAAAGTCCGAGCAAGACAAGGCAGGAAAGTCGCTAACGGCGACCGTGCGGTGGCGTCAAAAACGCCGCATAGGGAAAGTGCCACAGAGACGACCAAAATGAAACGCCCCCTCTTTCTCTTGTGGAAATGGGGCGCCCCTCCGTGAGGAGGATGGCGTGGTAAACCCTTTCTCTTGCAAGATGGGAATGGAGCTTGGGAATCGGCGGGCCTGTCGCCCCCAGGCGCCCATCGCATGAGCCCCCTGGCAACAGGTGGCCTAGAGAGATGATCATGACCGTATGGGAATGACCCGAGCGCAAGCGAGGGATCATCCTTCATACGGTACAGAACTCGGCTTATAGGAAGCACTTTAGAACGGAGCGGTTCAAACCGCTCTTTTCTTCAGGTGAAAAGAAGCGCTAGAATAGCCACGTGAAACGTTCAGAAATCGCTTTCGGCCTCATCAGAATCCCCTTGGACTTCACCATGTCCGTGCTGGGACTTTTGATTGGATACAAACTCCGCCTCGAGTGGGGCAGCACCCACGGCATCCTGATTCCCATCGCAGACTACCTGCAAATCAGCCTGCTCTTTGGTGGATTATTGGTGGCTGTTTTCGCTTTTTTTGGGCTCTACCAACTCCGCAACACAGAAGGCCCTTTCAAAGAGGCCAGAAACGTGGCAAAGCACTCCGGCATCTGGGTACTCGTGGTGATGGCCTACTTTTTCATCACGCGAGAATTGATCTTTTCCCGTTTAGTCTTGGGTTACGGCGTCATCGTCACCATCGTTCTGGTGATCCTCGCCCGCTTGGTGCTGCGACAAATCGAACGACTCTTCCTCAAAGCCAACATCGGACGACGCCACGTTCTACTCCTTGGAGCCAATAAAATAAGTCAACGCATCGGCACCGGACTGCAAAAAGATCCTCATTACAACGTGGTGGGCTACCTCACAGAACGCAGCGCTCGCCTCACAGACTTCAAACTCCTCGGCACGCTCAAAGACCTCAAACGCATTGTGCGCCGCCACCAGGTGGACAGCGTGATTCTCACCACTCAAAACCTGAGCGAAGTGCAAGACCGAGAAATTCTGGAATTTTGCCGCCAAAATCGAGTGGAATACCGTTTTGTGCCGGACATTTTGGAAGTGGAACGCTCCAACATCGAAATCGAACCGATGGGAGGCTACCCCCTGATTCATCTCAAACCCACACCCCTGGACGGTTGGGGCCGCATTTCAAAAAGAAGCCTGGACCTCTTGGGCAGCGGCCTCGGACTGCTCATCCTTTCACCGCTACTACTAGCCATTGGAGCGGGAATCAAACTGGATTCGCCCGGGCCCATCTTTTTCAGCAAATTGGAGGATGGAAAACCCGCCACGCGCGTGGGTGAAAACGGAAAGAGTTTCCGCTTTGTGAAGTTCCGCACCATGAAGCACAACACCCACCACCTCCGTTACACCGAACTCGCGGAACGCAACCACCGCAAAGGCCCGCTGATGAAGATCAAAAACGATCCGCGCATCACCCGTTTTGGCCAATTTTTACGCAAAAGCAGCCTGGATGAACTCCCCAATCTCTGGAACGTACTGCGTGGAGACATGAGCCTCGTCGGGCCTCGCCCGCACCTCCCGGAAGAAGTAGACCGCTACGACGCGCACCACCATTTCCTCCTCACCATCAAACCCGGCATCACCGGGCTCGGCCAGATCAGCGGACGCAGCGACCTGGATTTTGAAGAAGAAGTTCGCCTGGACAGTTACTACATCAAACACTGGTCGCTCGCCCTGGATCTCAAGATCCTTTTCAAGACGCTGTGGGTCGTCTTCAAAGGCCACGCCGCGGACTAGCTATCGCGCCATTTGGATGCTAAACTCCCTCCGCATCCCTCTTTTTACGAAAATGCTGCAAAAAATCCTCAACGCCATTGTCGGAGATCCTCAGAAAAAAACCATCAAGCGCCTGACTAAAGTCGTTGAAAGCATCAACGCCATCGAAGAACGTTATCAAACCGAACTCACCGACGAAGGAGTCGCCGAAAAAACCGCCACATTCAAAGCCCGCATCGCAGCCGGAGAAAGCGTGGATTCCCTGCTTCCTGAAGCCTTTGCGCTCGTGAAAAATGCGGCCCGCCGCCTCAAAGGAAAATCCTGGCCCATCCGTGGCATCGACTACACCTGGGACATGGTTCCTTACGACGTGCAGCTCATCGGAGGCATGGTGCTCCACGAAGGTAAAATCGCCGAAATGCGCACCGGAGAAGGGAAAACACTCGTATCCACTCTGCCTGTTTACTTGAACGCGCTCG